>Ga0222715_10001541_pt1 | contig 21946 bp, 18 predicted proteins | sample C33_9DmetaG_FD_165056 | JGI IMG/M metagenome (GOLD analysis project Ga0222715, IMG submission 165056) | Estuarine water microbial communities from San Francisco Bay, California, United States - C33_9D | ecosystem: Environmental > Aquatic > Marine > Unclassified | place: USA: California... | reverse complement strand
CAATTTCATCATCAACTTCTGTACCTTCAACATCAACTTTATAATTGGTTGTAATTTTTAACTGATTATCAGATCCAAAAGTTTTAGCCTCAGCATTACCTAGAACATCAATTAATGAAGCTTGTATTTCACTTTGATTAACATCATTATCAAATCTCACAGTATAAGTTCTTCCTCCAACAAAATCAACACCCTGATTAAGTCCATTTGTACTTAGTGAGTAAAGACTAATTAGTAATAAAGATGCTGAAACAAAATAAGCAACTCTTCTCTTTTGTAAAAACCTAATAGAAAGTTTGCTGAATAAATTTTTGGTGAGTGTTGTAGAAAAATCAAGAATTTTACCTTTAGATAATCTTGAATCAACTAACATTCTTGTTATAAAAATTGCTGTAAACAATGATGTTGCAATACCTATTAATAAAGTTGTTGCAAAACCTTTTATTGGACCAGATCCAAAAACAAAAAGAATTAAAGCAGTAAGACCAGTTGTAATATTGGCATCTAGAATTGAAGATAATGCATTACTAAATCCGTCTCCTACAGATTGTTTCAATCCTTTGCCTTTATTTAATTCTTCACGAATTCTTTCAAAAATAAGAACGTTAGCATCAACAGACATTCCGATAGTTAAAACAATACCAGCGATACCTGGAAGTGTCAATACAGCTCCTAATCCTGCTAGAATTCCAAATATTAAAACTAAGTTTAGAACCAAAGCTACATCAGCGAAAATACCTGCTCTTCCATAATAGAATATCATCCAAATTAATACCATTATCAAAGCAATTATAAATGAATTAATACCTTTTTCAATATTTTCTTTACCAAGTGAAGGTCCAACAACTTCTGATTCTATTATTTCAGCAGAGGCTGGTAATTTACCTGCTCTAAGTACGTTTGCTAAATCAATAGCCTCGTTTAAAGTAAATTGTCCTGAAATCTCAGATCTTCCTCCGGAAATTGCACCCCTAGAAACACCTGGTGCAGAATAAACAATATCATCCAAAACAATAGCAATATTACTTTTATCCTTATAGGCTTTGCCCGTCATTTCCTCCCACTTTCTAGCACCCTTTCCATTCATTTGCATGGATACTGCAGGAGCACCAACTTGATCATATGATTGACTCGCATCAACAACAACACTTCCACCAAGTGGAGGTTTGTTATCTCTATTCGATTGTATAGCATATAAATCAACTACATTATTAGAAATATCAGGTTTGCCAAATAAAAATCGGGTATATCTTTTTTCTAATGGAAGAAGTTGTCTAATTTCTGGCATCGATAAAAACTCTTCAATTTTGTTTTGATCTTTGGCTAGAAATTGAGCTATTACGGGTCCACCTTGAAAACCAGTTCCTACTAAATAATCAAAGAGAGGATTTTTTTGATTTGAAATTGAATCATTAGCTTCAACATCTGCTAATAAATCATCTATTTCAGATGTTTCATTAGTTTCATTTTCAACGTTTTCATCTTCTAATAAGCTTTTCAATGTTTCGTTAGCTTGAGATAAGAATGGTAAAAATTGATCGTTAGATTCAGTATACCAAAACTCTAATTGAGCTGTACTCTGTAAAAGATTTTTTACCCTTGCTACATCCTTAGCTCCAGGAAGTTCAACCCTAATTCTTCCAGAATTACCTAATCTTTGAATATTAGGTTGTGTTACTCCAAATTTGTCAATTCTTTTTCTTAATACTTCAAAGGCAGAAACAATAGATTCATCAATTTTTCGTCTTATAATGGGTTTTACTTCAGAATCAGACATTTCAAAATTGATTTCGTCACTTAATGACCTATTTGCAAAAATATCAGGTGATGCCAGTGTTGTTTCACCTTTTATATTATCAAATGCTTCAAAAAAGGACTCTACGTATGTATCATCAGATTCTTTTTGTAGAGCATCAGCATCATTCAAAGCTTTATTAAAAACCGGATCTTTTGAATATTCTGCTAAACCTTTTAAAATATCTTTAACAGAAACTTGAAGTGTTACATCTATCCCACCTTTTAAATCAAGACCTTTATTGAGTTCTTTATCTTTAGCACCTTTGTATGATGTGAAACCTAGAATAGTTTCATTTGAAATAGAATCTAAATAGTTGTTATACTTTTCTTCTCTTAAATCAGCATAATTTTCGTTTGAATCAGAAATTGCGTTTACAGCATATTGAGATGCTTTATCTTCAATATTAGATGTTATAAATGTAAATGATATTTGATAGACACTAACTAAAGTGAAACAAAAAGCAAAAAACTTTATTAGACCATTATTATACATAATATTTATTTTAAATCTTATTAAAAAACGAGCAAATATATGATTTACTTGATGATAAAACAATTCTATAATTAAACATCAAACCATTTCAATATTAAATAAAATATTTATAGAGCTAGGTTCATTTTTCTAACTGCAGAAGCACTATCAGCAAATTTTACCATTTCTTGATCGTTTAAATTTAAGTTTATTATTTTTTCACAACCATTTTTACCTATTATACAAGGAACTCCGATACATATATCGTCCTGATTATATTCGCCATCAAGAAAAACGGAACAAGGAATTATTCTTTTTTCATCATTTAATATAGATTTTACTAAAAATGCTACCGATGCACCAGGCGCATACCAAGCTGAAGTTCCTAGTAATTTTGTCAAAGTAGCACCTCCAACCATTGTCTTACTTGCTACATCTTCAAGTTCATTTTTTGAAATTAACTCTGAAATAGGCAATCCGTTGTATGAAGCTAATCTTGTTAATGGAATCATAGTTGTATCTCCATGACCACCAATTACCATTCCTTGTATATCATTGGCAGGCCTATCTAAAGCTAAAGATAAATAAGTTTTAAATCTGGAACTGTCTAAAGCTCCTCCCATTCCAATTACTCTATTTTTTGGTAATCCTGTAGACTTTAAAGTTAAATAGGTCATGGTATCCATAGGGTTTGAAACAACTACAATAATTGTTTCTGGAGAGTGTTTCAAAACATTTTCAGAAACTGTCTTGACTATTCCAGCATTTATACCAATTAACTCTTCTCTTGTCATTCCTGGCTTCCTTGGTATTCCAGAGGTAATAACTACAACATCACTATTTGCTGTTTTTGAATAGTCATTTGTTGTACCAACTATTTTTGTTCCAAATCCTATTGTTGTAGAAGTTTGCATCATGTCTAATGCTTTTCCTTCAGCAAAACCGTCTTTAATATCTAGCAAAACAACTTCACTCGCAATAGATTGTGATGCAATAACATCAGCGCATGTTGAACCAACATTTCCAGCTCCAACAATTGTTACTTTCATTTATTATTTTTTTTAATTAAACATCAATATTTGCGTAAGTTGCATTTTTTTCAATAAACTCCCTTCTTGGTGGAACCTCATCACCCATTAACATTGAAAATACTCTATCTGCTTCAACAGCATTGTCAATTGTCACTTGCCTAAAAGTTCTGAACTCAGGATTCATAGTAGTATCCCACAATTGAATAGCATTCATTTCACCTAACCCTTTATAACGTTGGATTGAAGCACCTTGACCAAAATCTTCTAAAAGTTTATCTCTTTCTTTATCGTTCCAAGCATATTGTTTTTTGGATCCTTTTTTTACTAAATACAATGGAGGTGTAGCTATAAAAATATGACCATTTTCAATAAGTTCTTTCATATATCTAAAAAAGAATGTTAATATCAAGGTTGCAATATGGCTTCCATCAACATCAGCATCACACATAATTACAATTTTATGATATCTCAATTTTTCTAAATTTAGAGCTTTACTGTCTTCTTCGGTTCCAATCGTGACACCTAATGCAGTATAAATATTAATTATTTCTTGATTTTCAAAAACTTTATGTTGCATAGCCTTTTCAACATTAAGTATTTTTCCTCTTAAAGGCAAAATTGCTTGAAAATTTCTATCTCTACCCTGTTTTGCAGTACCTCCTGCGGAATCACCCTCAACTAAAAAAACTTCACATAGTTCAGGATTTTGTTCAGAACAATCAGATAATTTGCCAGGCAAACCTCCTCCACTCATTACGGTTTTTCTTTGTACCATTTCTCTAGCTTTTCTAGCAGCATGTCTAGCTTGAGCTGCAAGAATCACTTTTTCAACAATTATTTTAGCATCAACAGGATTTTCTTCAAGATAATTTTCTAACATTTCAGAAACCGCTTGAGATACAGCAGAATTAACTTCCCTGTTACCAAGCTTAGTTTTTGTTTGTCCTTCAAATTGTGGCTCAGCTACTTTTACAGATATAATTGCTGTCAGACCCTCCCTAAAATCATCTCCTGCAATATCAAACTTTAATTTATCTAACATTCCAGAAGAATCAGCATATTTTTTTAATGTAGATGTTAATCCTCTTCGAAAGCCAGCTAAATGGGTTCCACCTTCATGAGTATTAATGTTATTTACATAAGAGTGAAGGTTTTCAGAAAACGAAGTATTATAAATCATAGCAACTTCAACCGGGATTCCATTTTTTTCACCTTCCATTGAAATAACTTCAGATGTTAAAGGCTCTCTGTTCTCATCTAAAAATCTAATAAATTCTTTTAAACCATCTTCTGACTTAAAAACTTCTTTAACAAATTCTCCTTCAACTTTAGTTCGTTTGTCAGTAAGAGATATTGTAATTCCTTTATTTAAAAAGGATAATTCTCTCATTCTGTTGGCTAATGTTTCATAATTATACTCTTGAGATTCTTTGAATATAGATCGATCAGGTTTAAAAGTAACTTCTGTTCCTGTTTTAGAAGTAGTACCATCGGTTTTAGCTGGGTAGGAAGCTTTACCTCTTTCATATTCTTGAATCCAAATTTTACCTTCTCTAAACACCCTTGCTGTTAGATTATCAGAAAGAGCATTTACAACAGAAACACCCACCCCATGTAAACCTCCAGATACTTTATAGGAATCTTTGTCAAACTTACCACCAGCACCAATCTTAGTCATTACAACTTCTAATGCGGAAACTCCTTCTTTTTTATGAATTCCAACGGGGATACCTCTACCATTGTCATCTACTGAAATAGAATTATCATCATTGATTGTAACATTGATTACATCACAATGACCAGCCATAGCCTCGTCAATTGAATTATCCACAACTTCATACACTAAATGATGTAAACCACGAACACCAACATCGCCAATATACATTGATGGCCTCATTCTTACATGCTCCATTCCCTCAAGAGCCTGTATACTGTCAGCAGAATACTGATTCTTATTAATTTCTTCGCTCATTTTTAATTGAATTATATAAATTTTTGGTTAAAACAAATATAACTAATTAGGATAGTAATTTGTTAAATTATCAGAGATGAATGACTATAAGTTATCAACAATTTTATTATTAAAAAACTATACTTTAATAGGCATCATTGTGAACGTTAGAAACAGAACGCCCTGATGGATCATTCAAGTTCTTAAAAGCCTTATCCCATTCTAGAGCAATTGGAGTGCTACAAGCTACAGATGGAACAGATGGAACAGTTTTGGCAGATGTTTCAGACGGAAAATGTTCTTCGAAAATTGATCTGTAAAAATACTCTTCTTTAGACATTGGTGTCTGAAATGGAAAAGTAAATTTTGCATTATTAAACATCTCATTACTTATTTTTTTTTCAACTAATTCTTTCAAACTATCAATCCAATTATAACCAACACCATCACTAAATTGCTCTTTTTGTCGCCATGCTACAGATTCAGGCAGATACTTTTCAAAACTTTTTCTAAGAACCCATTTTTCCATTTTATCAGATTTTATCATTTTATCATCTGGATTTAAACGCATTGCAACATCGATAAACTCTTTATCCAAAAAAGGTACCCTTCCTTCAATTCCCCATGCTGCTAGAGATTTGTTAGCTCTTAAGCAGTCGTATTGATATAATTTTTCAAGTTTTCTTACAGTTTCATTATGAAATTCTTCAGCATTTGGAGCTTTATGAAAATACAAGTATCCTCCAAAAATTTCATCAGCACCTTCTCCAGAAAGAACCATTTTTATTCCCATTGATTTGATTACTCTAGCCATTAAATACATTGGAGTTGAAGCTCTAATAGTAGTAACATCGTACGTTTCTAAGTGATATATTACATCTCTAATAGCATCTAATCCTTCCTGAATTGTGAAAGTAATTTCATGATGAATTGAATCAATATGGTCAGCAACTTTTTTAGCAGCTTTTAAATCTGGAGACCCCTTTAAGCCAACAGCAAAAGAATGTAATTGGGGATACCAAGCCGCTTTTTCATCATTAGATTCTATCCTTTTTTTTGAATATTTTTTAGCAAGTGCAGATGTGATTGAAGAATCTAAACCTCCAGAAAGCAGAACACCATAAGGAACATCACTCATTAATTGTCTATGAACTGCTTTTTCAAGAGCGGATTGAAGATGATCTAAATTAGTTTCATTGTCTTTAACATTATCATAATACATCCAATCTCTAGAGTACCATTGTTTTAAATCACCTTCCTTACTAGATAAATAGTGACCAGGTGGAAATACTTCAATTTTGTTACAAATCCCCTCTAAAGCCTTTAACTCAGAGGAAATATAAAAGGTTCCATGCTTATCCCAACCCATATATAATGGAATAATGCCCATATGATCTCTAGCCACTAAATACTCATCGTTATTTTCATCATATAGAACAAATCCAAAAATACCATTCAGATCATCAATAAAATCAATTCCTTTTTCACTGTAAAGTGCTAAAATAATTTCACAGTCAGAATTAGTTTGAAATAAATAATTAGAATCTAGTTTTTTTCTGAGTTCTTGATGATTATAAATTTCACCATTAGCCGCCAAAATTAAACTCTTATCTTTACTATAAATTGGCTGATTTCCAGAGGCCGGATCTACAATAGCTAATCTTTCGTGAGCTAGTAATACATTTTTTCCACAATGAATACCATTCCAATCAGGTCCCCTATGTCTTACTTTTTTAGACATTTCCAAAACCTGAGATCTTAATAAGTCAGGCGACTGTTTTAAATCTAGAGCACAAACAATTCCACACATTTAATTAAATTTTAATCAAATATCTAACAATTACTTTAAATTCAAACTAATAATGTAAAATTGATTATAAATTATAATCTAAATTGTTTTTTTAATATAAAAATTAAATAATATTATAATAATTTTTAATATAACCTTTAAAAGTGAAAGTTTTGTTATTTTGGTCATTACAATTAACACACCAATGGATCCTGTTATTTTTTTAAAGAATGTCACCATTACTCAAAGTGGAATTGATATATTATCAGATATAAGTCTATCAATCAATAAAGGTGAATTTATTTATTTAATTGGAAAAACAGGAGTTGGCAAAAGCAGTTTGTTAAAAATACTTTATGGAGACATTCCTGTTGAGAAAGGAGAAGCAAAAATTCTAGATATAAATCTTTTAAAATTAAAAGAAAATAAAATTCCATATTTACGAAGAAAACTAGGTGTAGTTTTTCAAGATTTCAAACTCCTGCCAAACAAAACCATAAGTCAGAATCTTGAGTTTGTTCTTAAGGCTACTGAATGGAAAGATAATTTAAAAATAAATGAAAGAATTTCAGAGGTTTTGAAAAAAGTAAAACTTATGGAAGTTATTAATAAATATCCTAACGAACTTTCAGGCGGAGAACAACAAAGAATAGCTATTTCAAGAGCTTTATTAAACGATCCTGAAATCATCATTGCAGATGAACCTACAGGAAATCTTGACCCAGCTACAAGTATTGAAATAATGAGTTTAATAAAAGAAATTAACAATAATGGAACTACCATTATAATTGCCACTCATGATTATGAAATAATTTCAAAATTTCCTGAAAAAACAATTAGGATAGAAAAAGAAAGATTTTTTGAACTCTCTAAAAAATCTTAAAAAATCATTATTCAAATCTTTAGATATAAAATTTACATTAGGGTCTAAATGAAATTTTTCGCATTCGCAAACTAGCTGGAGTAATCTCCAAATATTCATCTACTTTAATATACTCCATACATTCTTCAAGAGAAAAATCAACTTTGGGTGCAATTTTCATAGCATCATCAGTTCCAGATTTACGCATATTTGTTAACTGTTTTCCTTTAATTAGGTTAACACCCATATCAGAATCTTTACTATTTTCTCCAACAACCTGACCAATATAAATTTCCTCGTTGATATCAATAAAAAAACGGCCTCTGTCTTGGAGCCTATCTATTGCATAAGCAGTCGCTTTTCCTGCTGCTGAAGAAACTATAGCACCTTTTATTTCTTCTGAAAATTCTCCTTTATAAGGACCATATTCACTAAATCTATGATTTATTATTGCTGTACCTGCAGTTGCAGTTAAAATTCTATTACGTAAACCTATTAAACCTCTTGATGGAATTGTAAACTCTAAATGCTGTAAATCACCTTTTGGTTCCATTACTAATAAATCTCCTTTACGTAGGGAAACTAAATTAATTGCTTTAGAAGCACTTTCTTCAGGAACATCAATAGTAAGAGTCTCATATGGTTCAGATTTAACTCCATCAACATCTTTTATTATAACCTGAGGTCTACCAACTTGAAATTCATAACCCTCTCTTCGCATTGTTTCTATTAATACTGACAAATGTAAAACTCCACGTCCAAAAACATTAAATTTATCTTCGCTATCAGTCGTATCTACACGAAGAGCTAAGTTTTTTTCCATTTCTTTAAATAGTCTATCACGCAAATGACGAGATGTAACATACTTACCCTCTTTTCCAAAAAATGGAGAATTATTGATAGTAAACAACATACTCATTGTAGGCTGATCTACTTCAATTCTTGGCAAAGCTTCAGGATTTTCAAAATCTGCAATAGTATCTCCGATTTCAAACCCTTCAAGGCCGGTAATAGAACATATATCTCCACTTCTAACTTTTGAAACTTTTGCTTTACCCATTCCTTCAAAAACATGTAGCTCTTTAATTCTTACCTTTTTGGTAGAACCATCAGATTTACACAACATGAAATCTTTGTTTTCTTCTAAATCTCCTCTAAAAACACGACCAATTGCAAGTCTTCCCGTGAATGAAGAAAAATCTAATGAAGTAATTTGCATTTGCGGAGACCCTTCTCTATATGGTGCTTCTGGAATTGATTCAATTACTGCATCCAATAAATCTATAATATTTTTTTTTGGATCTTTCCAATCTGTAGACATCCAACCATTTTTAGCAGAACCATAAATTGTTGTAAAGTTTAATTGTTCTTCTGATGCATCTAACGCAAACATTAAATCGAAAACTTTTTCATGTACTATATCTGGTGTGCAATTTTCTTTATCTACTTTATTTACAACTACAATTGGGGTCAAACCTAGTTCTAACGCTTTTCCAAGAACAAAACGAGTTTGCGGCATAGGTCCTTCAAAAGCATCTACCAAAAGTAAAACTCCATCAGCCATTTTCAAGACACGCTCTACCTCACCACCAAAATCAGCATGACCAGGTGTATCAATAACGTTAATTTTTACATCATTATAAGTTATTGAAACATTTTTAGAAAGAATAGTAATTCCTCTTTCTCGCTCCAAATCATTATTATCTAACAATAACTCTTTACGCTCTTTTCTATCATCTAAAATTTTGGCTTGATCTATAATTTTATCAACTAAAGTGGTTTTGCCGTGGTCAACGTGCGCAATTATTGCGATATTCCTTATTGATTGCATCTATTAATTTCTATAATTTCGCGCAAATGTAATGTCTTTTTACATACTAATTACATGAAAACTACAGAACTAGAGAATATTATTTAATTTAGCATTAATAAAATTTCTAAAATGATAGGTAATATTCCAAAGATAAAGCACATTGATTCTGATAATTTTTTTCTAATCGCAGGACCTTGCGCTATAGAGGGCGAAGAAATGGCTTTTAAGATTGCAGAGAATATATTTGACATAACTAATAAATTAAAAATTCCTTTTATTTTCAAAGGAAGTTTTAAAAAAGCAAACAGAAGTAGAATTGATAGCTTCACTGGCATTGGAGATAAAAAAGCATTAGAAATTTTAAAAAAAGTAGGAGAAAAATTTAAAATACCCACAATAACTGATATTCATGAAGTCAAAGATGCTGAAATTGCTTCCAAATATGTAGATATTCTTCAAATACCTGCTTTTTTAGTAAGACAAACAGACTTATTAGTTGCTGCAGCAAAAACAGGAAAACATGTTAGTTTAAAAAAGGGACAGTTTATGAGCCCTGAAAGCATGTCACATGCAGTTAAGAAAATTAAAGATTCTGGAAATGAAAATGCATTAATAACCGAAAGAGGAAACATGTTTGGATATCAAGATTTAATAGTTGATTTTAGAGGAATTCCTACAATGAAACAATATGCTCCAGTAATATTAGATGTTACTCATTCGCTTCAACAACCTAATCAATCCACAGGTATAACAGGTGGAAGACCAGAAATGATTGAAACTTTAGCTAAGGCTGGAATAGCTTCAGGTGTAGATGGTATTTTTTTAGAAACTCACTTTGATCCGAAAAATGCTAAAAGTGACGGAGCTAATATGCTGGATTTAAATAATTTAGAAGACATTTTAACTAAGCTAATTAAAATTAAAAAAGCCTTAATTTAGAATCTTTTAACGAATATTAGAATTAATATATATTTGCATTTCTAAATTTTGTTCTTTGAAAATAATGGGGTCGACTGGTTTTGACAGCAGGTCCGATTTAATTGTAAGCAGATCGAGCGCTGGATTATCGCTCGTTAATATAATGATACCAAACCTTAAATGGCGAAAATAAATACGCTCTTGCAGCTTAAGACTGAATTATAGTAAGTTAAAGCCTTAGTCCCGCCAGGCGGGAAAGTAAGATGTCTCAGAATAGCCCTTGTTGACGGCGATTCATTATGAGACACCATTAAAGTCAACATAGAAATTCTAGAGCTTTGATAGAATTTCAAAACTAAAAAAGCTAAGTAATATTTGGGCAGTTTTCAGTCAGAATATTATCGAAAATTAATTGAAAACTAAATCTGTAGAAAGCTATTTTGTCGCTTGTTTGGACGAGGGTTCGATTCCCTCCGACTCCACCATATTAACCTCACTTAGTATAGTGAGGTTTTTTATTTATAAAAACTATTGTAATGATCTTCTCTATCTTTTTTTTTCATTCCAACAGTTTCATCAACAAACTTATTTCTATCCAATCTAGATTTAAAAACCCAAATACACACAGTATCTTTACTGTGGTAAATAGCTTTTAATTCATCGTCTATTTGACAAATTTCCACTGGTATTTCTGCTTTAATACAAATCATAGTTTAATAATTACATTTTTCACCACTCTCAAGGTTTGTAGATTTCCATAGCCAATTACCAGCCTTCTGAGCATAGCAAGAATTCGAGTAAACTAAATCATTACAAGCACATACAGGTTCATAAATTTCAATACATGTACCATCAGGCTCGGGAGCAACATAGCATTCTCCCAAATCCTCTTCAGTCCCGTTACAAGAAATCAATAGTAGAAAAAAGAGTGTCAATTTAAATCTCATAACTCTATTTTTTTTGATAGAACAATTGCGTCAGTGTTAACAAAGGGCATTGGCATCATATAATCTTTTCTGGGATTAAAATTAAACTTTTCACTTTCAAATAAATCAAACGAAGTTTCTATTAAATTAAAGCTAGGTGATAAATTTTCTTCAAAATTAAGTTCAATTGTAAGATCTTTATCAATAGAAGAGAAATAATAAGTAAGAAATTGACCTGGATCTATTTTAAAATCAGATTTATCAATTTCAAATTCGATTCCTTGAACTGACATCGAATTTAAAACAAAAGGATCATCAGTTGTAAAATTTATTTTATTAATTTTTCGTTCAGGCTTAACTCTAAACTTTAGACTTCTTTTATTTCCAATTATCGTGTCTGATAAAATTTGAATTTTTGAACTTTTAAATTCTATAAATTCAGCTGAAGCACTTTGCTTGTGAGGGGTTCCGTACTTACTTGAGGATGAAAAAAAGGAAGCTTCTTTAATTGATTCATTTTCATTAAAAAACTGACTTGTGAATTCATCAAGATTCTCGTTACGTGAAAGCCAATACGATTGTTTTGTATCTAAATCTGCATAATACAGAATACTATTGGGTTTCTTATTATTTGAATCGTAATCATTATTTAAAAATGCTAAAACAAAAAAAGCTAAAGTCGTTAGAAGTGTAAGGTTTTTTATTTGATTTTTAAACTCAATATTTGAAAAAATTGGAAGTAATAAAACAAATACTAGAATCAGAAAAAAAGAAGTTATAAATAAGTTGTCTAAACCTAAACCAACAGGAAACATCTTTAATTGAGGAGCAAAAATATAAATTAACGGAACACTAAAAATAGCCCAAATAACCATTTTTTTGTTTTCCTTAAAATCTAAAAAATAAATCATTAGAATTGAAAACAAATTGAAGTATATTGGAATTATAAAATATGATGCTCCCTTTAAGTAAAAAGAAATTAAAACATTAATGATTAACCAAAATCCAATCGGAACAATCGATAAATCTAAACCAGAATTATTTTTGAAAAAAGAATAATATATTGATTGGAGACAAAAAAGATTTAAAAAAATAAAAGCAGCAATGTAATAGTAACCATTATATGTAAACCCATGTAAAATATCAATATAGTCGGGATTTAAATAACTAATTAAATTCCAAAGAATTACTGTAACAGAAAGACAAACAAAAAGAGATACAAATAAAGCTAACAAACCATTTAAAATACCTTGAACTGAAAGCTTATTAATACCTATTCCTAGATACACAACAAATAAATATAAAATAATAGAAAAAATTAAAAGTGGATAAATCCAAGAATATGGATAGTATAACATTTTTAGAATTGGAAAATTAAGGTAAACGAAATCTTTATCACTTTCAAGTTTAGATAAATCAATGTTAGAAAAATGATTTAGCATAGACATAAAATAATCTGCTTGATGCATTAAAGTATTTCTGTCTAGTCTTTCATAAGAATCTAATGATGTGTGATAATCAAAATGATCTCCAATAAATGCAAAATTAAAACCGTTAATATTAGCTTGTTCTCTAAAAACAGTTAAATCCGTATCGTTGGGAAGCATTTTATAAACACTATACATTAGTGAGTTCGCTGCTGGGTATCCTGGCTTAGCATTAATAAACTCGGAGATTAGATTTCCGTTTTTTCCATTTGTTTCAACAAGCATATAACTTGGTCCACCGCTTCCTCTTGCCTCAAAATTTAATACTAAACCAATATTGTCTACTAACCTATGATTTTTTACAAAAGCTTGAGCACCTAGTAAACCAATTTCTTCTGCATCAGTAAATACAAGATGGATATCATTTACTGGAATAATATTTTTAGATAAAAATGCCCTTACACCTTCCAAAATAGTTACAACTCCAGAGCCAGCATCACTTGCTCCATATGAAGCGTGATGTCTAGAATCATAATGAGTAAGCAAAACAAGAGATTTTCCATTACCAGAACCTTTTATTGTCCCTATAATATTTGAAGTGTTAGTTCCAACACAACAAAATCTTGTAACTACTTGGTCTTGAATTTCAGATTCAAGACCCATTTTGTTTAGTTCATTTAAAATATAATCCCTAACCTCAGTGTGGTATTCTGATCCAGTGTAATGAGGTTTTTTTGAGATTATTTTAAGATGCTCAAGTGCGTTATCAATTGAAAATCCAGTACTATCAATTTTTTTTGAGTTACTTGGAATCAAGTCATTATAACTAAGATAAACGGTAAAGGATATAATAAAAATTGATAAAAATGTAAGTAGTTTTTTCATAGGCCTTTAAATAAACGCTTTAATACTGCAGTCAAAAAAATACTTTTTGGAAAACTTAACATAATTTTAATCTCATCAATGAAATTGGATTTATTATCTAAGAATTTAAAAATAGTTTTAGAATTATTTTTTGTAAACATATCAGTAAATAATTTTTTTCCTAAATGATTATTATAAAACAAAACATCTAAAAAAATCAAATCATAAAACCAGAATCTATCTTTTTTTAAAAAATTTTTAAAACTCCTTCTGTCACTTAAAAAATCTAAAATTTTATTTGTATTTCTATCAATATTTTTAAATGTATATCCAGTGCTAGGCTTACTCCAACCACCTGCAGATCCAATATTTAAAATATTCTTAGAATTTGATTTGAAAAAAGGAAAACATGTCATCGGAATTTTTCCAGTTTCTTTAGATTTTATTTCATAATTACTAATTCCTAAGGATATTAAGTAGTCTTCCAATACAGTTTTATATTTATTAGTTTCAAGTAATTTTTCTGAAAACAATGTATACTCCACTAAAGCTTCACTCTTAGAAAATGGAAGAATATACATAAATTGAGTAGTTAAGTTTTGATCTATAGAAAAATCCATAAAGGTTGCTTTCTTAGGATCAAAATTATCTTTCTTTGTTTTAATAACCCAACCCTCAAAATGCTGTATTAGTAAAGGAAATTTTGAGTTATTTTTGACGCAATCCCAGTCCATGATACTATTAAAAACTTTAGATGACTTAAATTTTCCACTTGAGGTTTCGACTATGCAATGGGACTGTAAATCATTGAGATTTAAAACATTCGACTTTAAAATTTTTACATTCTTATTTTTAGTAATAACTGAATTTGCGTAATTATAAAAAGATTTACTATTTAACATTTTATAATTTAAAGGATCAAGATCAAGTGTTCCAATGTAACTGCCATTTTTAAATAAAACGTTTTCCCATTTACAGGTTATTAAAGAATCCCAAACTGTGTTCCCTTTGTCCCAGAAACATAAGGTTCTATCGTCATCAAGCTTAGGAAAAACTGGATCGATAAGTAGAATAGATTTATTGATGAATACAGGGTTTTGTGATAACTTTACTGTCAATAGTAGGCCTGAAATACCTCCACCACAAATAATAAAATCATAATCTAAATTCATCTAGTCTTTAAAGATAATTATAATTTAAAATGAATTCGCTTAAAGCAAAAAAAAAGCCGCTTATAAGCGGCTTTTTTATTAATACAAAATAAGTTTCTTATTTTGAAACAGCTAGGTTATAAACCACAAGTCCGAATCCGATTTTATTCACTGCATCACCAATGTTATAAACAACATTCATGTCAAGTGAAATTAAATCATTTAAGCCTGAATACCATCCTTCTGTTCCAAGCATATATCCAAGTGGATATATAGCCCATCCTACAAGAACGAACCAAGCTAAAGTGTTGTGAGCTTTTTCTACTGCTCCACCTGCTGATACAGCAAGTTTTTTAGCTTCTCCAAACCATACCATGTAAGCGATAATAGCGTAAGCAATACCAGATAATAATCCCCATAAAGCAGGACCTAAACCTAATGCACTACCATCGTTATACTCACCAAAGAAACCTGTAACTAACATTACAGTTGACCATAAGATAAGTTTCCACATCATACTCTTAGTTGCTCCAGCAACTTTTAAAATTAGGTAGAACTCAACACACATTAATGGTACTGTTAAAATCCAATCAACATATCTGAAAAAAGTAGTATCACCTGGATCTACATCTCTCATGTAATTGTAATGAACAGCAGCAATAAATGTAATAAGTCCTGAGACTAAAATTGAATTTCTCCATTTAGCATCTACTGCATTTAATGAAAGAAAAAAGAATACTGATGCAGCCATCATAGCCATAGTTCCAATAAAGAACGTAAAGCCTACCAAGTCTGTTGGCACATCACTAAAAAAATAAAAAGTGTTTAAAAATAATTCCATAATTTATAATTTATTATTTTGTTGAAAACCAAATATATAAAAAAAGTTTTGACATTTACTAAATTTGTTTCAACAAAAAGCCAAAAAAACTGATGAATTCATACTTTTTTAATAATTTTTTCTCGAGGATAATAATTTTTAGCACAATATTTTGCATAATTCTATCTTTTATAATTTCTGATTTTTGGCTCAATATTTTAGCTTTTTCAGGTATCTTAACTTTTGGTATTATTCACGGTGCAAACGATTTATTATTGATCAATAAGGTTTCTGATAACAAAAACATAAAGCTTCAGTTTATTTATTATATTTTAATGGTTTTTGGTTTTTTTATATTTTTTTATAAAATCCCAATTCTAGCTTTAATCACCTTTGTGTTACTTAGCTCGTTTCATTTTGGAGAACATCAATGGACACTTTATGAGAAGTCCAAGAAGAAACTTATTAAAGTTTTTTATTTCAACTATGGTTTAACTATTTTTTCATTAATTTTTTATTTCAATTTTATTGAGGTTAATGAAATAATATTTGATATTACAACACAAGAACTTGGATTAGACTTTTTCTATTATTTATTACTGGGTTCATCTTTGCTAACTTTATTTTCAGTTATAATATTCTATCAATACTTAAAAAGTCAATTAATTATTCAAATTATTCTTTTGATACTTTTAATATTCACTTTAAATTTTTCAACTCTAATATGGTCATTTGGTATATATTTTGTTTTTTGGCATAGTATTCCTTCAATAGTGGAGCAAACAAAATTTATTTATGGAAAATCTAAAAGCAAATCAATTGGTGACTATTTTAAAAAAGCATTTATTTATTGGATACTATCTTTAATAGGGCTTTTGTTTACTTATTACTTTTTTAAAGAAAGTCAAAGCCAACTACTGAGTATTTTCTTTTCTTTTTTAGCTTCAATAACTTTTCCTCATACCTTTGTAATCTCTAAAATAAAAAAACCCTCCTTAGAGGGCTTTAACGATTAAAAAAATCATTTTTTTAAATTATGATTTTTTTCGATTTGCAATAAAGCTTTTAATAAAGAATATCGAGGCAATTAATGAAGACATCAACATAGCGGAAACTCTTGCTATCCCAATATTTTCTCCTCTTTCTATCGCTCCATTAAGAGGCATAAACAAACCTAGAAGACATACAAAAGTTAATAAAACAGCAATATGAGCTATAACTTTATTTTCTTTTTTAAGTCCTGGTGAACAAAACAATAAAGCCAAGCCAAAAACAACAGGAATAATTGCTGTTCCAGATGAACTTTCTAAGTAACCCCATAATCCAACACTAATTAGAATTATCGAATTTAAAATATTTGCTTTAAATGAATTCATGATTATTATTTTAACAATTACAATTACAAAATTACATATTATTATTATAAACCATTAATATAATCAGAAAAGGAATCACTAAATGACAAGCCTCTAGAAGTTCTAGTTATATTTACTTTTTTATAAGAGGATAAACCCCAAAGTAAAAATTCACACATAAAATTTTCATCTTTAACACTTATATCAGGAATTTCTTTTTTAACAAAATTTTTAAGTGTTTTAATTGTTTTAAAGGTATCTGCATAAGCTTTATTATCTAGGTTTTCATCAATAAATAATTCCTTGTCTTTAAACCAATCAACAATATCCTTGTAAGGGTCTAATTCTTCAGCTTTATTCAATTTTTTAATTTTAGGAAAAAAGTTTACAAAAAATGTTTTTACTGACTCTAATATTAAAAGTCTTGAAATCTCAACAGCACCTTCTTGTTCACCTTCATAAACCAATTCAATTTTTCCGTTAATCGCAGAAATAACCGCATTAAAATCTGTCATTCTAACACTTGTTTTAGATTCTCCGTTCATAATCATTCTTCTTCTAGCTGAACTAATTAAATTTTCAAATGCTGAAATTGATAATCTTGCACTAACACCACTTTTTGAGTCTACATAAACACTTTCCCTTGCTTCAAAACTTATCTGCTCTATAATATCTTTGGCTATTTCAGGAACATAAATATCATCAGAATCTAACAATGATGATTCTTGATTGGTAATTGTTTTAGCCACAGCAATTGTTTTAGGATAATGTGTCATTATTTGTGATCCTATTCTGTCTTTTAAAGGAGTTACTATACTTCCTCTATTGGTATAGTCTTCAGGATTAGCAGTAAAAAGGAACTGTAAGCTAATAGGGAATCTTAATTTAAAACCTCTTATTTGAATTTCTTTTTCTTGAAGAATTGAAAACAATGATACTTGAATTCTAGCTTGTAAATCTGGAAGTTCGTTTAAAACAAAAACACATCTATTTGCTCTAGGAATCATCCCAAAATGAATTACTCTAGGGTCAGAATAAGACAACTTTAAACTAGCTGCTTTAATTGGATCTATATCACCAATTAAATCTGCTACAGTTACATCAGGTGTTGCTAATTTTTCAAAAAATCTATCATTTCTATGAACCCAATCAATTGGCGTGTTATCACCCAATTGATTTATTATGTTTTTTGCAAAATGTGATATCGGTTTTAAAGGATCATCATTTATTTCAGATCCAGAAACAATTGGTATCCACTCATCTAAAAGATTAACTAACTGTCTAGCTAATTTTGTCTTTGCCTGACCTCTTAATCCTAAAAGGTTAATATTATGTTTAGACAAAATAGCTCGCTCTAAATCTGGAATTACAGAGTCTTCATAACCATGAATTCCTTTAAATGTTGGTTTACCATTTGATAAGTTGATCTTAAGATTTTTTATCATTTCGTCTTTTATATCTAAAGAAATGTATCCCGAAGATTTCAACTCTTTTAAAGTTTTAATTCTACTATTCATTTTAAATCACAATCTTTTTTTTCTGTTAGTTTCATAATCCTCAAAAATCATTTCACCAAGGCCCTTTAAACCAGTATAAAATGCTTTTCCTTTGTTAGCTTTAGTAAATTCCTGAACAAACCTTTTTAAATATGGATCTTGAGCAATCATAAAAGTAGTTATTGGAATGTTTAATCTTCGTGCTTGTTGGGCCATATTATAACATTTGTCAACAATATGAGAATCTAATCCATTACTGTTTTTATAATATGATCCATCTTTGAGCTTTAAACAACTTGGCTTTCCATCAGTTATCATAAAGATTTGTTTGTTTGAATTTCTATTCCTCCTTAATATGTCCATCGCCAATTCTAATCCCGCAACTGTATTTGTATGAAATGGTCCTACATTCAAATAAGGAAGTTCATTTATCGAAATAGGTCTTGCATCATTTCCAAAAACAATTATATCAAGCTTATCTTTAGGGTATCTAGTTGTTATAAACTCCGAAAGTGCCATTGCTACTTTTTTAGCTGGAGTTATACGATCTTCACCATAAAGAATCATACTATGACTTATGTCTATCATAAGCACTGTACTCATTTGAGCTTGATGAAATTGATCGTTGATTACTAAATCATCTTTGGACAATTTAAAATCATCTAATCCCCCGTGAATTTGTGCATTTTTAATACTTTCAGTAATAGCAATTTTTTCAATTGAATCTCCAAATTCATAGTTCTTTAAATCACCAGAATCACTTTGTCCGTTACCAGTCTGTTTAGTGTTATGATTTCCATTACCTATTCTTTTCATTTTGCCAAAAATTTGTTTTAAAGCATGTTGTCTTAAAAGCATTTCTGTTTTGGCTGTAAGTCCAACACCATCACCATTTTTACCCTGATTTAATTCTTTTTTTATATACCCCTTGTTGAACAAATCTTCAATAAAATCATCCATAGTATATTCGTCAGTTGTCAATACATATTCTTTATCAAGTTCTTTAAGCCAATTGATTGCTTCATCAAAATCACCAGATGTATAAGTAATAAGTTCTTTAAATATTTCAAACAACTTTTCAAATGGCGTTTGAATCTTAGACTTAAAATTTGTAAATAAAAAACCTGATTCTTTGATTGAATTCATTCAAATGAAAAATTATTATTTAGCAGCAGAGGTATGATCACTAATTATTAACCAATTATTATTTATTTTTTTCCAAATTAAAGTGAAATGACCATAGCTATCATCAATAGCTCTTTTCAAATAGTATTCACCAATTAGATAAGCAGAATTTTCAGAAATTAATTTAATTTTTTTTACACTAAACTTTAACTTACCCATTATTTTAGTGTTTGGATAGGAACTATAATACCTTTTCTTAGTGTTATACCATCCATAAACAGGTCCATTTTTTCCTGAAAAGACCAAATCATCAGATTGAATATATCCTTTCATAAAAGAATCTATATCACCATTATTCCAGGCAATTTCTTGAAGATTCATAACTTTGATAATGCTTAAAGAATCCTTAAGAGAAATTTTATCTTGAGAATAATTTGTATAAGAAATAACAAAAATTGAAATAAAAAAAAATATTTTTTTTATTAAAATCATTGTTTATTTACCATTTTGAATTGGATCTGTTTCAGGCATTAGTTTATTTAGTACGAAATAAACAGGACAAAACTTAGTTACAGGGCTTATTATTTGAAGTCCTCCCACACCAACAGCAATCCATAAAAAATCTAAATTAGTTGTGTAAAAAGTTAATCCAACGCTTACTAGATACAATAATCCAACAATAGCATCGTGAGCTCTAACTTTAAAAATATTTTTTTGTGTTTCCATAATAAAATTTATTAAAAAAACCCAAGTCGTAAACCCGGGTTTAATTGTTTATATTAAAGGTATAAAATTATTTAGCAATTGTAAAGGTTTTAGATTGATTTCCTTCAGGTGACCAAGTACTACCTAGATAAGTCACTATTTCATCCTTATGATCTCTTCCAATATCCCACATTCTTTTTTGTTTTTCAGTCATTGGTCCAAAATTCTCTAGGCTTCTATGATTTATAATAAAAGATTCCCAGGAACTATACCAAAAAGCAGCTTGAAAAGTATACGAGCTTCCACTATAGTGGCCAGTAGGCACAATAGCTAAGGTTTCGCCCAAATCAATAGCTGGCTGTCTTGTATATTCACTCCATAAGTTGATGTATTCAGATCTATCAGCCCATTTAGGATTATTTTTATTAAAAACAACCACATGCTTTTTTGAAAAATCTATATTGCCTTCATCAATATAGAATTGATTTCCAAAAGCAACTCTAATCTCATCATCATGACCTTCTAAAAACATTCGGAAGTATGTAGACCATTCACTTTTTAATATTTTTTTCTCGTCATGGGATATATCCATAGCATCTATGTTATTATTTACCTCTAAACCATAATTAACAGCACTTGCTTGAGAAATAATATCAGGGTAAACCTCTATAACTTTAAATGTAAAGTCACTACCATAAGTATGAGAAAATAACCAGCTAGAACTCATTTTATTTTCATGAGAGCCCATAAAATAAATATCCATAAATTTTTTATGCATTTTAACAAAATCTGCCGATTTAGATCTAGGAACATCTAAATAAAAGAAAGAATGAATTTCTTGTGCGCTTGAGTTTATTGTAACTAATAATGTAATTAAGTATATAAATTTTTTCATAATTTTTTCTTTTAAATATAAAAAAATACATTCTAATTAGTATGTTAGTTTAATATATTTATTATTTTTATTAATATAAAGTGTGAATAATTAACAAAAATTATCAATAATTCATTATTTGTTAATAAATATATTGATTTAGTAATAGCTAATAATAATAATTATTAATTTAGTAATAACTTTAAAAGTTTATAATTTCGTGAAGCAAGAAATTAAATCTAAAGAAACGCAAGACTTAATCATCAATACCTCTTTCGAATTATTTTATGAAAAAGGGTATAATGCTACTAGTATTCCTGATATCATGAAAGAAACTTCCTTGTCTAAGGGTGCATTTTATCACCATTTTAAAAATAAACACGAGATTGGTAAAAAAGTAATTGAAAATATTATTAGAAAAAGAATAAAAGAAGGCTTTGTTGAACCCTTAGCAGAATTAAATAGAAATATTCCTGAGCTTCTACTTTATGTATTTACAAATAGAATTAAAAACTACTCTGAAAGAGAAAAAGCACTTGGATGTCCAGCAAACAATCTTATCGGTGAAAT
>Ga0222715_10001540_pt1 | contig 21949 bp, 31 predicted proteins | sample C33_9DmetaG_FD_165056 | JGI IMG/M metagenome (GOLD analysis project Ga0222715, IMG submission 165056) | Estuarine water microbial communities from San Francisco Bay, California, United States - C33_9D | ecosystem: Environmental > Aquatic > Marine > Unclassified | place: USA: California... | reverse complement strand
AGCCCAGCACAGCCGTTGACAATTGTAAAAACTTTATATCATCTCGTCCTGACTTGCTTCAGGCATCTGCTGATATTCTTGGCATTGACCCTTATTATTTCATTGATGCTAATATTGATGATTGGGATTGGTTGCTTCGTACTAATATTGCTGCTGGTATACTTCATTGTAGAATTAAGTACTGGAGAGTACCAGAAAAGATTAAAGAAGGCGAAGAAGAATTAGCAAAATATTGGAAAAAACACTACAATACAGAAGAAGGCGCTGGTAGTGTGGAACATTTTTTAGAATTAACGGAAGGTAAATTATAATGGCAACATTTGGACAAATGCTAGCAAGATATCAAGGCGCTCAAAGATTAGCACAACAACAATCAAAAGCTCAACTTGGTATTGCTGGAGAAGAAGAAAAGCAAGATATATTAAAAGCAAGAAGCGACTATCAGACAGCGGTTGAAAAAGCAGAAGCTAGACTTAGAAAAGACGCTAGAAAAAGAAGCAGAAGAAAATTGATTGGAAAAGCAATAACTATCGGAACTTCTTTTATTCCTGGAGTAGGAAAACTTGCAAGCGCAGCAATAGGAGCTGGCTTAGATTACGCAGCATCAGAATCGGTTGGCAATTACAAAGGTTTTATTAAAGGCACATTAGCAGATGGGTTGTTTAATAAGCAAGCTAGAGAAGACTACGACGCAGACATAGCTTCAACTAATAGATTTTTTCAAGAAGCTTACGACAGTCAAAAAACAGCTAATTTTGTTTCATCGTTAACAGCTGGAATAGGACAGTATACTCAATATGATGCTTTGCAAAATATGTATAGTGAGATACCTGGGACTAGGCTTATTGATAAACTTTCTGGAGGAGACAAATTTGTTATGCCAGAATCTCCTGGTTTAAAAGATTTATTAAATTTAGATAGAGATTCAAGTTCTTTATTTGAAGCTGTAGACTTAACTGAATCTTTAAACAGAATAGATATCGATAACAGAACAATAGGACAATCAATTTCATTTTAGGAAAAATTATGGCAAACGGATATACAACAGAATTTACAAGCATACAAGATTTATTAAGCAGTCAAGGATATGATATGTCTGCATTACAAGACCCAGGTTCATTGTATGGATTTGGAAAGGGAACACCTTATGGAAAGTTTTTTAGACCATTTGATGTATCTGGATACAACCAAGCACAATCTAGTTTAAGAGAGTTAGAACAAAATCTATTAACAAATGTTTCTGAAAGATTCTCTGCTGCAACAACAGGATTACAATCTCAGTTAGGTACTGCTTCAAGAAAAATATTTGGAGAAGCGGGAAGAACAGGTTTTGGAGCTTCTGGAGCTTCTGAAAGAAGAAGAGAGCAAGCTTACGAAACTGGTATGGAAAGATTTGGAGAAACAGCAAGACAGACAAGAGCTTCTTATACTGGAGTTCAAGAGCAGATAGGTACTAAACTTGGACAACTTGAAGGTTCCTTATTTGATTATCTTGGAGGAGTTGCTCAAACAGGATTACAAATTACTTCTATGGACCCAACTGGAGGAAGTAGCGGTAAAATGACGACTCAACAAGATATTGATAACTTACTTAAAAATCTTTCAGCAGAGCAAAGAAGCATGTTTTCAAGCATAGCTACTCCTCTTATAGGTCAACCTTATCAAATAACACTTGATGCTTTTAAAGATTTTATGGGCAACCAACAAAGCGGAGGAATGGATGGCTAGAAGACCTTTATACCCACAGCTTCCTGGAGAGCAAGCGGTAGATAGATTGTTAAATCAGACTCTACCTAATCTTATTCAGCAAAGACAGCAAAGGCAAGAAAGAGAACAGTCTAGACAAGATAGACTTGAACAACAAAGAATTACTAATCAATTTACTAGAGATAGTTTTGCTTTAAAAGAAAGAGAGTATATTGATAGAGAAAAAGATGAAGCTACTGAAAATATAAATCTTATAATATCAAAAGCAAATTCATTTGCAGATGATGGAGATTTTGACTCTGGTCTTAAATTATTAGACAGAGCAGAAGTAAAAGCTAAATCAGGGAAATACACTAAAGATAATTTAGAACAATTTGATTTTGGATTAAGTAGAGATAATATAACTAAAAAGAAACTTGTAGAAGATGGCTTTAATGCTTTAGATAAAACATGGGGAAATGCAAGTTCTACTCCAGCTCAAATAGAAAAAGCTAATGAAGTTTTTATGACAGACATATATCCTAGCTTAGACTCTAATGAAAGAGCTAGATATAGAAACAACTTAAAGATATATGCTGACGGAAATGAATTAAAATTCAGAGCACTTACTAGCCCAGAATATGATATGGACTCTCACGAAGCTGTATTAGACGCTAGGAATGAATATCTAAAATTTACTCCTGATACTCTTTTAAACGCTAATGAGCTTAAAAACTTTAATGATAATTTGTTAAATTACACAACAGATAGCGGAGTTTTTTACGACAAACTTGATTCTGCCCAACAATCAAAAATTCGTAGTGAGGAATTTTTAAGACAATATGGTGGAAAAATGCGAGAAAATTCACAGAAATACTTATCCGAAATAAATAAACAATTTGTCGATTCTGATGAGTTGGGAAGATATTTTAGTTCTTTACCAGAAAATCAAAGAGAAGAAGTTTTAAAATCTTATGGTAGAGCTGTTAGTTTCTCAGATGGAGTTAGCGGAGAAAAATTAAAGTCTAGCTTGAAAAAAAGAGGACTCTCAGATGATTTCATATCGGTTGCTATAGGAAAGCCTACTGAAAGTAAAAAAGATAACAATTCAGAAGAGCTTGACCCAAATCTAAAAGTTATTAAAAAAGATATATCAGAAATGGACGAGATGGAACAATATGAAGAATATACGAAGTTAGCTAAAAAAGATTTTTCTAAATTGACAGAAAAAGAAAGTGCTGATTTTGTCATTCTTTATTCAGAGTTTGCTGACCCTGCTAAGTCACAAGAGATGACAAGGAAGCAAGGTCAACAATCTAGAAAAACAAAGCAAAAAAGTTATCTTCAAAGTAGAGTTGATAGAAATATGAATTTATACAATAGGTATAGAAAGCTTTTAGAATTAGGCCCTTCCCGAGGACAGGGAAAAGAAGCTACATATAGAGCTCCTAAAGGTATGTTCTCTGGAGGTCTGATTATAAAAAGAAAAGAGTTAGATGCTAGAATGACACAACTTTTAGATGCTATGGCCAAAGATAATACTGAAATGGCTAATCAAGGAATGGAACCAGACTTTTTAGATACGGAGTTGTAAGGTGTCAGACAACAACTACAATCCAGACTTATCTTTATTAGAAGGATTTGACAGTTCTTTTTCAGCAGAAAACTACAATCCAGATTTATCTCTTTTAGAAGGAGCTTCTCCTGATAAAAAAGAAAATTTTTCTTTAGACAGAGAGACAGATAAGAAAAACTTTTACGACTCACTTCCTTTAGTATTCAAACAAGCATACAATCAATCTATTGGTGGAATGATGTATGAAATGACTCACGGGAAGAAAAGATTTAATTTAATGGATGCTCCAGAAAGTATGGTGAGAGATGTTGCTGCTGGAATATTTTCATTCTTTGCTTCTCCAGAAGATATAGCAATAACAGTTGGTTCCGCTGGAACTGGTAGTCTTTTAGCAAAAGGCGGTATAAAAGCCGCTGCTGGATTGGCTGGAAGAGAAGGTATTAACAGAACTGCTACTAAAAGAGCTGGTATATTGTTAGCAAGAAAAAGCAATCTAAGTAAAAAGGTTGCTACTGATATTGTTGAAAATGCTGTACAACTAGGAACTCCACAAGCTTTTATGTTAGGTGCTTACGACGGATTATATGACGCAGCTAAGGAAACAAGAGATGAGTTGATAGGAGCTGGAGTAAATTTAAAAGAATTTGAAGGAAGAGATTATGGAGATATTTTACCTTCTGTTTTAGGGAATGCAAAACTATCTAAGTTTGCAAAAGGTGCTGCTCTAGGTAGTCTAGGAGCATCTTCAAGAGTGTTAAGAAACGTCCCAGGATTAGGAAAGGTTTCTAAATCTGGATTAGGTTTTGAAATAGCAACTTTTTCTACTTTAAGTCCTTTAGCTTATGAAGGAAGAGCTCCTGAGTTTACAGATTTTGCTATGGCTGGAGGTATAATAGGAGCATTAAAAGTTCCTTCTGTTGGTCAAAAATTTATAAAAAATGTTAGAGAAACTAGACTAGCTCAAGAAATCATATCTGATGATGATACACTAAGAAGTTCAGCTATAAAATCTTGGTGGAAAAGTAAAGAGTCTAGACAAGGTGGAGCTATACTTTATGAACAAGCTGGAGAAGTCAGAACTTCTTCTGGAAGAGCAGACAGTATAGTAGGTCAAGCTATTGAAACTATTTCTCCAGAAGGAGGTAAACCTGGTAAAAGAGTAGTTTCTAAAAAGAAAACTAAAATAGCTAATCATCAAACTGCTGCCTCAGCTACTATCGTAGATGGTTCTTATGTAAATACAAGAGCTGGTTCTACAATGCAAATAGATTTAAGAACAGGTCCTAAGGGAACTGAAATAACTAGATACCAATTAGACGAAGTTAATACTAGAAAATTCTTTGACTTCTTTGTAGACTCAGAAAATCCAATACTAGCTTCAACTAACGCTGTAGAAGATTTAGGCTTAGCTAGAAAAGCTCTAGAAAAAAAGAATCCAAAACTCGTACCAGACTTACAAGAAGCAGAATATAGAGCCTCCGTAAGAGCTGCTCTAGATAAATCTGATGGATATTTACCAGAAGATATAGAAAAAGCTTTTAGGGATACTTCCGATTTTTTAAATAGCAGAACAGCTGGAGACAGAGTTAAAAAAGACTTGCTAGCTGATGCTGTTGAAAACGGGAAAGTTTTAGATTTTGATATAAGAAAGTTGTCTTCCAAAGAAAGATATCACTTAACAGAAAATCTTAGAGCTCAAAAGTATATTAGAGAGTTTGTAGAAAACGCGAAACAATACGATACAAATTTGATGTACAATTCTAGTTTTGGAGGACAAACAGATGCAATGTCTCAAGTTTTTAGAGGTTTTAAACCTTTTTATTATCAGCTTACAGACCCTAATGCTAGAAAAGTTGTAAGACTTTTAAACAATGTTAATCAAGGAGTTCAGCAAAAAACAGCTACTAGATTATATAATTTTATGAAAGTAGTTAACATAGCTCAAAAAGCACCTAAGCCTATTAAGAAAGCTTATGATGATTATATTAAAGGTAGCGGAAAAGTTACAGCTTATGACGACTACCAAGAAATAAGAAAGCTTCATCAAAACCAAGTTAACTCTGGCAAGAAAATAGTTTTTGGTAAAAACGACGGATTTACTTTGTTTATAAATAACTTAGAAAGGTCTAAAGCTGGTAGAAGACAAAACTCTGCAGCTTCTCAACTAACTGACAATAGAATTACTTTCTTGACTCAGATGAAAAAATTAACTGACGAAGTATACGCCGACGCACAAACAACTCTTCCTAACCTAGAAGTGTTCGAGGTTGGATATGCTCCCACAATTATTAAAAGAGAGTTTTTAGATATTATGTATGACGGGAATAGAGAGCTTACAGAAAGAACTCAAGAAGTTTTAAATAGATTAAAAATTATGAGAAACGATGTCGGAGACTACGCTCCTGAGGTTGAGAAAGAATTAAATGATATTATAGAGTCTACATTAAATAAATTTTCTACATCTAAAAGTAAAAGAAAAAGAGAGTTTTACAAAATATTTACTCAGTATAAAAATAATGTATCTAGTAATGGAAGAAAAACATTTCAAGACAATCATTCTCTGTACAACCTTCTAAACAATCAAATAGAAGATAAGAGATTGAAGCCTTATAGTTTACTTGAAAGACCTAAAGCTAAGTTTGGTAAATATGACAGAGGCGCTGACGTTGATTTGGTAAGAATGGGACTAAGAAATGCTATGGACGGATTATTTGAAAAAGATATGAAGGCTGTATTTTCTCACTATTTTACTGGAGCTAGTAAAAGAATTGAGCTGTCTAAGGCGTTTACATCTACTGGAACATTATACGATGATATGTTAAAGAAAATAAACCCAGAATCCAAAATGCCTTTATCTAAATTGCCAGATTTTTTAGGAGGAGCAAGGATGCCCTTTATGAAGCAAACTGAAAGAGAAGCAGTAGATATTTTAAAACAATCTTTCACTGGAGAGTTAAACTTTGCTAGAGGAGATATGGCTGGCTCTTTAACAGAAGCTTTTCAAACTATTGGTAATCTTCAGATGATGGGTAAGATTTCTTTTGGTTTTGCGGTTATTCCCAACTTAACTCAAACATTAATATCTACAGCAGTAGAAGCTGGACCTGTTACAACTTTGAAATCTATGGTAAAACTTTTTGGTCCTTTTGCAGATAGAGAATTAAGAGAGAGAGTTGGTCAAAGTGGTGCAACCCTTTTAAGTACTATTGAAGAAATGTTAACAGTAAACCCAGCTCTTAGAACTAGTGTCGAAAGAGTTACTCAAACTCAAGCTCCTTGGAAGGATTTTATACACGGAGAAATGGGCTTGAAAGGTGGAATAGAATATGCTACTCAAAAATCTGCATATCTTTTCTCTTGGATAAACCAAAAAAATCAGATGATTGCCGCAGCTTCTGCTGAAGAAACAGTTAAAAAGTTAACTAGGATTGTTAAGGTAAAACTTCTGGAATAGGTCTTTTAGATTCTTTAGCTCCAGCTCAAAGAAAAAAATGGGCTATAAATAAACTAAATAGAATGGGACTTGAGGAAAAAGATATATTAAAACATGGAGATATGATTTTATCTGGAAGATATGAACCTATTAAAAAAACATTATTTACTGGACAAGAAGTTAGTGTTATGAATCCTATGAAAGAAAAGATGTTAAGAAGTATGCAAAAATTCTCTATGAATACTCAGCTTCAAAGAGACTTTGTATTAGACCCTTATTTGTTCAATGACCCAGACTTAAAACCTTTATTTCTTTTTAAAAGATTTGGATATAGACAAGCTACATATATTGGAAAAACAATAACAAGAGAAGTAGCAGACGGAAATATTATGCCTATATTACAATTAGGGATAGGTGGTTTAGCTGGAGGAAAGTTTGTTATGTGGTCTAAGGAAAAAGCTCAAGACTTATTATCTGGAGACCCTCAATATTATTCTAGAGAGGAAAGATTGAATATGTTGAAAGAGCCAGAATGGACAGATTTTACAAACAGAATTAGAGCAGTTGGTGCCTTGGGAGTTGTAACAGATATAATGGCAGACGAAAATCCTTTAGGAGCTATAAACTTTTTTCTAAAACCTGTGGTTATAGACGATATACAAAGAATTGGAAGAGCAGCTAATGCTTTTATAGGTAGTATGGAAACAAACTATCCAGAAAATTGGGATGTTCCGTTTAGAAAAGGAGCAATAATAGCAGCTCCTGTAGCTGGTGGTATAGTAGGAAGATTGACAAGAAGAGCTTTGCAGACAGAGAAGCAAGAAAAAGACCAAGTTAGGGCTAGAAAAAGAGATGCTGTAAGGGCTATTAAAGATGCTGTTATAGCAGACGACCCTAAGGCAGCTGTAAGAATAATGGTCGAATATAATAAAACATATCAAGACAGATTTCCAAGCTTAAGAATAAAACCTTCAGATGTTAGTTACAGTCAAATATTAAAAGATAAAGTAGAAAGATTAAAAAAACAAAGGGAAGAGGTCGAATATAGACCATAGGAGATATCATGAACGATAAAAGAAAACAAAACGAACCAGAATTTTTAACAGGATTAAAAGCCTTCATAGAAAGAAAGCAAAACGAGATTATATATAACTTATCTCAAAAAGAATTAAATCTAAGAGCTTTACTTCCACAAGGAGAAGAGTTGTCAGAAAGAGAAGATACTCTCTTGTCTAGAATGGAAAGAAGTTCATCTGCTCTTGATGAAATAAAACCAAGTAAAAAAAGCTCTGAGAATGTAGAGACGATGAAAAGTTCTAGAAAAGAAGATATCTTGGAAGGCGTTGGAATTATGCTGCCTGAAGGTTCTAGGGAAAAAATGCGTAAATCTAGCAAGGAAAGAAAAGAAGCTTTTGATAGAGCTCTTAAAGAAAAACCTTTAATGGATAGAATACAAGGATTTTTTAGAACTGATAACTCTGAAGATAGAGCTCTTTTAGAAGCTCTTGAATCTTACAATAAAGACTTAGATTACAGAACTAAATATTCAAATAGAGGTGGCGGTGGAGAAAAACCTCTTAAAGCAGAATATAGAAAAGCTATCGATACTCTGCTTCAACAAGCTAAGTTAGGAAAAAGAAGTTAGAATGGAACGTCTGGCATTTGTTTTGCAACACTTGCTTCTGCTTCTTCCACAGTATCATAAAGCGTACAACAATCTGGTGAGAACCCAACCGTTGCTTTCCCAGTTGACCCATACCTATTTTTAGCAACAACTATATCTAATCCATGTTTTCCGTGTTTTGCATTCTCAAAATTTACAGTCCAAGGATAGTGTGTAAACGCTACAATTTCTGCGTCTTGCTCTAGGTTACCTGATTCGGCAAGGTCACTAAGTTTAGGAATTCTTTCAGTTCTATATTCAATATTACGATTAAGCTGTGATACTAGAATTACTGACATTTGTTCTGATTTACATAACCATTTATACCTTCTAGATGTATCTCCTATCTTTAACCTCAAATCTCTTGTATCGTTAGTAGGATATTCTATTAATCCTATATGGTCATCAATAACTACGTCAGGCTTTATACGTCTAATTTCCCTAAAAGTTCCTTCTAAATTTCTTATATTATCAAACATAAATAACTTATCAGTATATTTTTCTTTAATAGTATTTAGACTTTTTTCAATCTCTGACTTACTAGTTACAGCATTATGTCTTAACATATGATATGTAATACCTTCCGACTCCATAGCGATAAACTTCTTCATCATTTCAGTATTAGGCATTTCTCTGTTGAACATTGCAACCTTTTTGCCAGACAATACAAGGTTTCTAGCTATGTTGGCAACTGTGGTAGTTTTAGCATTTCCAGGTCGCCCAGCAAAAATAGTTATTTCACCCTTGGTCATACCTGAGATAATATTATCTAAAGGAGCAAAACCAGTGGTGGTTAGGTTGCGTTTGTTAAACAGGGAATCTTTAGTCATAGTTAATAAGCTATCCAAGTCAAACTTCTGACCAGGCTCTAAGTTTAATAAAGAGCTAGTCGTATCGTGCACGTCAACAAGCAAGGAACTTATATCGTTCCCATCGTCGAAAGCTCTTTCTGCTATCTTGTAAGACTGATTTACTAGTTTTCTTCTTAGCCAATCAGAGTGAATTTGTTTTGCATAAGATTCTACATTAGCAGTACTAGGAACAGACTCGGATAATCCTGTGATATAATATGTTATACCTTTTATTTTACTAGATACATTTACTATATCTACTGGTATATTTTCAGACTTCAGCTCTAATATAGCCTGCCAAATCTTTTCATGTTTCTCTATATAGAAAGCTTCTTTCTCTTGTATGTAATCTTTTACTACATCAAAACATTCTTCTTTCAACAAGACAGAGCCTATGACAGCTCTTTCAGATTCTTCGCTAAATATTCCTTCTCTTATTTCTTGCATTTATGACACACTCCTTTTACCATAGGTATATTCTTATATACAGACTGGTCAAGATATCCAGGAGCTTGTTTGTTGTCGTCCTGTACTTCGACAGCCCAAGCTTTTTTACATAAAGGACATCTAGTCGGAACTCTTACCATAGAAACGTTTTCGTGGCTAGGTTTTATCCTCTGTGCAGAAAAGTATGGATTTTTCTTTCCGCGAACATACAAGTCAAGTAATTCTTTGTCGAACCATTCTTCGTAATTATCTGGGTCTGTTAGCTTCATATAGTTGTAGTAAGTCATAAATTCAGATTTTTCGTATTCGAACTCCTCTGGTGACTTATAATTAAAGACACTTCTCATTTTATTCTCCCTGTTATTTTTTATTACTTTAGTTGAAAAGTAAGTTGGATTAACTCCAACAAATCTCTATATCGAATGGTTGCATATATTTCGCCTCTATCTTGTTTTATAAGCGTAATATCACAATCTTCAGGTGGTAAAAGGTAACTGGCTATAGACTTTCTTACTTTACATTGAACCTTCATTTTTCTTGAAGTTTCTTGGTCTAGTAAGTAATCTATAATTAAATCTACTTCTGGAGATTCGCCTAGACTTCTTCCGTCGCTACCCCAAGCTCTTTTTGCATTAAAGCCGTGGGACTCTGCGATGTCTACGCATTCTTTCTCGAAGCGATTACCTTTTGCTTTTGATTTACTTGCCATATTTCAATATACCGATTAATTGTTATTATTGTCAACTTAAATTTTTTAGTTTATCTATATCAAATCTTTCTGCTATTTTCTTAACAAAGTCATCAAAGACCATAAACGTCTCTTTCCACTCTCCATTGTAGTACATTTTTGTAACTACTGTGTTAGCAAGAACGACAGATTGCTCAGGACTTGTGCTATGTGTGGATATAACTCCAACAGATATTTTTCTTGTAGCTCTCCAGTTGTCAACTATCCTTTCTATTACCAGTCTTTGCCCAGTAGGAAAAGGAGCGTCGTCTTTCTTACAGTCTCCTATTAGTAAAAACTGGTTGCCAACTTCGAAGCAAAAGTCTATATCTGTTGGTGATACAAGCCCGTCTTGCAATCCGTCAAAAATTATAGGTTGTTTAAACCTTTTCTCGTATTTTATAGGTCTTTTCAAAATTTTTCCTTTCGAGAATACCCCTCTAATCGATTATAATTACATTTGCGACATAAGTGTCGTATAACCTGCCAAATGTCCATAGAAGGGCAACCTCGTACGTTATTCTTAAAATAGCCTTTTTTAGGCGTTATATTCCATTATTTTGTACTCGCAATCAGCCCAATCGTGATTTGCGGTAAAAACAAAGCCGTCTTTACGCAGCTCATTGATAGTGTTCTTCAGTTTATTAGGAGTTAAGCCGTATCTAATAAAAGCTTCAAACTCCGTTATCCCTTTTTGTGTCACTACGTGATTTTTTATCTTGTTCTTTAATCTCATTCGATATCTCCCTATATCTTTTTCTTAATATGTGGACGAGATACTTTTCTTCTCGCCCACTTATTGTTTCAATGTCCTTAAATCCAATCTTGCTAAATCTTTTCGTAACAAGCACTTCGGTCGTTCCAGGCTTGTATCCCATAAGGTCTTGAAAAGATTTCATAATAGCATTCCATTTACTAATGTCCATTAGTCGCAAGTTTCGCAGAATGAAGGACCCATAGCTATTGCCGCATTTTCTAATACATCATCACTAGTAACAGATTCCGAGTTTTTATCTTTGTCAAACTGTTCCTGAAACTGAGATTTTAGTTTATGCCTTAGCTCTGACGTGGACTTATCCTCGTCTTCTTTCCTGAATAGTTCTAATATTTCTATTAAACCCATACATTCTTCTTTTGTTAATCTAAATAAATAGTCTAACATTAGAACGGCAATTCGTCTTCAGTGACTGGCTTCTCAACCTTTCTATTTGATTTGAAAACGTTGATAGCAGTCGGTGTTATTCTTTCTTCTCCAGATTGGTCAGTCCATTTGTCGTGAACAACCTTGATAGTCACGGGATTACCTGCGATATCAGACTCCATAACCATAGGTAATAAATATCTACCTTGGTCATCTTTTGTCATTTCGAAACCACAAGCTTCTGCAAATATCATATATCCTTTATTATTACCTTGATTATCTTCAAGTTTAGGATATTTTGTTTTATCTGGAGTTTTAAATCTAAAGTAACCCTTAGATTTGACGTCCCTACCTTTTAAGTCTTTATGATTATTATCGTCAAGCTTATAGGTAGCTTCAAAGATATCGCTTAAGTATTGATTCTTAACAACTATATCTTTTTTAATTGTCAATTTACTAACCGTAGCCTCATATGTTCCTTCTTCAATAGTAGCATATTTCTTACCACTAGTATCGTCAGAAGGATTATAATAAGCCACATTGTTATCTATGTCATTTAATACATCTGTAACATTACTCATTTTTTACTCCCAGTTAATTTAGACATTACTTTATCGTAATTGTCTTGATTTATCTTACCAGACATAAGTGCTTTATGTACTTGGTCTGCTTCTTTTTTATCCATTTCTGCAATTACGTCCATAAGATTATTTACTTGGACATCTCCAAGACTCTTATCTACATATTGCTTACGATATACATCGTCTGCTACATTACATAGTCTGTTTACTGCGACCTTGAACGCATCTGAATTAGCAGCTTTTAGGTCATTACCTAAGTCTACATACCCTGAGCCATTTCTAGACACTGCTATTCTATGTGCTGCAACTGAGTCAAAGCTGCGAGGAACACCTTCGTCCATAACTTTAAGACGTCCGTGAACTACAATAGCTTTGTCTCCAAGAGTTTCATACTTGATTACTTCCCAAGACCATATAGGATAGTGTTGGTTTAGTCTCCAACGCATATATCCTTCATCTACATAGTCAAAACCATTTCTACTTTTAACCACGTCGCTTGGAGTAGGTTCTTCTGAAACTTTTTGGTGTTTGCGTATCAATACATCGTCTTGAATTGCTTGGTCGTGCAACTCTTCCATATCGGATTGATACATAGCCAATTCAGCCATTTTACTCATTTATACTCCCATTGTTGTAAGGACATAGATGCCTAACATCGCAATACGACTGACATTTTCTACCGTCCCAGGTTTGCTCTTTACTACATTGTTGAGGTAAGTTTCCTGTTTCTAAAGCTTTTACAAGCTCATCTCTAGCAGATAGAAACTTATTTTCAAGTACTTCGTCATCGTACTTTGGCACTTCAATTAAATAGATATGTTTATCTAGACCTCTATCTCTAGCAACTGCTATACCGCCGTCTCTTAAAGTTACTTGTATATACATACTTTTAACTTCGTGTCCAGCTCTCTCTAGCAGATATCTATACCAATTGACTTGCCAGCCCCAGTCGCCAAAATCAGCTAAACCTTCATCTCGGTACCATTGTTTTACCATTTTAGGAGAACCTTTTTTTCCCCATTTACCGCTTGATTTATATTTAGCCCCTGACGGGTCTGGTATTAACTTATATGTCATCCCTAATAGTTTAGCACATTTGTAAGAACCAGTATTTTTATAGTCTAACAATGATTTAGTCTCCTTGTCATACAAGTCGGCTATACCAGTTATGTCAAACTCTTCTAACACTTCTTCTAGCAAATGTCTGTCGTCTTCGTGTTGCTCTAGCTTTAAGTGATGCATTGTTCCTGCTAGAGAAAATGCTCTATCTTGCGGGTCTATATAATATTCTTTAGTCCTTTTAAGATATGACTCACAAGCTCCATTTAGCAACTCAGTCGTAGACGGCTTTCTATTCGGGTCTCTTTCTTTCGACATTTCAATTAAAGTAGGTAATGACATACCCATTTTAACAATATCGACATTGCCCTTGTTTACGTCTTCAAACGTTACTTTATCTCCATTTGGGTAAACGAAACCAACTGCGGGCATTATTTGTCTCCTTGTTATTAACATAGTCTGTCATTAAACTATGTAGCTTATCTTTAATTGACACACCTTCTTTTGTCGTTTTAGACTTAAACTTTATCCAAAGTTCCTTGTCTACAACAAAAGAGGTTTGATATCTATTTTTTGTATTTATCATAATAGCAATATAGTTAAATAGTTTTACCTTGGTCAAGCAAAACTTTATAACTTTATAAGTCAAGCTTCCTAAGTTCCTTATCTATTTCTATCTTTATATCTTCAGGAAGTTCATCAAAATAATCGTGAAATATCTCGTATGCCTCTTTATATTTAGTTCTTTTTGATGATAAAAATTTTATTCTAGCATAATCTTCCTCTAGCTTTTCTATATACAGAAGTAGTTTATCTAATTCTGCGTCTACCTTCTTAAACTGCTCGTAACCTTTACTCATTTGTACCTCCTTAAGGACGTAGTGTCCTAGATTATTATTAACTTCTTCTAAGCCTTGTACTAGTCGTTTTATCTTATCATTGAATATAATATTATTCTTATTCAAATGACCTTCGTGTCTTATAGACCACGCTTTGTCTATCTTTATCTCTTTACTCATTCTTCCTCCAATTCAAAGTCTGCCCAGTCACGACATTCGCTACATATAGCGACTCCTATGTCTCCGTCTTCTACTAATTCTGTTATAGCACTACCGCCACAACAAGTAGACATCCACACCATATCGTCTGTGTCCACTATCTCGAAAGGTTCGTGCATTTCACTTCTTACTTCATCAGTCATATTACCCTCACATTGTTCACATTCTTTAACATAAATCTTTGGCTCGTCGCCTTCGTGCCTATTACCACAATTACAAACAACCGTTGGTTCCCATAGACCTTTAGACGACTCACCTTTTTCAGTCGATATAAATCCAAGATAACTCATCTGTTGTCATTCGCATAATCTAATTGTTTGTCGTTGTATGCGTCAATTTGATTTTGATTATCTTCTACTAGCTTTATTAATTCAGAGTTGAAAATTTCCGTCATCATATCTGTATCATACCAGGTAATTCCAGTATCTTCATCTCTATACTCTAAAACTTGTACGACTATAATTTTATCTTTCATATTTGATTCTCCCATTTTTTATTGCAGGCAGCGTCGCCAAACCAATAAACTTATTTACTACACACGAAGGCATCGGATTGGATACCGACGCTAGTCCTGTTACTAGCATTAATTGTTTATATATACTGCCTGCAATTTTTTTCATATTCACAATTTAATAATTTTATATTTAAAAACAAATACTTTTTTATTTTTTTTTTATTTTTTTTCAACCTCAATATAGCTCTATCTAGCATATAATATAATTAAATCTAGCTCAATCTAGCGAATATTAATAAAAAATAAACACCGACGGAGCAGAACGGACGCAAAACTGCGCCCGTCCGCAATAGTAGTTTATATAAACCTACTATAATCCGACTGAGTCAGATTGTTTGAAAAGTGAAACAAGTCGCTCGTAGTCCCAAAATCATATGTAGGGCAATACTCAGACAATCTTGTGTCGCTAATCAAAGGAAATTGATTAGGCATATTGTCTACATAGTGAAACTTGTGCGTCACTCTATCAAATTCGACTACCGACTGCATACCTCCGAAGCAACTAGTAATATGATTCTCGTCTCTTCGTCTTATTGTTTTAGTCCTATCTTTAAAGAACTCTCTTGTTTCGTCTGGTATTCTGAAAGTGTCAAAGATATTTTCTATCGACATAAATGTTCTATCTTCTCTACTTCTTAAATATCGTAGCATAGGCTCGACCAGATAGGGCTTGTTATGTTTTGGTAATTTAAGATATCGTCTTAACATTTCGCTATCTTTTTTATACTGAGCTATGTCGGTAGACTCTCCGTCTTTCATATGATATCGGTTATACCTTAGTTCAAGCTTTCTTAGCTTGTCATTTTTTAAAGGTATTAGCGACTTATATATATCGCTACTTTTAAAGTTACTATATGAACTTAATTGTCCCGACTTTATTTCTTCTGCTATTTCGTAACAAGTATCTACGACATTAGTCCAAAAGATAGTCCAATGTTTTATCTTTTCCGTATTAAGAGTTCCGCCGTGATATCTTATTTCTATTCCTTGATTTGCTTGAAAATGACAATGCAAATTAAGTCCGTGATATCTCTTGTCGTTATACTTGTCGTTACTGAAACCGCCGTTATCATAGTAAACGTCTATGAACTCATCTCTGTCTGCAATATATGCAAAGTCTTTTACAGATTGACTTACTTTCCTAGACCAATTACCCGACAATCTCGACGGAGGCACCCAAGTATAAACATGAGGCTCTATCAACTTTGTCATTAAAGTTAAGACGCTAAAATGTAGCCAGTCGTAATCTCTTGCGTCAATATGCAAGTGAAGTCCACATCTTACTGACGGATAAGCTTCTATTCTTTTTAAAGAACTTGTTATAGTATCCACATCTTGGACTATTAAATCTCCTCGTCGTGGTTGCATTACTATTTCATTTCCGTATCTATGTTCTGAGTCCGTTACGCTTCCGTCGTAAACTACATCTTGTCTACGAGGAGTTCGTTCCAGGTCTACTTCTAATTCCCTAGACTCGTTGATTCGTCTATGTAGATAGTCTCTGATATCGCTATTATATCGTTCATCTTCATAGTTCGTCTCAATCTCTATACCGACATATCTCCTTGACTTGATAATATTAAATGTATCTCTTTTATAGTTATCAGTCGTAGGATTTACGAAGTCGCTATTATCTCTAATGAAGTTATTAGAGTAAACTTCCCAAGCTGGTCTTTCGTCTGGGAAACAATCGTAGCAGTAATAATCTCCGTCTCTTTCTGAGTATTGTGCTTCATCATTATCTATTTCACAATCACAATCGACGCAATGCGTAATGATGTCGCAATAACAACTTTCACAATAATATTCAGAATGTAATTCAGAATATCTTGTGTCGTCAAAACGCAAATGTTCTCCGCAGTTTTCGCAATGAGTGTAGTCCTCGGAACAGCCGTCACAGACATAATCTCCGTCTGGATTTGTAGACTCCATTTGTCCTTCTTCTTGCTCACAACCGCAGTCTGCGCACTCTTCCATTTCCAGTATTACTTCCTCGTCGTGGCTATATTGCGTCATGCTCAGCCTCCATTTCATCTCCAAATTGTATATCAACAACTTGGTCTTCCGTCAATATCTCACCAGTCTCTGTGTCGTGAAACATCCACTCTTGACCTACTTCGTCCCAAAACCATTCTTCTGGACGACCTCCATAGACTTGAGCTAAATGCTCTTTTTCGTCGTCTATATATTGTTGAGGTATTATAGGTTCCCACTCGTCATCTTTTTCAGACTGAGACCATGACGTCGCATAGTTATTTAGACTATAATGATATACTCGACTATCATACTTGAATTTAGTCTTTTCTACATTAGTCTTTAAATCGTCAAATTTCGCCGTATCAAAAGCATATAATGTATTTTTATTAAGACTATATACATCTACGTCGTTTATACCATTCTTGACTAACGCGTCTTCTACAAAACTATCTTCACTTGCATAGAATAGTGTTTTTAATGACGGCACATAGGCGACATATAATGGTCTATTCTCCTCACGCGTAAGATATAATTTCATAGGGTTTTTCTTGACGAAGGACAATGCGAAGTCTGCGTCAAAGTTCTGGACTGCTTCTTGTATATTGTCGTTATCGTTAAGTGATTTAAATATCAGCTGACTATCGACGGGACATTGTTTGTCCAGTTTAGTTTGCATTTCTGATATATTGTAAACACAGCCGTTATGAGCACCGACGACATCGCCGACTCTAAACGGATGAGCATTTGATTTGACTATTGCACCTTCGGTCGCAAATCGTGTATGACCTAATAAAATATAACTATCAGTTTTTAAACTACTAACTGCGTCGTGATATTCTTTCGTATCTACAAATTTGCTTGACGGCAAAAGTGATTTATATATTCTAGTGTTAGCTCCGACTTTAGCAATACCAGACGAATGAGCACCACGACTCTCGCTATCTACTGCCATTTCTCTCAACACTTTCTTAACAACTTTTAATTGCTTGTTGGTGTAAGGCGTCGGAGACTTTGCTATGCCATAAATTCCACACATAGTCTGTTTCTCCTTATATTAAGGTTATCAATTAACAGACCGCTATCAAGCGTCTGTTCTGTATCAGTATCTCTACCAAATCTTTGCGACAATCCATAGACGACTGCGAAAGGATTACAGCCCAACTGCACTCGACTAGTGCAAGAGTATTGTCTATGAATCGTCGCTACCATTTATAAAACCGCGTCGTTAATTACTTTTATAAAATTACTATTAGCGGTATCCATTTTGTCGTATGCACGACTTAGTTCATTCATTATTTCTACTTTGAAGCTAGAGACTATTTCTGCTTCGTCGCATAGTAGTCCAATATCTATTCTAAGTTCTAGTAGTCTAGTCTTGATAGACGCTAATTCATTAGTTAGTCTGCGTCTTTCTTTTATCATACTATCTAGCGTCGGACTAGTGTTAGTGTTGCATTGTTTGCACATATTAGTATTCTCCTTCCGACTACTTATCGTAGCCGTTTCTGTGTGTTCTATTAGCACCCATAACTGACTGACGACCACCGCGACGAGTAAGCTCGTCAAACGATATTACATCGCGTCGGGATAGTTTAGGGTTGTCATCTGTAAAGTTATCGACTGACACTGCGGCTATACGACTGTGTGTCTCGAAACGACTATGTTTATAGTTTACGACAAAGCGATAGCCCATACGCATAAGCTTACGTGAGACGTTATTTACAACCCATAGTGAACCCTTCATATCGTCAGCAGGTATCTCTAAGTCATTACCTTTAATGTGGTCAGTAATAAAAACCGTCCAACCGCTATCTTGTTGATTAGGGACAATAGTCGATTCTATGCCAATCGGCAGTGTTTCAATATTGACGCGTTCCTCTACGACGTGAGTATGCCCACAGTCGCAAGTACAGTTGCGTCGTTTAATCATAGTAGTCATAATATATCCTTTCTTGACTAAGTTAATATTCCGTCGGAAGCCATTTGCCGTCGGGCTGGAGGCTCCGCCTACGCGTAAAGTTATCGATTTTCTAGCTCATTTCCAAACAATACTTCAGTCGCTGTCAATTATTTTTCCGCAATATTTCCGTCGGAAGGCTCTATCTAACTAACTTAATAAATAACCGACCAATATCGAGCTCCGTCGAGCGGGACTATGCGTCTATCTAGCTCCGTCGGGCGGAAAGCTGGGACCAGAAATCCATCTAGCTACGTCGAGCTCCGTCGGGTGGAATTTACTGACCTATGTCTAGCTCCGTCGACTGGATTTTTTTTAAGCAAAAAAAAAGCTGGGCCCCCGAAGGGACCCTGGCTCTTATTTACAACAGTCACGTTGTGCATCATTTCTACCTAAATGGTATGACCTGATTTTATGAAACTCTATGGTTATACCGACTGCATAGAAAAATACTACAATCAAGGTAATAACACATAATACAAGTGCTTCTGCCATCATTTATCTCCTTTACATTTTGGGTAACATTCTTTCGGACTATAGTTACCACATTTATTACATCTAAACATTATTTTCTCCTGGTTGCGGAGCGGCAGTTACGCCGCCCCTGGTTATGTTTTACTCTTCTGTTGACAGTGAAGGATGATTCATCTCCATGAGTGCATCAATTATTACATTGTTTGCACTATCTCCTTCTTTTGTCCTTATGTCTAAGTCTAATATATAGTCAACCATGTCAACTGTATATCCTTCTTTTATTATATCAATTAGTGTTTGAATTTCAATATCTCTCCATTCGTTTCTAATTAGATACTCTGTACTCTCATGAATCACATACTTCATTTTATTTCCTTTACTTATTAGGAGTAAGGCGCCCCGAGGTATAGGAGGGCGCCATCTACTCATTTACTCGTTATTTCCTAAAGCCCACCAATCATTTCCGTTAACCTTATTAGACCAATCTTCCATTTCTTGGATGAACTTTCGTTGATTTGGATGCTTTCGCTTCCATTCTCTAAGCTTCTCTTTATTCATCAATCTTAATTGACGCTTAAGGTCTGCTATTCTTAACTCTCGTTGCCTTAGATTTTCTCGTTGAAGCTTTCGCTCTTTTACTCTGAGATAATCAGCAACTGATTTTAATCGCTTACTCATTGTTTTTTCCTTCCGAGAAGGGGCGATTGCTCGCCCCGTTCTCTGTGTTTGGTTGTGTTATACCATTATCTCAACTTTAAGTCCTAGTTGAGGTAACCCTTTCTTCTCAGAGTTACGCTTGTTCATTCTGACCCTGTCTTTCGCGAGTTGCTTGTTCACTTTGGTTACAAGCTCTGAGATTGTTTGCATATCTCGTTGCGTGTTCTTAAGGTCTGAGATGACCGCCAAGTTTGATTGCGCTCTAGTACCCTTGACTCTGTGGTCTGAGGCATACTTGTCAATCAATGATTGCGCGATATCCTGAGATATTACACCATCTTTGGCCATGGTTTGGTAAGTACTCATTGCTCTGTCATAGACATCGCGAGTTACTACACCCTGTTTTTGTTTAACTACATCCGTGTTTTTATTAGACATTATATTGTCCCTTTCGTTAATTGGCGTTGTATTAAATCTCTGTTATAGAGAACCGCCAAACTTTGCAAACATAGTAGAAAAATTAAGCTTTGAACTCAGCAAATTGTGACGCGTTATGCGGGACGAGGCTCCCACCGCGAGTGTCTGATAGTTCCGAATTTTCAAATAATACATAAACAAGCTCGGAAGAATATTTATAAAAGTCAATAGTTTTTTATAAGTTTTTTTTGGCGTGTCTGTAAGTGTTGATATTGTTAGACTTAGTAGCAAAAAAAAGTTTGCTTAGAGGGTTGACACTAGGAAATAATAGATATTTTTTTCAAAAACTAACACTATATCAAAAAACCGAATTTTCAACCAAATATTGGAATTTCTAATAGGAAAAAGACCCGACCCCTCATCGCGAAGAAAAGAAGCACACAAACTAAGCCAATTTTTTGAGATGGCGTCTGTGGATATGTGGATAATATTGTGGAAAACTAAACGGTTTTTGAAATTTTGGGGTAAAACTGGTGAGGTGGCAAAATTCGACGACTAGAATAATTTTGATAAAAAATTTTTCGATTAGACCCTCTCTAGAACACCGAGCATTATTTAAGATATAGATTTAATATTCTTAGTTATTCAAGAACATCGAACATTAGTGTTTTTTTTCGTCCTTAGAACTGTCAAAGTTACTCTGTTTGCTTTACTTGGGTCAATATCTTTTTTACATTTTGTTAATTTTTGTATTTCTAGCGATTTCAAGAGCATTAGAAACTAGAACATTGGGACGTCGTGCGGTTTTTTTAACATTTTTACCTTTTTTATTTGACTTGTGTAGTATTTTTTATGTAAGTTGCATACACAACAACGTTTAGGGAGAACAATGGCAAAAGAAAAAGCAATGAAATTAAATATTGGTGGTCATAACTACAAAATAATAGAATTACCACTAGAACACGAAGATAATGATAAAGAACTGTATGGAAGACATCTTGTAAAAGATAATATTATACTTATTAATAAAGATATAGAAGAGTCTAGAAAGCTTGAAACCTTTATACATGAGGTATTACATGCAATTTACTATAATACTGGCTTAGAGCACGATGAGAGAGCTATTGAAGCTGTAAGTAATGGATTATTTCAACTAGGAGTAGGAGAATATCTATGGAAAATATCAGAAAAGCAATCTTAGAAGCAAAAAAACAAGGTAATACCGAATTAGTTCAAAAATTACAGCAAGAGCTAGATGTATTAGAACAAATACGTCAAAACCTTGATTGGGATAGATATGAAAAAGAGTTGAATGTTTTAAGAAAACTAGAAGATAAACCCGATAAAGAGGACTTTCCAAATGAATCAGAAAACTAGCACAGCAGAAGACGTAGTATCGTATATAAAAGACAACTACCCTTCTACAGAAAAAGAATTTCAAACCCTTTTAAATGAAATGTATTTAACATTTTGTAAGAAGCAGTTTGATTATGGTCCTGGCAATATTGCTATGGGTACCACGTTGAAAAACGAAAAAGAAGTCAATACAGCCTTATTTGGTATAATTGTAAGGCTAAATGACAAGATAAACAGACTAGTCAATCTTTCTACTAATCACGACTTCGAGGCTAAGAATGAGCCCGTAGAAGACGCATTTTTAGATATAGCTATATATTCAGTTATGGCATTGATAGTCAAAAACCAGAAATGGGGCAAATAATGGCGAAAGCT
>Ga0222715_10001534_pt1 | contig 21991 bp, 26 predicted proteins | sample C33_9DmetaG_FD_165056 | JGI IMG/M metagenome (GOLD analysis project Ga0222715, IMG submission 165056) | Estuarine water microbial communities from San Francisco Bay, California, United States - C33_9D | ecosystem: Environmental > Aquatic > Marine > Unclassified | place: USA: California... | reverse complement strand
TAACTTTAATAAAAAAAGAACTAAAAAATAAGGACTAAAAATTACGCACTATAAAAAAGGCACTATAGACATTATTTAGTTTTTATTATATAAAATTAATACATATTAATTATATATATAAATATGACTACAAATACGCAAGATATGACAGATTTTGATGTATCTAATTATCCAGTTGAAGATTTATTCGCAATTATGGGTATTTTAGAGCAACAACCTTTTACTAAGGCTGAAATTATAGATCATACCCAAAAATACATAGATAAATACGAAAATGACCCATTATTTAAACGATTTTTCTTTGATGTTAGAACGAGATTGTTAAAAGAAAAAGACTATGTTATGGAAGATAATGTATTTACATTCAAAAAAGAAGATGAAGAAGAAGATATTATCGTTGGTGATAGATATGAAAAAACAAGTGGTTTATTAGATGAAGAACATTTGGTTATTGGTGAAATTAGACAAAAATCTGCTGGTGGTCACGATATTCCTTTCGTCCAAGGCGATAATAATCCTACCAAACGATATACTGTAACTAGAATAGTTAATTTTGATAGTCATTATAGAACTATATTAGACCCTTCTTCTGTTGCTTGTCCTGTTTCCGATCCTAATAGCAACCAACGACTTGATACTCCGACTAATTATACTGCTAATCTATCTCAACCCCTTCAAAATGTCATTGAAATTACTCTTGAAAATGCTGAAATACCTAGTTCTTGGTATGTTTTTAATAGCGAATACGGGACGAATTACTACTGCACTAACCAACAAGCCGAACCTTTCTCTATTCCTACTGGTAATTATCCTACATCTACACTTCTTATACAAGAATTAAACAATGTTTCAACTAACTTATTATTCTCTTATAATTCTCTTACTAATAAAATTTCAGTTCAAAATAATAGCCTTGTCGCTATTACTATTGATTGGTATAAACCTATCTCATCACTCAATCTCTGCGTTGATGGCGGTGGTGTAGGTCAAAAACTAGATTGTAATTTAGGATGGCAACTTGGATTTAGACTAGAATCATATAATTTATTTGCTAATCAAACTATTACTGGTGAAGCTATATTAGATTTACATGGACCAAAATACCTGTTAATTTCATTGGATGATTTCCAAAATAGTAAGCCTAATCAAGATATTATTTCTATCCGTAGTAATAAATCCAATTTCTCATTGCCTAGTTATTATAATAAAAATACTATGGATCCTGGATGCGAACCTCCTGATTATAATGCTTTTTTCCAGTCCTGTTCTAGTAGACCTGTAAATTATGATTTAAGTCGTAATTTAACACAAAAGCAATTATATAGCGTAGACCAATTGAAACTCGCTATGACAGGAAAACCAGCAGATAGATATTCTAGTCCTAATTCTACTGATATTCTTCATAAAGTTCCTATTGTTAGAAATATACAACAACCATATGGTAATATTTCCTATATTAATGCTCATCCTGATTTATCAAAACGTATTTATTTTGGACCGGTTAATCTATCTTCTTTTAGAATACGTCTATTAAATGATAAAGGACTTGTTGTAAATCTTAATAATATGGATTGGTCTTTTTCTATTAGGGTCACTCAAATTTATTCTTATTAACTTATTGTACTATACAACATTTATCATATATCCCTTGTTCTATAACATACTCTTCTTCTATCTTTCTTATATCTATTCCTTTTCTTACTCCTGGAATATATACTCCTTCTTCTACTTTTTTCATTATATGTTCCGTCATTTTTTCTAATAGGTTCCTTGTATTAACAGTTGTTTTTACTGATATATCATATCCTACCATTCCTAATTCTTCAGAATATTTTTTAAATTCATCGACATCTGCTTTCAATGGCAAATCTATCTTATTTAATATTGCTATTAATGGCAACGAATCGCTATCTCTATGTCTTTGATATCTATCATACCATTTTTTCATTTGTTCTTTCCATTCATTAACCGTTCCATCTACTACAAGAAATCCACTTGCTACTCCTTTATAATAATTTTTTATTATTGGTGCAAAACTCTCTTGTCCTGCTGTATCCCAAAAATGATATTTTATTCTTTGTCCTCCTATCTCTCTTTCCACCGATACAAATTCTACTCCTATTGTTGTATCTGTAAAATCCCGAAAATTATCATCTGCTATTCTCCTAACCAAACTTGTTTTACCAGAATTTTGCTCACCTGTTACTATCACTTTAAATAGATATTTATAACTCATATTATATAAAATATAAAATATAATATTATTTACATTTATTTTTATATCTATTTAATTTATATGACAAAAACAAAAAGTAAAACCAAAAAACTTGTTAGTCTTTTTTTTAAAAAAAATAAAAAAAATAAAAAAAATAAAAAAACTAGAAAAGCTAGAAAAGCTAATAAATTTAATGAATTTACCGGTAAAACTATTTATAAGAAAAATGATTTCAATAAAAACCCTTTTCCGAATATTCCTCTATTAAAATATAGAACCGTCTTAATGGCTGACAATATGGTTTATGTTTCTTCTGTTAAAAATAAAATTGTCAAAAAATTCCTTATGGAAGAATACCGAAAAAGATTAAAAATTTTTCTTAAAAAACATCCCAAATTCAAACGTAAAGTTAAAAATGTTGATAAACTTCCTCCTACTAAATTGGAAAAAACTTATTTTGAGTTTATTAATACTGAAAAATAATTTAGTCATTCGCATCTGATTCTTCATTTATCATCTGATCTACAAATTCTCCGACTTGTTCGTTTATTCTTTCTATATGTTTCATTAAAGCATCATTGTTATCTGATATTTGGTTTTTTAATTTACTTGTATTTTGTAGTAATATTTTCTTAAAATTACGTATTTGCTTAGCTCTTCCCTTTACATTTTCTACATTCATTTTTGTATTCATTATTTGATATAAAAAATCTACTCCTCCAACTATACTTCTAGGGCATTCTGTTACATTACATAGATATAATGCTGGCTTTTTACCATACATTTGCACTTGCCAATCTGATTTTCCACTTACACCTGCATTTAAACTCAAAAATAAACCTCCATCTATCTCTTTCAATTTCATCATTTCTTTCTCGAATTTTTTTACTCCTACTTTTTGTACGTTTTTCTTATCTGTTTTCACTTCAACTAATATTTTTTTACCATTATATGTCATTATCATATCTCCTTTTCCCCCTTGTTGTGCTGTATCTTCTATTTCAGCGGTTGGAAAATATTTTGTAAGCCATTCACCCGCCAATTCTTCTCCATCAGCACCTTTATTTGCTGCTATTTTCTTACTTGCTGTATTTGTATATAATTTCTCTCTTATATCTTCCAACTCCTTATTCTTCTCTTTCCTTAAATCTTCCATTTCTACCTTATGTTTTTCCCTTGCTTCATCTAATTTACTATTTATTTCTTCATAAAATGCCTTGTTTTTTAAGGATAACGCATTTTTTAACTCATTCGTCTCCTCTTCCATCACTTCTATTTTATTTTTATACAGATTTTCTGTTTGTATTTTACAAGTTTTTCTTGTCTGTTCTAGTTTCGTTTCATGTTCTTGTATATTTTTTTCTATTGCCTCTTCTAATCCCGCTTTATCTTCCTTTAATTTCTTATTTTTTTCTCGTATTTTCTTTATCTGTTCGTTGGATATCTTCTTTTGTTCTCGTAATTCGCGTTGATAATCATTATTCTCCCAACTTTTCTCTATATCTATCTTGCTTTCTATAAATTGTTGTGCCAATAGTATATGTTTCCATTGTTCTTCTTTTGGTTGTTGTAAAAATTTTATAAATTCATCACTTGACGGATGATTCTTTATTGGTATATATACTGCTTTCATACCCAATTCTCCACCTTTATTATCGTCTCCTGGTATATTTATTATACTTGAATCAACTTGCATTATTTTAATATTTAATTAATCTTTTAAATAGTTTAAATATATTTATTAATCATATATATATGGACGGATTAGCTACTCACAAGGAAAGACAAGATATGATTGTCGAGCCCCTGCATGTTATGGTACATCTAGCACTGTTGAATTATTGCCCCGTTGGCACTAAAATAAGTATTTCCAATAATACTCTCCATCTCCAGAAACCATCATACGTTCAAGGAGCTCTCCGTTGGTGGAGCAATGATAGTAAAGATGATTTATATTATCTTTTTCATGCCATTCGTAGATTTTACTTATGGTATAAAAATACTAAAGACCTCAAATATACTTATATTCTTGAAACCGCAATTAAAGGCATTGCTAAATTAATTAATACTTATCAAACTTGTAATAACACTTCTATTACTCACACTCTCTCTTTATACAAAAACATTCTTGAAATGGAACAACCCGACCTATTCAAAGAAACATCCGATACTATCGTCACTATGGATAATGTTTTCCAAAATGTGACATCGTTATATAGCAAACATCAAATTTTTGTTATTTTCAATACTCTCAAAATTCTTGAAGTTGAAAAAAATTCCGATTATATAGACCAATATTTAACTGCTTTAGAAACTTTTTTTACCCCTCTTAACATGGAAATTCGTTCTTGGATACACAATAATTTAAGTTGTTAAAGTTGGTCTTTATCTTCTTTAGTAATAGTATTATGATAATAATGCCCTCCTTTAGACCACGGCACTATTATCCAAGCTTTATCTATTTCCATTTGCGTATTATTTAATACTCCTCCCAACAATGCGGGTAATATTAACATCAAATATACACATAAATTCTTTTTTCTCATTTATATATTATCAATTTAATTTTTATTTATTCTTAACTTAATATATATGATCCCTGTAATCACAACTGCTGAAGAAATTATTAAACAAATTAATTCTACCGGTCAAGGTCTTATCGGTAAACTTACCGAAACTGACATCATATCTGTCGCTGGCAAAGGTGTAAAAGGTGTATTGGATAATTTAGGTAATTTAGTTGCTGTTGTTCCACTTGCTGGTGGTGCTACTGCTTATTTATTCGGACAAGGTGGTAAAGCTGTCAAAATCGTAACTACCAAAGCCGATGGTGTCATCAAATCTACTGGTGATGTCGCCAACAGTGTTCTACAAGGTGCTAGTGATTTAATTGTATTAACTTTATCTTCTGGTAAAGGTGTTGTTAATAAACTCACTGGTATTAAACTTGGTGGTAGAAGAAGAAGAAGAAAAAGTAAAAAGAGAAAATCCAGAAAATCCAGAAAATCCAAGAAACGAAGAAGACGTAGAACCAAGAGAAGACGTCGCTAATTTTTTAAAATAATTTATTAAGTTCTCTAATAAATTCTTGTTTTCCTATTGATTTTGGCCCCACGGTATTATCATGATTCCAACTAATCTTTTCATAATATTCTTCTTTAAATTTCGTTCTTTCTTTATAGCTTTTTGATTCATCAAATTTGATATAATAATGACTTTGATCTGATAGATTGCCCCAATTAATTGTATCTTGCATCATATCTATCATTTTCCCCGCATATACTCCTACTCTTCTCAATGCCATTGTAGCTTCCTTCTTATCTTTTACAAATTTAAACCCATTTGGCTCTAATTTTGGTGATACTTCTCTAGCTGTATCCCTCTTTTCCCATACCTGAAATACACAAGGAACATTATAGTCTTCTCCTTCTACTGTAAAAGCATCTATTTCTATATCTATTTGTGATGCTAAATGAAAATTCAATGGTATACACCTCTGCATACTCTCTTTTTTAAAGCTTTTTGGTAGTATAAAACTAAATGTTTTCGTATTATCAGCTTGACATATCTTCTTAATAAACTTCTTAGCCAATGATGACTGCCTCCCAAACGGTGGATTACCTATATAATGACAAGGTATTTGAAAACATTGGTTCAAATCTAGTTTCAAAAAGTCTTGTTCCCTTACCTGTACGTGCGCCGGTGCTATATCATATGATATACTACTCCATTCGTGTATCAAATTAGTAAATGATCCACTTCCAGCACTTGGTTCTATCACTAGATTATCCACTTTTGCTACATTCAATTTCTTCCATTCTTCTACACATTTCTTCGCTACTTCTGGTTTTGTATAGAATTTATCTGATAAATCTCTGTTTAATCCTGTTTTCTTCATTATTATTTTAATATAATAAATTATGTTTAAATATATTCAATTTATATCATTGAGACTGACAAGAGCATAAATTTGACTTGTAATTGACCTTATTACCATATTACCATTTCACACCGAAAAATTTTGAAATTTTATGACTGACCTTACTGACTTTTTATTTCATTTTTCAAGTTATTACCATATTATCATCTCATACTCTTAAATTTTGAAAACCCCTGACTGACGAGAGCGTGTTTTTGACCTATAAAATTCCTTCTTACTGATTATCGTAATAAAACCGAAAATTTCCAAAATTTTCATTTTTCAAAAATTACCGCTGCATATTTTCACTTTCGAAAAATAGCTAGTTAATATTATTACCTTTTTCCATCTTTAAATTTATTTTTTTCAAAAACAGACACCTTAATGCTCTTGTTTTTCAATAATCACAAAATAGGTTATTACCATAAAGCATCTAAATTCCATGTTTATAATATCTGTAAATATGGTCAAAATGTGCAATTTGTAAAGAAGAGGTTTGATGAACAAAACAAAAAGTGACAAATTTGGCCATTTTAAATTTGTCACTTTTGTACATTGCACTAAAAGTTTCGAAGCCGAAATTGCACGTTTTTATACATTGCTGCATTATCTAGCTATTTTTCCAGAAATTACAATTTTTTGCTGAGACCATAAAAAAATCCACCAAAAATATATATAAAAAATAAAGAATTTAGAGATAAAATATTTCCAAATATATATAAAATGATTTCCAAAACGCCAAAATTGCTCTCAAAGCGAGCAAAAAAAACGAAAAAAACGAAACAGTATTTTTGTAAAATTTGTGATTATACAACGTGTCGTTCCAATAATTATAATAGACACATTGAGAGCAAAGTCCATATATTAAAAGCCGATTTCCATTCTTCTTTAAACGAGCAAAAAACCAAGTTTTTCTGTGAATATTGTAATAAAGGTTATAAGACGAATTCAGGTTTGTGGAAACACGAACAAAAATGTTCTCATGCTGTGGCTGCTCGCTCATTTCCACCATTTCCAAAAAACGAGCAAGAAGAAGAATTAACAGAAAATGAAGAAAAAGACATGGAAGAATATTACAAAGATAAATATCAAAAAAAATATATCAAACAATTAGAAACTATTATAGAAAATGGTGCCTTAGGTGGCAGTCATAATACCTCAAATAGTCATAATAATAGCAATAATACTAACAATATATCAATCAATGTATTCTTGAACGACCATTGTAAAGATGCGAAATCAATCCAAGATTTTGTAGATAATATCAAATTTAAATTGACAGACTTCTTTGACGGTCAATTGCCAATTAAAGATTCAGTATCAAATGTAGTAGTAAAGCAATTAAATGATATGCCAACAACAGAAAGACCAATACACTGTATGGATAATAGACGAGGTAATTTTATGGTGAAAGATAAGAATGAAGGGTGGGTACAGGATAAAGGTGATATGCTGGCTAGTAATATAAAACGCGTTCAGCAAAAGGCATTGTTACAATCGTATGATACATTTGATGCTGAATACACTCCGCCGCATCCAGGTAGAATACAAGATAAAAAGGATGCGATAGTGAATCCAATAAGAAATGGATTACAAAAAGATACAAGTAAGATAATAAAAGAAGTTGCTTCTGTGACAAATATAAAAGATGCGATGAAATCACTTCAAGATAAAAAATAGTATTATATATATGGGGTTAACAGTATCAAAAATGTGCGTGAAATCAACAAAAAAGATAAAAAAAATAAAAAGGAGACTTTCAAGGGATAAGAAGGTGGAAATTATATACAAGCAAATATCAGGGAATGATCCAGATGAAGTATATAAAGACCGCTACAGTGATGAAGAGGAGACATATACGATAGAAATATAAATATATGAATTAATGATTGATATATTTAATTAAACTTGTTCTAGTTCTTCTTGAATAATAACAGGTTCTTCGATATTACTAGTAGTGATGATGTGATTTTCATCATCGGGAATATTAATTACCCGACCGTCATGAAGTGTGGTTTCAACGAGTTTAGTAATAACAAGATATGGGTCGCAATTGGATGAAGGTCTTCTGTCTTCAAAATATCCAGACTTTTCAAAGAAGGTTTTAGTAGGAATACGGACAGAAGCTCCGCGGTCAGCTACACCATATGTAAATTCTTCCCAAGAAGCGGTTTCGTGCTCTCCAGTAAGACGCATTTTATTATCACTGCCATAATTTTTAATATGGCTTTCATGAGCTTTTTCAAGTTTAGCAATATAAGACTTGATAGTATCAAGGCCTTTTTCAGCTCTAGTAGATGAAGTTGAATAATTGGTATGACAGCCAGAGCCGTTCCAATCACCATCCATAGGTTTAGGATGATAATTGACATCGTATCCATAAATTTCAGAGGTTCTATTTAGAATATATCTAAAAAGAAGGAGTGAATCAGCGACGTCAACACCTTGACCGAAAATCTGGAATTCACATTGTCCTGGAGCAACTTCCCAATTATAACCGGTACAAGCAATATTTTCACAAACCATAATATTATTTAGAACGTGTTCGGCGACTTCTCTACATTTAATATTATCAGAACCGACACCACAGTAAAAATTACCTTGTTCTTTACCATTATCAGAAACCCATTCTTTACCATCAACGGTTTTCATACCAACAGGTGCTTGCCAATCGGCGGATTTATCACGTTTGGTGAAAAAGAATTCTTGTTCCATACCGAACCAAGGGTCTTCTTTTATGGTTTTATCATCGGTGAAAGTAGCTTGAGCTTGTCTTCTAGTATTGTCTTTATGAGGGACATAAACGGCGGCATTATGTTTTTTAGATTTTTCTTTATCGACAATCCAAGTATCACATAAAACGAGGAAAGCATCAAATTGACCTTGAAGTCTAAAAGGGTCTCTAGAAACTTTAATGGGTCTAACAAATACTTCGGAAGATTTACCAGAAGCTTGTTTAGTAGAAGAACCATCGAAATTCCATAGAGGGAAACCAGAATCAATATCATGGTTAATTAAAACCTTTGTTTTAGACCTAAAATGATTGTCGGCATCGAGCCATATATATTCACAGACAACATTTGCCATTTATAATTATATCTATAAAATACATTTAAATCTATTTTATTATAATAAATATAATTATATGTGTGGAATAATTGGAATTTATAATAAAAATAACGGGGAAGTGTCGGATTTAATAAACTGTTTAAAGAAACTACAACACAGGGGTAATGATGGGTTTGGATTGATAAAATACAGTAATAGAACGTATAGAGAATACAGGTCAGAGGGGGCGGTAGAAATGTCGGCAGTAAATCAAAAGCATGATTTAAAAGCAGGAATAGGTCATACAAGATATAAAACATCATGTAGTGAAACAATAGAAGGAAGATTGAATGAATTACAGCCATTGAAAGATAAGATTGAAGGAGGGCATATATACATAGCTCATAATGGAAATATACCGAAAGTAAAAGGTCATGACACGAGTTATTTACTGAATTATATAACAAATAAGAAGGGCTATTGCTTGGAAGATATATTAATAGATATAATGAATATGATCCCAGGGTCGTATAGTTTGATAATACTTCATAGAGGAACATTGTATGCGATGAGAGATAGATATGGGGTGAGACCATTGTGTATGGGTGAGAATGAAAAGGGGATATATTTAAGTTCTGAGAGTGTAGGATTACCAGAAAACAGTTATAAGAGAGATATAAAAGCGGGTGAAATAGTAAAGATAAATTCGTCGGGAATACAGAGTATATATAATCATGGAATTACGTATAATGGGTTATGTTTATTTGAAATAATCTATTTTTTGAATGAGGAAAGTTGGTGTGATGGAATAAATATAAAAAGAATGAGATTATATTTGGGAGAGAAATTAGCAGAAAAAGAGAATTATAAGTTTAATGAAGAAGAAAATGTAGTAATAGGAATACCAAATTCAGGAATAACATCAGGGAGGGGATATGCTAATAAATTAGGATTACCATATATGCAGTATATATCGAAGAATAAAGATGCGGGTAGGGCGTATATATTGATGGATAATGAAACAAGAGTGAAAGTGTGTAAGAAAAAGTTTGCGTATAATGTAGATGGATTAAGAGGGAAGAAGGTGATATTGGTGGATGATTCAATAGTAAGGGGGAATGTGATGAAAAGCTTGGTAGATAATTTGAAGGATTGCGGGGTATTAGAAATACACGTGAGAATACCATCACCGCCGGTGATAGATATATGTGAATTGGGAATAGCAATACATAAGAAAGAAGAGTTGATAATGAATAATAAAACAGTAGAAGAAGTAAAAAAAGAGTTGGGAGCAGATAGTTTAAAGTATTTATATATAAATGAAATGGGAGGAATAATAACAGAGGATAGTTATAGTCAGTGTTTTACGGGTAAAATAGCTGATGAATTTAAGAACTGGAAGCCATAGGGCGAATATTATTAGTGCTTTCAGCCCAAAAACGGAATTTATCTCTATATTTACGGATATTAGAATTATTCATCATAATAGCGCAAGGGGGAATATTATCAGTAAGTCCTCTAGGTTTATTACCAAGTTTGCCATAATAACAGTAAGCAACAGGTCCGTGGTCGTTTGGTGTAATATTCCAATAATCCAAAATTAAACCAGCAATTAAATGTTGAATTCTCCAGTTGCTTCCAACACCAACACCAATATTGTCTCTACCGAATTTATTACCGTAAGTTTCATTAAATTTACGATATATATGAGCTGCTACTGATGCTCTAATACCTAATTTACCTTTTTCTTTAAAATGGTTCATGAATTGAAATACGACAGATAAGCTTTTGTCGGCAGCTATACCAACTTGTAAAATAGTATATTCAAGTAATTTAATATTGACATTGATTGCATATTCATCAACAAAAGCATCGAGTATATTTCGAGGAATATGATGAGCTGGTGTCCATTGGTCTTTAATAAATTTTTGCCATTTTTGAGGGTAGTCTTTACTGAAACACTGACTACACCTATTATTGAATATATGTGTAGCATAATATTTGCCGCAACGGCATTTGTTGAAATTGTATGTCTTGCCGGATCTTGTTCTCATGTTGTGTATTGAATTAAAAAATTGTTAAATATTTAATTCAATTTTTAATGTATATGGAGGATTTGGAAGACTACGACTTTAAATATTGTATATGGCTTTTATGTGAAGAAGACGAGGAATGGTCTAAAAGAACGGATGGGTTCAAAGCTCATATATCAATATGTACTCATTTGAGTATGACGGAAGCATTGGATATGTATAGTATTTTAGAGAAAGATACTTCTTTGATAGTAGATGCAGAACCGGGGCCAATAATAGAATATAATAAAGGGTTTAATGCATTATATTATAATGTTAAATATTCTGTAAAAAATGATAAACCAAGGCCGTGGTGGTGGCCTAAGAACGCACATGTATCATTAAAGTATAAATATAACGAAGCATTTGGAGAAGAAGAGACAAATAGTTTAAGAATACTAGACAATGAATGCATAATGGAAAGAATAGTAATAATGAAATGTACGGGGATGCATAAAAATTGGAAGTGTATTATGTAGATTCAAGATTGGTAACACGAGTAGATAAATCATCAAGAAGGAATAAAATAGCGGCGAGAGTATTGTCGTTGACGGGTGTATTTTGACTAGGAGAAGTAATAGTGCACTGTTGGCTATTAGGTCCAGCGTGAGGGTTGGGGTGATTTTTATTAGTGATAAAGTGATAAGTAATTTGGTTGCCATTTCGATTATCACGATAATGTTTAATCCAATTAGAACCGCCTTGCTCGAGAGTATTGGCGAAAGAAGGGGGATTATCTAAAGAGGAGAGGATTTCATCGGGGTAGCTGGAAACATAATGCAAGTCAAATTCATCATAAGAAGCGTATTTTCTATTCCAAGCTTCACGTTCAATATTATAATGATTATCTTGAGCTTTTTTCCAGAAACCGAATTGTCTTTTAAAAAGTTCATTTCGAATATTTTGGAAATGAATGCCATGAGTAGTATCATTGGCTAGAGCACAAGCAATTTTTTCTTGTTCTTGTTTATGTCTGATAGTTTCTAATTGTTCGATTTGTTCTCTTAATTGTTCTATTTTGTATTGGATATTATCCATATAAAAGGTAATATCGAAATGTATTTAAATAGGAAACTTTTTTTTTTCTTTCATGTTGGAATGTGAATTACATAAATTGAATTAAAGTTTTAGTCTTGTATATTATTATGTCAAAAGTTGTATGTCAAGTTTATTAAAAACGAGCGAAAAAAAAGTTAAAAATATGATGGAATGTGAGCGAATGTCCTTAACCTGTGCCCCAGGAGGAGAGAATAATAGGGGTATGGAGATAATAGGGAGAATGCCGATTAAGGGGGAGGGGTTTACGGCGAGCGATCTTGAAGGATTGGAACCTTATTTTGTGGGGTTGATGCCGCCGAAAATGGATTCGGAAAAGCAATTGTGTTTTCCGAAAGTGGTCCTATTGGACCTTAATGTGTTGAGTATGGACGACATTGTTGATGAATTGGGGGATGAAGACCAAGCAAGAGTATTGATTTTAAGGAATTGGGCGAAGGGGGCCGACAAGGAGATATATGAGGAAATAGCACCGATAAGGTGGGATGCTGAGTATTTGGACCCAAATAAGTATAGAACAGAGATAGTTGATGGCAAGGAGGTTAAGGTGAGAGGGAAACGAATGAATAAGCGAGCAAGGACGAACCTATGCTTTGTGCCCGATAGAGAGCAGGAGCCAGCGGTATTTGAAGGTAAAGGGACGATATATGACCTTAAAAAGATGAAAGCGATGAATGAATGTGTGGAAAGATTACGGGAAGAAATCGCTGCGGGGTTGATAGAGATAGGGAGTAAAACTAAGGTAGTAATAAACGTAGTGGAAGGCAACAGATATTACGACCTTAAAAACACAGGAATAGGGTTCCACGGCGACACTGAGCGTGTAGTTGTTATATGCCTTAGTATAGGTGGGTTCAACTATCCTATGAGATGGCAATGGTTTAAGGACGGTATGCCTGTAGGAAAGCCGATTGACATCTTCCTTAATAGTGGCGATGTGTATATTATGAGTGAGAAGGCCGTAGGAGCGGATTGGAAGTTGAAAAGCAAGTATACATTAAGGCACGCAGCAGGAGCTGAAAAGTATAGGAGTTTAAGTAAATGGGATAAGCGCCGACCTGGCTATGAAGCACGAATTAAGGCAAAGGCGGAGAAAGTGGCAGCAAAAGCAGCGGAGAAAGCAGAGCGAGCTAGTATTAAGACAGCATTTAAAAAAGTAAAAAATAAGAAAAAAGAACTAAAAAAAGCGACCTTAAATGATGAAGAGAAGGAATTGGCAAAAGTCCTATTAGAAATGTAAGTATAATATAATATAGGAGGGAAGAATAGTGAGTGTTGGCTCATATTTTTTAATTCGGATACAAGCCCATAAATAAATTGAATTGAAACAAAGAATTTAATTCAATTAACACAAATATGCAATTCGTACCAGTAGCCCAAGCAACACCAATAACGTGTGATCGCGAAGATCTGCCTATTGCTAGTACAGTAGAAGAAAGTAGCGATATGCGTTTATCACTTGATTTAAGAGAAGATACAAGTATTCCAGGAGACTTGATAAAAATAACATTGGATAGAAAAGAGGAAGTCGAAATAACCAAGCTAAGATTATTCAAGTATTGGATAGATTCAAAAGGTTTGACAAAAGATAAAGTAGATGATTTGCTTATGATGTTATTCTACTTAGACAGCGTAACCATACAATCAAGTATAAATGAATATAATTTTGACGATAAGTTTTGGAAATGGTTTACGCCAGATGATTATGGTAAACCGAAATATATGCTTTTAAATGGAATGGATTGTAGGTCTGTAGCTGTATCGGGGAATTTAGTTGAAATGAGCGACCCAAATGATCCAGAAACCACATATATAGATTATTATTCTCAAATAATGAAAAAGCTATATGGTTCAGGTTGGAGAAATAGAGACAGTATGATAGTAGAAGCGGGTCTAATAAAAGGCAAAAAAGAAGGTTCCGTTCACCCATATTGTATCTTGATTGATAAGAAAATATTAAAGAGAATATTTCAAGCAGTAAGCCAAGGTATAAAAGTGATAGTATCTGACCTAGAAACGATAAAGAATAGAAAGAGAGAGAGAGGTGGATGGTGGGAAAACAACAGCATATGCTATAGTGATACACCTTGTGATTACAAGTGTTCTCCTCAATTCACACGATATGGAATAGAATTTAAGAAAGATGAAAATTACTCAACAGTGTCTTCATTTGTAGATCCATATATAACATTTCAAATTGATTGGAATAATCTTGAAGTAAGGAATAATTACACGACAAGTGTATTGATATAAATCGAATTAAGTAAAAAATATTTTTTTATGATTAAACAAATGAATAATGAAAGAAAACAAGCAGTGAAAAATTTCCTTAGAATGTTACTGGAACAAGACATTCCGTTGAGAGACGGTCATGAAGAAGATAAAATAGTGCTATGTCTAGGATTATTAGTGATGTTAGAACTTAATCAAGAAACAAGAGAATTAGTAGATAAAATAAAAGAAAAATATTCACAACAAGAAATGAACGAAGCGTTGGAAAGAGAATTTAGTCCATATGTAATGGGAATATTATCTAATTTTGATCCTAGTATCTTAGGAAGAACTAGAACAGATAGTCCAACAAATATCCAAGATATTAATGTAGGAGAATTATAAATTGATTGTAATTAATTATAAAATCTTTTTTTAATTTAAAACAACAATGTCTCAAGAAAAAAAGCAATGCCCGGTCTGTTATGAAGACCTAACAATAGAAAATGTGATGAATTTACCTTGTAATCATAGTCAATGCAATAAATGTTTTTGGAAATGGACGAATGAACAAGGAAAACAATCGTGTTGTATGTGTAGAAGTGATTATTTGACGCATAAAAATCATAGATTAAACTCGGAAGTTGAAGAAGCAAATAATGCTCTGGAGTGGGCGAGAAGGAGTTTGGCAGAATGCATGCGTCGTGAAGAACAAATAAGGTTAAAAGTAGAAGATTTATATGATGAAGAACGACATAAGGAAGAATTAATAGAAAATTTACAGCATATACATAATCATGAAAAGGCAAAAATAGAGAGACTAGAGGAAATATATTATCTCAGAATGAGAGAATGTCGTAAGTTGGATTGTCTACGGGACGAGGAGGATATGAACGGGGAAGGTATTAGAATGAACGATGATATGTTGTCGGTATTTTATGAAAGACGACATAAAAAAAGATTAGATATAGCCCAAAAAAAGCGAGATGGAAGATATAAAAAGGTGATCTCAGAATTAAATGATTATATTGAATGGGAAGAAAGAACAAAAATAGCTCTAAAAGCGAATTGTATTCATTTTGTACATGAAATGTTAAAAATAAAGAGGGGGGCTCAAATCTATACAGGAGATTCGGCTTGGATGTTTGAGGAAGATGAAACGAATTATGGATTTTGGGTAACACAAGCTCAATCAATAATGAAACCAGTATATGCTGATATAAGAATGAATAAATCAAAACCAGTGTTTGGTGATTTGGAAGTAGTATATGATAAGCATTGGGTATGGTCGGCAGGGAATTATGAAAGGAAAATAGTAAATTGGTTAAAACCCGATGATTATGCTGAGCCAAATTGGAATCAAAACGAAATGTTACATTTTAGAAGATGGCGTAGGAGACTTGTGAAAGCATTGAGATTAACACGAGATATAAATACGGAGAAAGGTCATAGAGAAAGAAACATAGATGTAGTAGAGAATAGGATTACACGTGCTTATAAAAGTATGAATAATATAAAGATTAATAACGAGAATGGACTAGGAGATTATGGTATGAGTATGTTTGATGAACCACCAGCATTTGCGGGTAGTGAAACAAGGTTCAGCTTGTGTATGTGGACTGAATATGAAGGTCCTGTGCGTGGAAATCATCGTCCAGTATTAGAAGAAGGCGAGGTAGATGAAATAGGGTCTTTTGATGCCGAACGTTTCTTGTTTAGAGAGGGCATGTTACCAGGACTTGAAACTATTGAACGGCTGGAACAACGTAGAAGGGAAGATCCATATAATTTTGATACATCATCTTCAGAAGGGTCAGATACATCTTCAACCGATAGTTCAATGCCGGAATTGATAGATGAAAATGGCGACGTAGTTGAAGATGAATTAGAATATGTGCTATATCAAATGTAGAAGAGAATATGATGCGTTTATGGATGAATGGTAATATTACAGAAGAAGATGTAGAACATCATCTAACGAACCTTGAAAATCTAGCAGCAACGTTCATTCTACAAGAATAAATAGATAAAAAACTTATTTTTTAATTATTAATTTTAAGCCATCTTTGAATATATTGGTTTTAACAATATCTTGAGTTTCACGTTGTTTGATAGGAGTTTCATCAATAGGAATATAATCTAAAGGGCTAAGTTGAGTAGGAAATCCATAAACGAGGTTAGTATAATGTGAGAAATCTTCACCATGACCGTTGGCATCAGTGAAAGCTTGAGCGTGTGAAGGTTCTTCTTTTTTTTTTTTAGGCCATTTATTTTTTTTAGAAGGGGGATTAAATTTAGGGAAACTACTAGGTTTGGCTAATTTAGCGTGATAATGAGGGTTATAGTTTAAATCTTGACGATATATACCGAATACAGTATGAATAAGTTCGTGTTCTAATAACAACATAACAGTTAATATATTTTGTATTTCTATTAATCGCGGTTTTAAACGGTCGGGTAAAGTGCTGGTGAATTTATCTAAATCAACCCCAAATACTAATTTTTTACCGGCTTTTTGCCATTTGGCTTTTCCATTGGTTTGTCCTATCCATCCACCACCAAAAATCATAGATTCATCTTTCTTTAAAGGCAAGTACATATTACCGTGTTGTCTAGTGATGATACGTCTTGCTAGGAATATTTCGGCGATCCATTCAGCTCTAACGGCATTTTCAGGTACATCAGCAGCAGCAGAAGCGGGTAAAATATCTTCAGCATTAGCAAGTTGGGTATAAAAATAAACTTTTTGAGCTCCATTTTCAAAGAATATTTTTTTAGGAGCACCATTATATTCAAATAAAAATATATCAGAATTGATAATTTCTTTTACAATAGCCCAAACAATATTAAAAGGTTTACCAGTTTTAGTTATAGTCGAATCTACCTTGCCTTCAAGATGGTCTCCAATCCAATTACTGGAAAAAAAGTAGCTGAATAACTGTTCGTCATGATTAGGAGCTTCTTTAAGATGCATATTTTCACCAAAAACATCATTTAAAGCACTATCCATTTGAGTAAGTATATTAGAAAGGCTTTGAATTCTAGCTGTAGTAATTCGCTGTAGCCATATTTGAGGGTCTTCTTTATATAACCAACTGATATGTTGGTCTATCATATCGGGTTCTCGAGTAGTATCAGTTGCTAAACTAGACATAATATATATTATCTATATATTATATCGTAAAGAATATATAAACTTAAAAAAAGGCACGGAAACTTAAAAAAAGGCACGGAAACTTAAAAAAAGGCACGGAAACTTAAAAAAAGGCACTACATTGCTTTATCATTATAAATATTTTCAAGAGATAAGAAAGGAGGGGTGAAAGTAGCAGCAAATTCACGGTTGATAATAGTAGTGGTATAATTGAGGAAAGCATTATTTGGCTTATCAATAAATATCTGTGCTTTAAATTTATGTGGTTGGTCCCATAAGGAGGGGTATTCTTTTTTAGTAAACTGATAATATGCAGTGATGGAGTGTTGTTCCATTGGTTTCAATATGATAGTTTTAGAATTAAAAACAGAACTTCTGATAATAATACGAAAAGAGCATTTAACAGTAGAAGAAGAGTCGCCAATAATATAAGTATTATAAAAATAATTTAATTTATTAGAAGAATTTTGAGGTTTATATGTGATAGAACTACCAAAAATATCAATCCAAGTATTATGAGGTATTTCTTGTTTATCGGTTACTTTTTGAATATCATAAATACCGGAATTAACTTTGATATTATTCAAGTTACAATTTGTTTTAATAATTTCCATTATATATATTTATATTTTGTTTTTAAGTAAGTTGGGGAGAGAAAAACACGTGATTTTTTATTCATTATAAAGCAAAGGAGTATTTTCACCAGGATTAGGTCTATTTATAATACAATAAATAATAGCCCAAACCCAACCTACAGCAAAAGAAAGTGATATAGCAATGATAACACCAACAGACATCATTTAAAATTAATAAGAAAATAACTTTAAATAAAAATTGAATTAAATTTAAGAACTTGTATAATATTAAATCAAATGAGTTTATTTAATAGTAAAGTAGAATCTAAAGTAAAATTAACAATGAATCCAATCGCAAAGAGTTTGATAAGTGTTATTAAAGAACAACATCAGAAAGAGGCTGAAAAAAATATATGGAAAGAAAGTCCATGGAAAGAAATACGAGAGTTGGAGAACAATAATGTAGGAATAGTAGGAGAACAATTCGTCCAAAAACTCTGTGATATGAGTGGTATAAGTGCGTCTATAGATGGTGCATTAACGAAAGAAACAGGTGGAGGCGAAGGAGATGGGATAATACGAGGAAAAAGTGTAGAAATAAAATGTGCTAGAGCAGGAACAGGGAAGCAAATATCATTTCAACATGAATTAGGTGAAAAACCGTGGAAGGCAGATTATATGATATTTGTAGATATAGCGCCATTATGTTTCTATATAACAATATTTCCAAATTTTACAGAGGAACAATATCGTTCTTGTTGTAAATGTGCTCCATATTTTCCAACAAGGTCCTTTTGTCATAGGAAAAAAAGTGGAGCATTTAAATTTGACACAAGTCCAGGATTGAATGAGATGTGTTCTAATACACTTAAATGGGCTGAAAATACAAGTGTAGAAGAGATATTCAAACACTTTAATCGTTGTATCACTACAGTATAAATAAATAAAAAAATGGAGGATGAGAATAGCTTTTTTATTTGAATTGTTCTACGATTTGAGAAGAACGAATATTATAAGCACTATTTGTAGATAGGAAAGCGACATTAGACCATATTATGCTCTTAAATTTTTGAATATTAATATCAATATCTTTATGAAATACAATACCATAACCTTTTCTTCTAGGAAGTTCATCAAAAGTGTTATAAAAAGTCATATTTTTCTCACCATAACAAGTAGAAGGTAAATAAATATGGCATTTATTAAACATTTTTTTGTTTCTAGTAGAGGAAGGAGTTCCGCCATCAGATAGAGAATATACCTTGAGAATAGAATCATCTATTTTTTTAATATCATAGTCAGTATTACGATGATGTTTAGACCATACTTGGAAAATACATTCAACAGAAACATCATCGCCACCAGGCCAATGAAAAGTAGAATTAATTTTTTCACTGTAAACAAGATTGAAACCGATGACGCGTTTACGGGGTACACCTTTACCATCACTTTCAAATAATTGTGGAAGAATAAAGCAAACGTAATCAGCGAATTGAGAATGATTAATAAACTTGAGTGCGAGTTGTCCTCGTAATCCAAAAGGAGGATTACCAATGACAATATATTTTTTATTAGGGTCGGCAAGGTTCCAATCGAGATAATCTTGTTTGATGACGAGTTCATTGCGGGGTTCAATATCAAGACCGATAGTTCTATCTTTGGGAAGATTATCAAAGAAAGAACCAGAACCGGCTGAGGGTTCAACATAAGTAAATTTGGATTCGTCATCGTGATAAGAATTTATTATAGATTTAGCTTTGGAAATACAATATTTTGCGGTGTCAATATTAGTAAAGAATTGATCTTTTTGTCTATGTGTAAACATAGAATAGTCAATATCAATATTAGCGAGCTTGAGTAATTCGAAACAGTAATGATAAGGGATTCGATTGAGTTCTTGCCATCTAGTGACAGTGCCTTTTGCGACGTTCAAGAAAGCGGCAACATCTTTAACAGTTTTGTTTTTAAGAATATATTGTAATACTTGAAGGAGGTCATAATTATTATCTTCTTTGATGAAATTCATGTTATTATGTAATGAAACAAGAATATATTTAAATCAATTTATAAAATACAGCATTTTTCTCTCCCATATTAACACATATTACTTAAAAACAAAAAAATAATTAAAATATAATGATGAGAATTGGTTTTGATGATTATAAAGAAATAAAAGAATATTATGACGAGGGCTTGAATGTGGATAAAAAGTTAGTAAAGACAACGAATGATGAACCAACACCAATAACTTGTGTAGAGGAGATGGTAGAAAGAATACCAGAAGAATTCTGGAAAAGGGAGGGGGTGAAAATATTAGATCCTTGTTGTGGATGTGGTAATTTTCCATTTGTAATATATTATAAATTAATAAAATATCACAGCAGAGAAACAATATTGAAAGATATATTACACTTTAATGATTTGAATATGGAAAGGATAGAAGTATTGAAGAATATATTTGATTATGAGGGATTGAATGTATATACAGAAGATTTCTTGAATTTTAAGACAGATATAAGATTTGATTTGATAGTAGCAAATCCACCATATGCGAAGTTGGACGTGAATGGAAAAAGAACAGCGAAGAATCATAATTTGATAGGGTTGTTTATAAGCAAGTCGCTGGACTTGTTATTGGATAAGGGGTTGTTATTATATATAACACCGGATAATTGGATGTCATACGCGGATAGGAATACTTTGATAATTAGATTAACAAGACTACAGATACTGCATATAAATATTCATACAGCAAAGAAATATTTTCCAAAGGTAGGATCATCGTTTGTGTGGTATTTGATAGAGAATACGGAATCATATAAAGATATAACAGTAGAAGGGAAGTGGAAAGGAGAAATATATAAAAGTAGTGTCAAAAGCGAAGAACGTAGATATATACCATTGTATTACAATAAAAGAGTGCAGAGTATATTAAGAAAGACATTAGATAATAAGAGATTAAAAAAGTTTGAAGTAGAAACAACAAGTTATTTACACAAGTATACAAAAAAGGCATATATAAGAAAAGAGAAAGATGAAGAACATAAATACAAGTTGATACACACACCAAAACAAGTAGTATGGAGTTCGAAGAAACATAAATATCAAGATGGTTGGAAAGTGTTTATATCGACAACATCATATTATGGAACGTTTGTGGATAATTGTGGAATGACGCAATCGATATCATTTATAAGGTGTAAAGATCTTGAAGAAGCGAACAAAATAAACAAAGTATTAAGTCATCCGTTGTATAAGTTTGTGAATGATATATGTAGGTATGGTAACTTTAATAACATAAGAATATTGCAGAGTTTTCCTTATATTGATGATTATGACAAAGTTTATAAGAAATTTAAAATAACAAAAAAAGAACAGGACTTTATTGAATCAAAAATAACGGGTTTTTCTCTCCCCGAAACATAAAAAAACAAAAATAATAAATAAAAATAAAATAAAACATAAAAAATATTGAGAGCATTTATGCTTTAATAAAAAAGAATTGGCGCGGAGTTTGGCGTTTATTCATTTTCAACAACAAAATGAGACCATAAATAAAATCTTTTAACATTTTCTAAGACCATAACAGGTAATAAAACTTAATAAAACTTAAAAAGTAAAATAATACTTCCAAGCTTACCGAGAAGTTAAAAAGTTCTTACAAGTTTTCCAAAATGAGACCATAATAGGTCATAAGTTTTAAAATCAACAAAAAGGAAAACTGTTGAAAGTGATTTTTTG
>Ga0222715_10001532_pt1 | contig 21993 bp, 20 predicted proteins | sample C33_9DmetaG_FD_165056 | JGI IMG/M metagenome (GOLD analysis project Ga0222715, IMG submission 165056) | Estuarine water microbial communities from San Francisco Bay, California, United States - C33_9D | ecosystem: Environmental > Aquatic > Marine > Unclassified | place: USA: California... | reverse complement strand
GGTTCAAACAGATAAAACAATAGATTCAATTCAGGAAATCCTAAAAGAATATAATAATTATCTTACCTTATCTCCTGTAACTGCTGAAGAATTAGATAAGATCAAGCGTGCAAGAACCCTTAGATTACCTGGACAATATGAAACACTTGGTGCATTGATGGGTGGAATTGAAGATATTGTTTTAAATGAAAGAGATTTCAATTATTTAAACACCTTAGCTGATAAAAGAAATTCTGTAACACTTGATGAGGTTAGGACAGCAGCCAAGGAATATATCGACCCTAATTCTTGGACTTGGGTGATTGTTGGTGACTTATCAAAAATTGAAGAAGGCATAAGAAATTTAAATATCGGCCCTATTGAAATATTAGAGTTGTAAAAAATAAATAGTTGACCAAAGATCTAAATGGCTTAAAAACTCAGAATCTAATTTTGTACAAGTTCCAGGAGTATTAGAAGCCGTTCAACAAAATGTTATGTCTAAAGGTGAGTTATATGCTTACTTAGATGAGGTTAAAAAACCAGGTTATGAAAGAACTCCAATTACTTCATGTTGTCAGAGAATGTCTAAGGTGTTTAAGGCATTAGATATAAAACATTCATTACATAGTCTAAGACATACTCACGCTTCCAATCTGCTTATGAGTAACTATCCAGTTCTTCAGCTATCACATAGGTTAGGTCATGCAGACCCAAGCATTACATTAAGTATCTATTCACATTTGGTTCAGGGTCAGGAGTTAGATGTTAATAACTTCCTACCTAATATTGGATTGAAACAGGTCAACTAATACAAAATGATTCAACCTCTAAATAAAGTACGGCATTTGTACGGCAGAGCCAATTTAGAGGTTAAATTAAAGATATTGCATTTAGCTACAAAGCCTATAAAATAGCGTTTCAGACACAGGAGGGATGGCAGAGTCTGGTTTATTGTAACGGTCTTGAAAACCGTCGTGCCTTCATCGGCACCGTGGGTTCGAATCCCACTCCCTCCGCCAATTGGTAATTATTATGTCTAATTCAACTGAAGATATTTCTAAAAATTTTAAAGAAATTCCTCCTTTCCTTAAGGTATTTGGTTTAAGTAGCGCATATCCAAGTGATAATGAGACATTTACTTGCGAATTTAATCCATCAGAAGAACTTACACATTCAAATGGAATGGTGGTGCAGGGTGGATTTGTAACAGGGATGCTAGATTGTTGTATGGCTCAATTTTTAATATACAAAGCTGAAGGCAAACAAATTCCATTAACTTTAGATATAGATGTAAAGTTCTATAAACCATGTGCACCTGGACCAGTTAAAGTGATTTCTAAGATTGTTAAAGAGGGTAGATCTATATGTTTTACCGAGGCATTTCTTTACCAAAATGATGTTTTGATTGCTGGTTCGACCGCTACAAATAAAATAGTTGATAGTCCCTTTTAAGATATACTTTTCAATATGGATGATGAAAAGTTATATAAATTATTAGAATATATAAAACCGATAAATTCGTTTGATAACTCCAAACATCCCTTGGCTCCAGATTATTCAGATTTAAATAATTGGGCAGCTTATCCAAATAAAGATGCGCAACAATTCTATGTTCCTGATTCAAATCACATAGTTAATAAAACTAATAATGATGTAGACGTTTTTTATATTCATCCAACAGGATATTTTGAAAAATCTTGGAATTCATTCATGGAAAAAGATCGAGCAGCCTATGAAAGAACTGAAATGATGCTTGGTAATCAAGTTTCTGCATTTAATGAAAGCTGTAATATTTACGCACCTGAATACAGACAAGCCACATATTATTCCTATTTCTCTAAAGACTCAGACGGTATGAAAGCTCATGACTTAGCTTTTGAGGATGTTTTAAATTCTTTTAATTACTTTATTGAGAATTTTAATGACAATAAACCCTTTATCATAATGAGTCATAGTCAAGGAGCGCTTCATGCCCATAGGCTTATTTCTAAATATATTCAAAATACTAAGCTGCAACAGAGAATGATTTGTGCATATGTTATCGGCTATATTATTCTTGATAAACATTATGATGACCTCTTTCCATTGATACCTAGGTCAACGTCTTCAACTGATACTAACTGCATTATTTCATGGTCAACTGTTACAGAGGGCTTCAAAAGACAGAGAGAAAAGACAATATTCTGGAAACCTGATGGATGGTCAGTTGAATATATGGATCAAAAGATTTTTTCTACAAATCCTTATTCATGGACGAACGATTCAAATTGGTATGATCCTCCTTTATATCATGGTTCTGTTATTACAAAATCTCCTAATTATGATTTTGCTGATAGGCTTACTACAAAACATTCAGGCGCTAAGAAAAGTTTAAGATTTAGTAGCGAACAGGAGTTTTCAGTGTCTATTAATAAGACAAATGGTTTGCTTGAAGCTCGAGGACCTTTGGTTGATAAGATAAAAAAAATGCAACATTTTACCGGCGACTTACATAGTTATGATGTTATGTTATTTTGGGGTTGTTTGAGGAAGAATATAAAGGATAGAATAAGCGCATATCTATAAATTCCTATTTCTTTTAATGCTTACATCACCATCTCTACATTCTTTCGAAGAAGGTTTTATATCTAATAATGGTGTAGATATTGCTTACAGGGTCTATGGCTCAGAAAATAATAAACCTATTCTCTTAGTTCAAGGTCTCGGTGGTCAGCTAATTAACTGGCCAGAACACTTAATAGACTTTTTAATTGAAAATAATTACAGTCCGATAGTTTTTGATAATAGAGATACTGGACACTCTTCAAGATTTACAGACGATCGCTTTACTGAAGGAAATAGATCTAAAACAATTAATTCAACTTACTTAAAATACTATCTTAGATTGCCAATCAATCCACCCTATACATTAGATGATATGGCAACAGACGCAATCATGATATTAGATAAATTAAACATCGATACAGCTCATTTGCTGGGAATATCAATGGGAGGTATGATTGCTCAAATAATAGCAGCAAACCATTCAGAACGAATTAATTCATTCACACTTATATCATCATCAATTTCTGCTCCCAGTCCATTAAACGGTCCTACAAGAGATGTAAGAAGGCTTTTAATGAAAAGATCTTCAAACCCTTATTCAACTAAAGAAGAAAGAATTGAAAGAAGTAAGAAAATATTCAAATTAATAGGTCTAGAAGGTTACAACCTTGATACCGAGGAGTTTTATAACAAATCAATAGAATCTATTGAAAGAGCAGGTCCTGATGATACAGGCTTTAGTCGTCAAATTATGGCAATTCTAGGATCAAAAAATAGAATTAAGAAGGTTAAGTCTATTAAAGCTAAGACGCTTATCATTCATGGAAAAGAAGATCCTTTAATAAAAGTTAAAAATGCTTACAAGACAAATAAATATATTAAGAATAGCAATCTCCTTATATTACCAAAAATGAGACATCTTATAGAGCCTCCTGTTTTTGATTTATTTAAACAAGATTTACTAACTCATCTAAATAATAACTAATGTTAAGCACAAAATTTAAATTTAATTATTCTGTTGGTGGAATAGCCAACGGTATCAAGACTGATACTTTTACATTTTTTTTATTATTTTTTTACTCAAGAGTCATAGGTTTAGATCCCTTGCTTGCTTCTTCAGCAATAGCATTAGCTTTGTTAATTGATTCGTTTACAGATCCGATAATGGGCGTTATTTCTGACAGAACAAATACAAAATACGGAAGAAGACACCCATTCATGTTTTTTTCTTTTATTCCAATATCTATATTTTATGTTCTTCTATTTACTCCGCAATCTGACTGGGAATTAACTCAAAATCAACTCTTCTGGTGGATGTTTTTATGCGCATCATTAACCAGAGTTGGTATGACTCTATTTGATGTTCCTCATAGGTCATTCGGTGCTGAAATTTCAAAAGATTATGATGAAAGAACTAAGTTATTTTCTTGGCGTGAGCTGTTTTCATGGGTTGCAGGTATTTCAAATGCATTTCTGGCTTATTTTATATTTTTTAGATCGACACCTGATTATCCATTAGGTCAATTAAATCCTGAAGCTTATTTTTCATTAGCTTTAACAGGTGGTTTTTTTATGGCAGTTGCAGTTCTTTTTTCATCCCTTACTACAAGACACGAGATTAAAAATTTATCGGACTGGAAAGGATCAACAACCTTATCGGACATATTCAACGAACTTCTAGTTGCAATTACTAATAAATCATTTTTATTGTTCTTTTTTGGAAATCTAACTCTTTCTATATCTTGGGGTCTTTTAAATAACTTAACATTATTTATAAATACCGATTTTTGGGGTCTTAAAGGATCTCAAATTTCTATATTTTTATTTGTATATTTAGCTACTGCTTTTATTGCTTTTGCTTTAACTCCTAAACTAGTAGCCATACTAGATAAGAGAAAATTGGTTATCCTGTGCGTCTTTGGTGTTGCAGTTGCTTGTCCTTTTGCTTTTATAACTTATAACTTAGGTCTGACACCAGATAAAGGCTCAATTCAATTAGTATTTTTCTTGTGCTTGCCGCTATTTTTTATATCCACGTTATCAATTATGGGTAATATGACCCGAGATTCTATGATTGGAGACATAGCTGATGAGGTTGAGTTGCAGAGCGGCAAAAGACAAGAGGGGGTTTTGTATTCTGCAGTTTCTTTTGTTCAAAAAGTTAATACCGCCATCGGAAGTATTACAGGTGGATTGGTCTTGTCTTATCTTAACTATTCAACAGATAACCCAACCTACGAACAGACTTACTCTCTATTCTTTGTTCAGGGTGTAGTGGGCCCGGTCTTATTGATAGTGCCAATTTTTATTTTTTATTTTTATACCCTAGATAGAAAAAGACATTCAGACATTTTACTAAAAATTAAAGAGAAAGGTTTTAGTTAAGAAAGTAATTTTTCAATTGAAACAGATATGCGTTTCCAAAGATTTTTTTCAGCGGTAGCCGGTTTTTTTGATATGTTGTTGAAAAAATGAATGATTAAATCATCTAATGTATCTAAATTATTTGAAGATTTTTTAAATTTATTTGTAAGCATTTCAAGTTGAATGCTTTGTCTTAAATCGGAATCTTTCTTTAAAGAGTCAAGGCCTGCCATAAGTTCTAATTTAATACATGCATATTGAAGGTTATCCATATTAGATTTAGAAAGTCCCTCGGTATTTATTTTATTTTTTAGAGCAGAAGGGGTATTTGAATTTTCTATTTCCCCTTTGGTATAGGTATCTAATAAATTTAAGTATGAATCTATCTTTAAATTTTTTTGTTCAAGATTTTGTTCCTCTTTTTTTGAGAATATTTGTTTTTTAAGAGTGTTGAATTCTTTAGTTTTATTAATGTTTGTTAAATTTTGTAACTCATTATTTGCTTCATTAATTGTTATTTGGTTGTCTTTTAGTTTTGTCATTAAGTCTTTAGCTGATGATATCTCAGAATCAATAACTTCTTTTTTTGCAGTAAAAAATCTATCTGCAGATTTATTAAACTTTTCCCATAACTTATTGTCAGTTTTTCTACCAGCTGTGCCTGCATTTTTCCATTCATTTTTAAGATCATTAAATTGTTTAATGCATACATCATTATCTTCATTAGATATCGCATTAACCTTTGCAATTAGTCCTTCTTTGATATTGATAACAACTTGCTCTTGTTTTTTTATAGCATCATTTATTGGTTTTTTAGCCTCTGCGTATGCCATTCTTAGCTTGTTTAGATCTTTATCTAATACCGGTGCATATTCTTGCCATCTATCAAATGTACTTCTTAGGTATTGAATTAGAAATTTTGCTTGTGGCCATTTGGATGAATTGGTTAAAACATATTGATTAATTTCTAAAATTATTGACTCTCTTTGTTTTGCATTATTAATTTTTATCTCTTTAAGTTCATCAAAGTATTCGCCACATGGCTCCCATGCTTTGTTAGTTAATTCATTAAATGTATTCCATTGATCTCTAGATGCAGGTCTACTTGAAAGGTCTAACAATTGCCATTTAGTTTGTATGTCATGAATTAGATGTGCTTGTTTCTTTGGACTATCTAAGGGGTCTTTAATTACTTTATTGATTTCAGTAATAAGTTCTTCTCTTTTGGGATTGGTTGCAAAAGAAGACATTTCATCAAAATATCTAGACTGACCAATTGCAAAATTTAGTTTATGTCGTAATTTATTAGGTATTTTACCAATACCTTTTGCTTTAGACATAACATCTCTAACCTTCTTTTGAGCATTTTTAATTGAACCTTTGCTAAATAAAGCCTCAGCTTCATCTAATTGTTTGAATAAATCTTGACTAGTTTCCACAATAATCTCTTTTGATGTTTATAATTATAACAAATGAAAAAGCGAATTCTAACAGGTATTACGACAACTGGTACTCCTCATATAGGAAATTATTTAGGAGCTATTAAGCCAGCCCTTGAATTAGCAAAAAATTACGATGAATCTTTTTATTTTTTAGCTGATTATCACGCAATTATAAAAAACTCTAAAAACTTAGAAGTTTCAGCGTCAGTAAAAGATGTAGCTCTAGCCTGGCTTGCATCAGGCCTTGATCCAAATAAATCATTTTTTTATAGACAATCAGATATACCTGAAATTTTAGAACTTAGTTGGATATTGAATTGTGTCACTGCAAAAGGGTTAATGAACCGCTCTCATGCTTACAAGGCAGCAATAAGTTTAAATCCAGAAGAGGAAGATAAAGGTATAACAATGGGGCTATTTTCTTATCCTGTATTAATGGCTGCTGATATTTTAATGTTTAACGCAACACATGTTCCGGTTGGAGCAGACCAAATACAACATATTGAAATGACAAGAGATATTGCTGGAAGATTTAATCATTTGTATAAAAAAACTTTCATCCTTCCTGAGGCTATCATTCAGTCCTCAAAAGAGACAGTTCCAGGAACAGATGGTCAAAAAATGTCTAAATCTTATGGAAATATTATTCCTTTATTGTCTAGTGAAAAACAACTAAAGAAATCTATTGCTAAGATTATTACAAACTCTCTAGAGCCGGGAGATCCAAAAGATCATTTAAATTGCACAGTTTTTGCTCTATACAAATATTTTGCTTCAAAGCCGCTGATTGAAGAGTTTAAAGATGACTATATAAATGGAATTAGCTGGGGAGATGCTAAAAACAAACTGTTTGAAATTATAAATAAGGACATAGAGCCTGTAAGAAACAGATACCAAGAATTACTTAATGATAAAGATTTAATTAATGATCTTCTCAGCGATGGAGCAAAAAAAGTAAGGCCTATAGCCAAAGAAATGATTGATTCAATTAGAAGCTCAATAGGCATTAATAAAATTTCTTAATGAAATCATCTGGTTCATCATGGCTTAAATTCGGCTTATTTACTGTTGGTCTAGGACAGTCATTTGTTTTTGTTATTGTTCCTCCTTTAGCCAGAGACTTGGGTTTAACCGAAGTACAAACCTCTCTCGTATTTGCTTTCTCAGCAATAGCATGGGCCTTAACAAGTGCTGCATGGGGAAGGGCGAGTGATAAATATGGTAGACGTAATATAGCAGTGCTTGGTCTTGTGGGTTATTCAGCATCACTTATAGCTATGATCACTCCATTATTTTTAGTTGAAAAAAACCTTCTTGATATTGTTTTTTTATTTCCGTTACTAGTATTTGGAAGGATGCTTAATGGTTTGATAGGTTCAGCTACAAGACCAGCAGCATTTGCTTATGTAGCTGATACATCTACTAGAGAAAGGAGAACTGTAAAATTTGCAAGATTAGAGTCAAGTTTTTTAGTTGGGACTGTTGCAGGGCCTCTTATTGGCGGATTTTTAATATTAATTACCAAAGAAACCCCATTTTATGTATTCAGTATCCTAGCTCTAATATCTTCTGTTGGTATATATAAAAATGTAGAAAATACCTCTAAAGATGGGGATGGATGTGAGAGTTCAGAAAAAATTTCTTGGAAATCAAATACTGTTTGGCCTTTCTTACTTTTAGCATCAATTTCTAGCCTATGTTTAGCATCACTAATACAAACTATAGGTTTTTATCTATTTGATGTATTTCCTGACGTTGATGATTTACCAATTATTATAAGTATGACTTTTGCTCTGTTATCAATTTCTACTATAGTCAGCCAATATCTTTTTACAGATTCATTCCCACTATCTAACAACAAACTATTGATATTCGGTACTTTTTTACTTTTATTTTCATATCTGACAATGGCTTTATTTCCAAAAATTTCAATATATTACTTATCAATAATAATAAATGGTTTTGGTGGTGGTATGTTGAGACCAGCTATTTCCTCTTCTTTATCATTATCACAAACCCCAGAACACCAGGGTTCAGCAGCAGGATATTTAGGTTCTGTATATCCAATAGGACATATATTGACTCCATTAATAGCTATGCCTATATATGCAATTAATCCATCATATTTATATTATTTCTCATCTATGCTGTGCCTAATCTGTTTTATATTTATAATAAGTCATCCTATTTTTAGGAAAGAATCTAATATATGAAAAAAAGCTTATTAATAATTAATCTTGGTACTCCTGACAGTCCATCATATTTTGATGTGTTTAAATATTTAAGAGAATTCCTGTCAGACGAGAAAGTCTTAAATATAAATCCTGTATTAAGATTTCTTCTTGTTAATTTTATTATCTGCCCATTCAGATCTTTTAGTTCATCAAAAATATATAAAAAAGTTTGGCATAAAGACTACGGATCGCCTTTATTGCATAATACAAAAGAGCTTACAAAGCTTCTATCTTATAAATTACCTAATGTTGATGTTCAATTTGCAATGCGCTATCAATCTCCATCTATATCGTCAGTTATAGATGGCATGCTTGAGCAAAATCCAGATGAATTAATTATTTTGCCATTATTTCCTCATTATGCAGCTGCAACAACAGGGTCTGTTTATAAAGAAGTATCAAGATGTTTGGGTGATAAGTGGGTAGTACCAAAAATTACCTTTATTAATCAATTTTATGATAATAAGTCTTTTATCGATGCTTGGATAACAAAGGCTGCTAAATTTGATGTTCATTCCTACGATAAAGTTATTTTTAGCTATCACGGCGTACCTAATAGCCACGTTGATAATGTTTACCCAGATTCACTATGTAGTGATAATGATTGTGAGCTAGGTATAACAGAGGCTAATAAATTTTGCTATAAAGCTACCGTATATGAGACTACTAAGCTTATAGCAGATAGATTAAATTTAGATAGTTCTCAATATATAGTATCTTTTCAATCTAGATTAACAAACAAATGGTTAGATCCATTTACAGATGATGTTTTGAAAAAATTACCAACTCAAAATCATAAAAAAGTTTTAGTTTTTTCACCCGCATTTACAGCTGACTGCCTTGAAACAATTATAGAAATTGGAGATGAGTACCAAGAGCTATTCGTTGAAGCGGGAGGAGAAACTCTTGATTATGTTCCTTCTCTTAATTATTCAGATGAATGGGTTGATTCTATTATTAATATTACAAAATTGGATAAAGATGATGTTTAAAGATGATTTATTAAAAGATAAAAACATATTAGTCACAGGTGGAGGAACAGGACTTGGTAAAGAGATGGCATCTCACTATGCAAAACATGGAGCAAATATATTTATATGCGGAAGACGTGAGAACGTTCTTAAAGAAACTGCCAATGAGATCATAGATAAATATGGTACTTCAGTGTCATATGAAACATTAGATATCAGAGGCGCACAAGATGTTGATGATTATATTGATAGAATTTTTCAAAAGAGTCCTCTTGACGGTTTAGTAAATAACGCAGCCGGTAATTTTATTTCTCCTACAAAAGATCTATCAGCAAAAGGTTTTGATGCAATTGCGAATATTGTTTTTCATGGAACTTTTTATATGACTCATTCTGTAGGAAAAAGATGGATTGAAGGCGGTCATAAAGGCTCAATAGTATCTATCTTAGCTACATGGGTATGGACCGGCTCGCCTTATGTGGTGCCATCGGCAATGTCTAAGTCAGGACTAAATACAATGACTCAATCACTAGCTGCAGAGTGGGGGAAATATGGAATTAAGGTTAATGCTATAGCTCCAGGACCATTTCCAACAAAAGGAGCATGGGATAGGCTTAATCCAGGCGGTGATAATGATTCTGGATATATGGCTGATATACCTTTAGGTAGAGTTGGTGAAATGTCTGAATTACAAAATCTAGCAACTTTTTTGATGGCTGATGGTTGTAATTACCTCACAGGTCAAACCATAGCTATTGATGGTGCACAATATTTAACTGGAGGAGGAACCTTTTCTAAACTTGATAAACTAAGTGAAGAAGATTGGGAACAGATGAGAGCTATGATAAGGTCTTCTAATAACAAAGATAAAGCAAATAGAAACTAATAGGGGTTAATATGGAAAATACAATAACAGATATGCAAAGTGTTCTTGAATCTCAAAAGAAACATTTTATAAAGGAAGGCTCACCATCAATTGAGTTAAGAGTTGATAGGTTAAATCGTTTGAAATCATTAATAATGGATAATAGATATGATTTAGTTGATGCATTGAATGAGGATTATGGAAATAGATCAAAAAATACATCAATAATGACAGATGCCTATAGCATTATTCCTGATATTAACAATGCCATTAAAAATATTAAGCAATGGACAAGCCCCAAAAAAAGATCGTCTAATTTTCCCTTTGGTCTTTTAGGTGCTAAATCTTATGTAAGGCATGAACCATTAGGAACTGTTGGCATGATTTCACCATGGAATTTTCCTGTTAATCTTACTTTTAAGCCGCTTGCAGCTATATTTGCAGCCGGCAATCAGGTTATGCATAAGCCAAGTGAGCTTACACCTTTAACAGCATCATTAATAAAAGAGTTGTGTGATAAAGCCTATGATGAAAATGAATTTGCTACTTTTTTAGGCGGACCTGAAGTTGGTGAGGCTTTTACAAAGCTACATTTTGATCATCTTTTATATACAGGATCAGGCAATATTGGTAAGCATGTAATGCAGTCAGCATCGCAAAATTTAGTTCCCGTCACTCTTGAGTTAGGTGGTAAATCACCAGTAGTTATTGGTAAATCAGCAGATATGAAAGTTTCTGCTAAAAGAATAATGTTTGGTAAAACTTTAAATGCGGGTCAAATTTGCCTAGCACCTGATTACGTGATTGTGCATAAAGACAAAAAGGAAGAATTTATATCAGAAGCTGAGATTGCTATTAAAGATTTTTATCCCACTATCAAAGATAACGATGATTATTCTTCTATCATTAATGAACGTCACTTTAATAGAATTAATTCTTTAATCCAGGATGCAAAAGACAAGGGCGCTCATATTAATGAAATCAATCCATCAAACGAAGATTTCTCACAACAACAATTTTATAAAATACCTCCAACCATAGTTACAAATACTTCAGATGATATGAAAATAATGAATGAGGAAATATTTGGTCCCGTTCTTCCTGTAATAGAATTCGATGATTTGGATGATGCTTTATCTACTATTAATTCAAAGGATAGACCTTTGGGCCTATATTATTTTGGTACTGATAAATCTGAAGAATCACAAATTATGAATAAGACTTCATCAGGTGGCGTTACTATCAATAACGTTGTTGGTCACATTCAGCAAAAAGATCTCCCTTTTGGTGGGGTTGGGCCTTCAGGAATGGGAAGGTATCAATCCTATGATGGTTTTAAGAATTTCTCAAACCCCAGAGCATTTTATAAAGATGTTGGCTTTAAATTTGATAAATTATTTGATGGCATTAGACCTCCTTATACAAAAAGCATTGAGAATCTTTTAAAAAGTCTATTAAAGTAATTTTGTGTTCAAGCTCCCTCTTAGATTAGCGTTTAAGTATTTTAAATCTAACAAAGGTGGAATATTTTCGTTTACCTCATTTTTAGCTGTTACCGGTCTCACTATTGGCGTCTCTAGCCTAATCATAGTTATGTCTGTTATGAATGGCTTTGAAAAAGAACTTCAAGATAGAATTCTTGGTGTTGTTCCCCATGCGGTGATTTATTCAGATGAACCAATTAAAAACTATGATAGTCTTATTGACCAATTAAAATTAGCTGATGGAGTTGAAGAAGCCGTCCCATATATTTCATTTCAAGCATTAATTACCTCTAACTCCATAAGTAAGGGAGTTTCTGTAAATGGTATTGATGTAGAGCTTGAGGATAGAGTTTCAATACTTCCTGATTATATGCTTTATGGTTCTTTAGAAGACTTAAGCAAAGATAATACAATTGTAATAGGGTCTTGGCTTGCATCTTATCTCGGAATATTTGTAGGTGATTCAATTACGATTACAACCTCAGACATTAAAAGTTCAATCATAGGTTCATACCCGAGATCTATAAACCTACAGGTTGTAGGTATTTTTGAACTTAGAGCTGAAATCGATCAGTCTTTGGTATTGATATCTCATGAGCTTGCTCAAAAATTTAAATCACTAAATGATGAAACTCTATCAATCAGACTAAAAACATCTAATCTATTTCTTGCGGATAAAATAGCTTATTTAGCAATACCAGACAATACTGGTTTGAAGTCGTCATCATGGAAAGAGACACATGGAACTTTGTTTGAGGCAATTCAGTTTGAGAAGTTATTAATAAGCTTAATGTTATTTCTAATAGTGGCGGTAGCTTCGATACTTGTTTTATCAACAATAGTTATGACAGTTAAATCTAAAGAAAGAGAGGTCGGTATATTAAAAACTATTGGAGCTAACAACCAACAGCTTGTAATGATTTTTTTCTTTCAGGGATTAATGGTCAGTCTTATTGGATTATTAATGGGTTTAATGCTGGGTTTGATAGTTACTTTCAATATAAATAATTTTATTACTTTTTTAGAAGGTGTTATGGGAAGAAATTTATTAGAAGCTTACTTTATCAATTATTTCCCGTATTATATTGATTACGAACAAATAGCTTTTATATGCTTTATATCTCTTATTTTCAGCTTATTAGCCTCTCTGTTTCCTGCACTTCGTGTAACAAAACTAAATCCAATAGAGATTCTTAGACATGAATAAGATAAGTTGCATAAATATATCAAAAACTTTTTTTGTGGAAGGTAATAGTATTAAAGTTTTGGATGATATTAATCTGTCTATACGTAAGGGTGATTTAGTTGCCATTTCAGGACAATCAGGTGCTGGAAAATCAACTCTTCTTCATATAATGGCATCCTTAGATTTAGCTACCTCCGGTCAAATTATTTATGATGACAATCCTATCGAAAATAATACAAATGCAACTTTAAGCAATATCCGTCTTAATAATTTTGGTTTTGTTTATCAATTTCATCACTTATTAGAAGATCTTACAGTTCTTGAGAATATTATGATTCCTGCACAACTTGCAGATAATGATAATCATATGAAGGCATACGACATTATTGAGGAAGTAGGTCTTTCATCTAGAATAAATCATCTACCTTGGAAACTTTCTGGCGGTGAAAAACAAAGAGTAGCTATTGCAAGAGCTTTGATAAACAAGCCAGACTTTATTTTTTTAGATGAACCAACGGGCAATCTAGATGACGAAAATGCTTTAATTATTCAAAATTTATTACTAGACGTCTCAAAAAGAAATAATATTGCTTTAGTGACAGCTACTCATGATAATACCTTTATAAAGAGTTTTGATAAAATTTATTATTTAAAAGACTTTAAATTAATAGAGGCCTAAATGACTGAATTTATAATTGCTGGCGGACCATTTATGTGGCCATTATTAGCTTGTAGTATTTTAATTATTACTATTTCTATAGAAAGGTTATGGTTTCTTCAAATAAGGCTAGTATCTCCTATAGGCTTAACCAATCAAATTGTAAATCTCTATAACAAAGGCCTAATTAATAATAAACAGGCTGATGAGATATCTGAATTATCTTCACTTGGTTTTTTATTAATATCATGCATCCAATATAAAGATCTCCCAAGAGATAACTTAGAATCAAAGATTGAAGACAAGGCCATAGAAGTAAAGTTTTCTCTTGAACGTAATTTAACCATGCTTGGAACAATTGCAACAATAAGCCCACTTCTTGGTCTTCTTGGCACAGTAATAGGAATGATTACAGCATTCACAGGTCTTAGCGAAGTGACAGGTGCAAATCCTGATGCTCTTGCTGCAGGTATTTCTCAAGCTTTAATAACAACAGCTTTTGGTTTATTTATAGCTGTTCCAGGCTTAGTTTTACATAAATACTTTGAACAAAAAGTTTCTTTTTTATTAATTACACTTCAGATAGAGGTGTCTCGTTTTATTGATGTTATAAATAAATGAAGTTTATAAGTAATCAAAAATCTTCTTTTTCAATTGAAATTACTCCTTTAATAGATATTGTTTTTTTATTAGTTATTTTTTTTGTGGTAACTTCGAAAGTGGGTGATTCGCAATTTCTTTCCTTAGATCTACCAAAAACTGAATCTTTTGAATATAACATTGTCGAATCCATAAATGAGATATCTGTAATAGCTGATGGAAGTGTTTACATAAATGATATTGTTTACAACATCAACAACGTTGAGGAGATAGAACAGGCAATTTTTGAATTAAATAATTCAGATAACTCAATTATTTTGAGTGCTGAGGCTGCCTCTCTTCATATCTGGATTGTAGGTATAATGGATATTCTTAATAAAAATGGATTTAATGAGGTTCAGATAAGAACTATAGAAAAATGAAATCAGGTAGTTTAAGAAGGATATTAGGCTATACCTATAGATATAGGTGGTCATTTTTAATTAGTGTTTTTGGATTCATTGCATTTGCTGCTGCTGATATTGCAGCAGTCGAATGGATAAGAAGAATAATAAGTTATATAGATTCAGACGATGAAAGTCTGAATACTCTTTTAGCTATGTCTTTAATATTTATTGCTATAGGAAGGGGATTTGGATTCTTTGTTGGTAACTATTTCATGTCGCGAGTTGGTTTTGGAATAGTTCATGATTTAAGGGCTGAATTATTTCAAAAGCTTCATGATCTTCCTAAATCATATTTTGATGCTAATCAGTCTGGGCAACTGATAAACAGAATTACTTTTACAACAACTCAAGTTTCTGGTGCAGCATCAAATGCTGTTAAAACATTTGTTAGAGAAGGTTTTCTTTTGGTTGGCTTATTTGTTTACTTATCTATACTCAATTTTAAATTGACTCTTCTTTTGGTAGGCACGGCGCCATTAATAGCTTTAATTGTTTACACAGCTGGAAAGAGACTAAAAAAACTAGCTACTAAAATTCAAACAGCCATGGGTGACGTAACTCACATAGCTTCCGAAGCTGTTGATGGTCACGTAGAGATAAAAAGTTTTAATGCAGAAAAATATGAAAATAATAGATTTTTTAAAGCTAATTCATCTAATAAAAATCAGAATTTAAAATTAGAAGCTACTGGAAATCTTGCAACTCCTATAATACAAATTCTTGTTTCAATTTCGTTATCACTTGTAGCATACTTTGCTTTAGGTTCTCAACTTGGAATAAGCTTAGACGCTCAAACTTTTGTTGCATTCTTCACTGCAGCAGGTTTAATGGCTAAACCAATTAGACAATTATCTAATATAAATATTATTGTCCAAAAAGGCTTAGCCGCAGCTAATGAAATATTTGATCAACTAGATCAGCAAAATGAAAATAATTCTGGTGATATAGATGCGCCAATTTCTGGCGATATTGATTTTAAAAATGTTTCATTCTCATATAATACCGGTGGTTTGATTATTGATAATATTTCATTCTCAATATCTAAAAATGAAACTATTGCTATAGTTGGTAAGTCTGGTTCTGGTAAATCAACTATTGCCAATTTAATTCCACGTTTTTATAACCACACATCTGGTGATATTTTGATTGATGGTATTTCAGTTAACGACTATTCTTTAAAACACCTGAGGTCTTCTATTTCTATAGTTAATCAATCTCCTTCATTATTCAACGATACAATTGCAAAAAATATTGCTTATGGTGATGATGAGATAGATGTTGAAAAACTTAAAGAAGCAGCAAGTCAAGCAGGATGTACCGAATTTATCGAAAGCCTTCCAGAGAGTTTTGAATCTGAAATTGGAGATGATGGCGTTCTTCTTTCAGGAGGACAAAGACAAAGACTTGCCATTGCAAGAGCATTTTATAAAAACTCTCCAATCATCATATTAGATGAGGCCACGTCATCCTTGGATACTGAATCAGAACTTATTGTTCAAGAAGCTCTTGAGAAATTAATCACTAACAGAACAACTATTGTGATAGCTCATAGACTATCAACTATTGAGAATGCTTCAAGGATAATTGTTCTTGATAACGGCGCTATTTCAGAAACAGGTACTCATGCTGAATTATTAGATAATGATGGTATTTATCAATCACTATATAAAAATAAATTTAAGGACGCGCCTGAAGAAAAATTAAAAGTTTCTAAATCAACTCAACTATACATACCAGAATATGATGATGAATATAATTCAAGTCTTGTTGTAGATAGTTGGTACAAAAAAAGTTTGTGGCTATATCTACTTTTACCTTTCTCTTTAATATTTTCTTATATAACTAATAGAAGAAGAAGAAAGTTTATAAAATCAAAAAAACTTGGTTATAAAACATCAATACCCATCATTATTGTGGGTAACTTAACAATTGGCGGGACAGGTAAGACTCCACTAGTTGCATATATTGCTTCTGAATTAGCTAAAAGAGGTTATAAGCCAGGGTTAGTTAGCAGAGGTTATGGTGGCAAATTTAGAGAAACACTTCATGTAACAGCCGATACGCCTGTAAAACAGACTGGTGATGAAGCTCAAATATTATCTAAATTAAACTTACCATTTTATATAGACAAAAATAGAGTAAGAGCAGTAAAAGCATTGGAAGAAAACCACGATTGTGATGTGATTATTTCAGATGACGGCTTGCAGCATTATAATATGGGTAGAGACATAGAAGTCGTAGTTATAGATGGGAAAAGACGTTTTGGAAATAACTTAACTTTCCCAGCGGGCCCTTTAAGAGAAACAAAGTCAAGATTAAATAGTGTTGATTTTATTGTTAATAATTCTGGACCAACTCAAGAAAATGAATATTTAATGAATATTAGTCCTGCTAAATTTGTTCATTTAAAATCTGGTAAATCTTACCATGTTGAGAAATGGCCAATGCACAAACAGGTTCATGCAGTAGCAGGTCTTGGAAATCCTGGTAGATTTTTTGATCTTCTAGCCAGACTTGGATTTGAAATTATCAGACATCCTTTTCCAGATCACCATAATTTTGATGAATCAGATATATTTTATTTAGATCATTTACCTATAATAATGACTGAGAAGGATGCGTCCAAATGTAGACAATTCGACAATAATAAAATTTGGTATTTAACAATTGAAGCTGAAGTTTCTGATAAGTTTATTGAGGAACTAGATACTAAATTAAAATCTTTAAATTAAATGAATACTAATTTCACAATTCTTATTCCAGCAAGAATTGGTTCAACTAGATTAAAAAATAAACCACTAATAGATATCAAGGGTATGTCCTTAATCGAAAGGGTTTTTAAAAATTCAGTAACTATCTCAGAGAATACATACATCGCAACTGACTCTCAGGAAGTTTACAAACACGCCCAATCCTTTTCAAAAAATATTATCATGACCAGTGATGCACATATCTCAGGAACTGATAGGGTCTTTGAGGCTGCTGAAAATCTTAAAATAAACGATGATACTCTTATAATAAATTTACAAGGAGATGAGCCTTTCATGCCCAATGATTTGGTAATTCAGCTTGTAGAAGATTTTTTTCAGAACTCATGCGATGTCATTAGTGCCTGTCATCCAATATGCAACTTAGATGATCTAATAAATCCTAATTGCGTTAAAGTTCATTGTGATTCAAACAATTATGCACAATCTTTTAAAAGAACAATAAATAGTAGTGAAATTCCCATGAGACATATTGGAATTTATGGATATAAAATGAAAACATTAAGAAAATTGGTAAATCTAAAGCCAACTAAAAACGAGTTATTGCATAAATTAGAACAGCTTAGATTTATGGACAATAATTATTCAATTTATATGACGCAATATAAAAATGAAATCCCGTCTGGAATCGATACTCAAGAAGATGTAGATCAAGCTATTACTTATTTGACTGCTAATGAAGATTGAAGAAAATGCATTAATTGATAACTCTCTTCGTATTCAATCAAGGTGTAAATATTTGGTTAGAATACAAAATATCGAAGATCTGAATAAAATTCATGATTTAATTAAATCTAATAAAAAATACTTTATTCAAGGGGAGGGCACTAACATAATACCTCCAACTTTCTATGATGGTTTAATTTTGAAATCAGAGTTAAAGCACATCAATCTTAAAAAAAACATTTTAAGTGTAGGTTCAGCATATAATTGGACAGACTTAGTTAAATTCTGCATTAAAAATGATATTAATGGCTTTGAAAACCTAATTGATATTCCAGGCAGCGTTGGCGCAAGTCCTATTCAAAATATTGGAGCTTATGGCGCTGATGTTTCAAGCTTGATAGAAAGTATAGATTGTTTTTGCTTAAAAACATTTAAACAAGTTAACCTTAAAAACAAAGACTGTAAATTTTCATATAGAGACTCTATTTTAAAAAACTCTCATTATCTTATTTATAACATAAACTTTAAATCTAATCTTGAAGAAAATATCTCTTCAGATTATGCGTCTATACAAAAATATATACATGATAATTCTCTAAATATAGATAATTTAAATAAACAAGATATCTCAGCAATTATATCTAAAGTCAGAGCAAAGGCCTTACCCAATCCAGATTATATTTTTAATGCTGGAAGTTTTTTTAAAAATCCTATTATTCATAAAAACCAAATTAATTTTGAGTATTTTGGTGAAGAGCAATTAATAATTTGGGACTACTCTGATACTTTAGTTAAAGTTGGGGCCGCAAGGTTGATTGAACTAATTCAAGATCAATTATCGCTATCTAAAAATGTTTCTATTTATAAAAATCATTCATTGGTTTTAATAACTAATGGAAAGGCAACTCAGCAAGAAGTGTTAAATTTTGCATCCCATATAAATGATATGGTTTTTAGAACCTTTAACATATCCCTTGAAATAGAACCAAATATTATTAATTAATCATGTTTATCTGGTCATCAATTGCTCATCTTATTGCCCTTACCAGTCCTGGCCCAGATACTGCTATTATTATCAGGCAGGTTAATCTTCATGGAAGAAGGGCGGGTATTTATGCATCAATTGGAATTGGCTTTGGAATTTACGCACATTGCCTTTTGGCAATTAATGGAATTTCACTTTTTATTATTACAAATGATATATATAAATTAATTGTAAGCCTAATTGGTAGTATTTATATTTTCTACCTAGGTATTAGGATGGCTTTTCCTTCAAATAATGCCAAAGAAAATGACCAAGCTATATCGTCATCATTTTATGGAAGTTTTACGTCTGGATTAATAACAAATATATTTAATATTAAAGCCTTTATTTTTTTTGTTTCTCTTTTTTCTATGCTTATTGACTCAATAGATGGATTATTTTTTTATATTTATCCAATATATTTTTCAATAACCTCAGCTTTGTGGTTTATGTTTTTGAGTTATTTATTAACAAGCTCTAATACATTTAATATTGAAAGAAATTATCTAATAAATAAAGCAATGGCATTAATTTTATGCTCTATTGGACTCTTTATTTTTTTAAAATCATTGTATGAGTATTTCTAAAATAGCTAATAATATAAAAATTAATGATTCAGGTTTTCCACCTGTTCATCTTTGGAATCCTGAATTATGCGAAGGACAAGAAATATCAATCAATAGAGAGGGTGATTGGTATTACAACAACTCTCCTATAAAAAACATAAAATTAGTAAAACTGTTTAGCACAGTCTTAAGAAATGATAACGGATTATATTTCTTAATTACTCCTCATGAAAAAGTACCAGTTTCTGTTGAACTGGCTCCGTATATCATTACTGACTTTGATGTTGCTGATAATATTATAACTCTTCACACAAATCTTGATTATTCATTTACTTTAGATAATAAGAATACAACAAGATTAATAAACTATGAAAATACTATTATCCCATTAGTTAACGTTAGGAGTGATATAGAAGGTTTTTTTAATAGAGCAACTTACTATAAGTTGGTTGATATTGCACTCAAGGAAAATATAATTATTGATAATATTCTACATATTAGAAGTGGAACCAATCATTACCCTTTAGGAACAATTGCATAAAAAAATTACATTGCCATCTAAAATTTGCTCAGCTTGTCAAAAAGAATTTAAGTGGAGAAAAAAATGGGAGAGAGATTGGAAAGAAGTTAAGTATTGTAGTGAGAGATGTAAAAAATCTAAGAATTTAAAGATTCGTAAATCCACTCATTAATATATGTTTCTAAAATATCTAAAGGAAGAGAGCCTCTTTTAAGAACTTCATGGTGAAAATCTTTAATATCATATTTATCGCCTAATTCTTTTTCAGCTTTATTTCGTAATTCAAGAATTTTCAATTGGCCAATTTTATATGCTAAAGCTTGTCCTGGCCAAGCAATATACCTATCAACCTCATTTTCTATATCAAGTTTTGATTTAGCGGTATTTTCTATAAAAAGATCTATAGCATCTTGTCTTGACCAGTTTTTATAATGCATGCCTGTATCAACGACAAGTCTTATAGCCCTCCACATATCATATGTTAGTTGTCCAAACTTATCATAAGGGTCGTCATACAAATTCATGAACTCACCAAGTTCCTCACTATAAAGACCCCAACCCTCAACAAAGGCTGTAAAGCTTTGATATTTTCTAAATGTAGGTACATTTTCTAGTTCTTGAGCTATTGATATTTGAAAATGATGTCCGGGAACAGCCTCATGAACTGTTAATACAGGAATTTCATATTTAGGTCGCGATTCAGGTTTGTATAAATTAGCATAGAAGTAACCCGGTCTTCCCTTGGCTGGTGAGTTGTAATATGCGGTGGTTGTAAAAGGTGCTGATTCATCAGGTATTGGTATTACTCCATATGGAGCCCTTGGAAATACTTTAAATATTTTTGGTAATAAGGGGTCTATTGACTTAGCCATTATCAAATAAGCATTTAATAAGTCCTCAGAATTATCATAATAAAATCTTGGACTAGTTCTTAAATAATTCAAAAATGATTTGAAGTCTCCAGCCCATTCCAGATCATTGATAATTTGCTCCATCTCTGTTCTTATTCTTTTAACTTCACTCAAACCAATATTATGAATCTCATCTGGCGTTAGATTAGTTGTCGTATGATATTTTGCTGCATATTCATACCATGTATCTCCATTTGGAACACCATTTAAACCAATAGTTAATCTTGAGTTTGGTAAATATACAGTCTTCAGAAAATCATTTAAATCCTTATAGGCTGGAAGAATCTTAGATTCAATTAAAAACTTAGCGCTCTCTATTAAATCTTCCTTTTCATCTTCATTAAAAAAAGAATCATTGGCTGATAAAAAAACTTTTAGGTAAGGATTATCTTCAATAGTTGTATCTAATATATTGTCTATTTGGGCTACAACCTGTTCAGTAACAAGTTTTGGTTGTGTGTAATTATTATTTAAACCTTCTTGAAGATTGATTTTAGTATTTATAATATTTTCTGCATACTTTGACAGCCTTATTAACCAATCCTCATAATCTTGTTTTGTCTCATAAACAAGACGATCTCCTGTTTCATAATAACTTTGAACACCGCCTCTTTGATTCAGACTCATATAGTATGAAGGATAATTTGTAGCTTCTAATGAATTTTCAAGACTTATTTTTTTTAGCTGGTAATTTAGTTTATTTTCACTATTCAGATTATCAAAATTAAAAGCATTTAAATAAACTAGATTATTTTGCAGTTT
>Ga0222715_10001531_pt1 | contig 21994 bp, 19 predicted proteins | sample C33_9DmetaG_FD_165056 | JGI IMG/M metagenome (GOLD analysis project Ga0222715, IMG submission 165056) | Estuarine water microbial communities from San Francisco Bay, California, United States - C33_9D | ecosystem: Environmental > Aquatic > Marine > Unclassified | place: USA: California... | reverse complement strand
GGTATGGGCTGATCCCAAACCTGATGGCACACCTCCAACGAATTGGTTAGCAACCTTTGGAGGTTCATGTTGGGAATGGGATACAAGAAGAAGACAGTATTATTTACACAATTTCTTAAAGGAACAACCCGATTGGAATTTTCATAATGCTGCGGTTCAAAAATATCATTTAGACTGCATGAAGTTTTGGTTGGAAAGAGGTGTTGATGGTTTCCGACTGGATACAGTGAACTATTATTTCCATGATAAAAATCTAAGAGATAACCCCCCGAACCCAGATCCAAATGCCAAAAATGCGGTGCGCCCGTTTGAGATGCAGCACATGATCCATTCAAAGAACCAACCAGAAAATATTAAATTTTTAGAACGTATGCGTTCCTTGTTAGACAAATATGATGCACGTACGATGGTTGGGGAGGTTGGAGACATGCATCAATCAATTGAACTGATGGCGCAATACACAACTAAGAAGCGTCTTCATATGGCTTACAGTTTTGACATGCTAGGTCCAGATTTTTCTCCAAGCCGCTTCAGAGAACCTATAGAGAATTTTTTTAGTAAGGCTCCCAATGGTTGGCCATGTTGGGCATTTTCTAATCACGATGTGCCAAGACATGTTGGCCGATGGTTATCGCACTCAAAAGATCAAGATTTATTGGCAAAACAAGCCGCAGCGATGTTATTAAGTTTCGAAGGGTCCATTTGTCTTTATCAAGGAGAAGAGCTTGGTCAGACTGATACAGAACTACTATTTGAGGAGTTAACCGATCCGGACGGAATAAATTTTTGGCCTGAGCACAAAGGTCGGGATGGTTGTCGTACACCGATGGTATGGAATGAAAACCAATCTAATGGAGGGTTTTCTCTAGCCAATAAAACCTGGCTGCCTATTAAAGAAGCCCAGCTCTCCAGAGCGGTATCAGCACAGGGTGAAAACAGTGTCTTAGAGTTCTATCGAAAAATGATAAAACTTCGCAGAGCAGAAGAGGAATTGCGGATCGGAAAAACTAAATTTCTAGACCTACCAGAGCCTGTGCTCGGATATACAAGAGGGAAAAAATTTATCTGTATCTTTAATTTATCCTCTAAAGCTGTATCGATTGATCTGCCGATGAAAATAGAACCTTTATTAAAACAGCAAGTAGATTTTAAAAGCAATCAGATAAAATTTAAAGCAAACGGATTTGTGATTGGCGCTTATACAAACTAAAATAAATAAAGATAATTCTAAAAGTATGTCTTTACCTGATCACATTACGCAACAAGACATTGATGATTTATTACATGGAAGACATTCTCATCCCTTTTCAGTTTTAGGGGTTCATAAAGTTAAGGGCGAGTCATGGTTAGCTGCTTTGGTACCCGATGCTGAACGACTTTCTGCAATATTTGGTTCACAGTCTATTGAGATACCCAGATTTACAGGTCCGATATTTATTGGCACTGTTCCCAATTCTAAATACAAACACCGTCTGAAGGCCACTTATGCCAATGGTCAAACATGGGCTTTTGAAGATCCTTATCGATTTGGCAACATCATAGGTGACGTAGATCAATATTTGCTCGGAGAAGGTTCCCATCGACAATTATGGCAAGTCCTAGGTGCACATGTCACTACCTTAGAGGGGGTACCGGGAACTCACTTTGCTGTCTGGGCTCCCAATGCTGTACGAGTTTCTGTGGTAGGGGACTTTAATGTATGGGATGGATGTCGAAACCCAATGAGACAAGTAGGATCATCCGGGATATGGGAAATTTTTATCCCTGAGTTAAACGATGGGACTCATTATAAATATGAAATTGCACCTAAACACGGTGCGCCTTTTATGAAAGCAGATCCTATGGGATTTGGAGCACAGCATCCCCCACAAACATCTTCAATCGTGCGAGATATTTCCTCTTATAATTGGCAGGATCAATCGTGGATATCAAAAAGACAATCTAAACATCATAAAAATCAACCCATTTCCATTTATGAGGTGCATTTAGGATCTTGGCGACGCGCGGAAGGAAATCGCAAGCTTACTTATAAAGAACTCGCCAAAGAACTGGTCGAATATGTCAGCTGGATGGGTTTTACCCATCTTGAATTAATGCCCATCACCGAGTATCCCTTTGATGGTTCTTGGGGATATCAGCCAGTGGGGATGTTTGCCCCGACAACACGATTTGGTACTCCTAACGAATTTCGTGCTCTGGTTGAGGCTGCCCACGAAGCGGGGTTAGGTGTTATCTTAGATTGGGTTCCGGCGCACTTCCCCTCAGATGCCCATGGTTTAAATTATTTTGATGGTACGCATTTATATGAACATGCAGACCCCAAAGAAGGATTCCATAAAGATTGGAATACACTGATTTATAATTTTGGGCGAAATGAAGTAAAAAACTTTTTAATCTCCAATGCTCTTTATTGGTTAAAAGAATACCATCTGGACGGTCTGCGAGTGGATGCCGTCGCTTCCATGCTCTACCGAGATTATTCTCGCGAACCCGGTGAGTGGATACCTAATCGTGATGGTGGTCGTGAAAACTATGAAGCCATCGACTTCATTAAAAAAATGAATACCGCCGTTTACGGTGAGATCGAGGGTGTCATGACAGTAGCGGAGGAGTCTACTGCCTTTCCCAATGTCTCTTCGCCTGTTCACATCGGTGGATTGGGATTTGGGTATAAATGGAATATGGGATGGATGAATGACACCTTGCGGTATATAGAAAAAGATCCGATTTATCGCAGCTACGACCATCACCTTATGACTTTTCCTATTGATTATTCTTTTGCAGAAAATTTTATCCTTCCGATTAGTCATGATGAGGTTGTTCATGGCAAAGGATCAATGATTAACAAAATGCCAGGAAGTGAGTGGGAAAAATTTGCCAACCTGCGGGCGTACTACGGTTTTATGTGGGGACACCCAGGTAAAAAACTACTGTTTATGGGATGTGAATTTGCGCAGTGGAGTGAATGGAACCATGACCAATCTTTGGATTGGGATGCGCTCCATGGCGAGAACCACCGAGGCATACAAACTCTTGTCCGCGACCTCAATCATCTTTATCAAAATACCCCGGCCCTTTATCAGCGCGATTGCGAGTCAAATGGTTTTCGCTGGATTGCAAATGAACCCTCCCAATCTTTAAGTGCATTTGCTCGATTTGGGGAAAATGGAGACAATCCAATCGTGGTAGTTTGTAACTTTACTCCTATCGAAAAACGTTGGCGAATTGGTTTTCCACAGAACGGAATTTGGCAAGAGGTACTGAACACCGACTCTGCTATTTATGGCGGGGGCAACAGAGGCAATCTAGGAAGTGTTTCCACTGAACCCATTTCCTGGGGGGATTTTGCGCAATCAGCTGAGATCACTCTTCCTCCTTTGTCTACTCTCATTTTTAGTTATAATAATAAGAAGAGTTAATCATGGCAGAAAAACGTATAACTCAAAGATCAATGGCATTTGTTCTTGCTGGCGGGAGAGGGTCTCGTTTAAAAGAGCTAACCCAGACAAGAGTGAAACCTGCATTATATTTTGGTGGGAAAACTCGTATTATTGATTTTCCTTTATCAAACGCTTTGAACTCAGGTATTCGAAAAATTGCAATCGCCACCCAATATAAAGCGCACTCGCTTATTCGCCATTGTCAGCGAGGATGGAATTTTTTTTCTGCAGAACGAAAAGAATTTTTAGATATCTTACCCGCCTCTCAAAGAGTGTCGGAGAGAATGTGGTATCGTGGAACGGTAGATGCCGTCACTCAAAATATCGATATCGTTGATAGCTATGATATTGATTACATAGTAATTTTAGCCGGAGATCATGTCTACAAAATGGATTATGAGATCATGCTTCGTCAACACATTGAAAAAAAAGCTGATGTTACTGTTGGTTGTTTAACCGTCGATAAAAGTGAAGCATCGTCCTTTGGCGTCATGGCGGTAGATAACAATAATCAAATTACATCATTTTTAGAAAAACCTGCTAATCCTCCTGGGATGCCAGGAAATCCCCAAAAATCTCTCGCTTCGATGGGTCTTTATGTTTTTAATTGGAAATTTTTACGCGAACTACTGCTTCAAGACTATGCAGATTCAAACTCAAGTCATGATTTTGGCAATGATTTAATTCCAGAGATTGTTAAAAATGGAAAGGCCATCGCCCATCAATTTGAAGATAGCTGCGTTCGTGCTGAGGGCGCCCCTAGTTACTGGCGTGATGTGGGGACGGTTGATGCTTTTTGGTCCGCCAATATTGATTTAACAAGTTTTACCCCAGATTTAAATCTCTGGGATGGACAATGGCCTATTTGGACCTACTTAGAGTCTGCTCCGCCTGCAAAATTTATCCACGATGAAGAAGATCGACGAGGAGTTGCTATTTCATCCATGGTCAGTGGCGGCTGTATTATCTCGGGAACTGAAATTCGTAATTCCATTCTTTCTACAAATGTCAGAACTAATTCATTTGCTGTTTTAGAGAATGCGGTTGTTTTACCAGATGTTGTTGTTAATAGATTTGCACGCTTAAAAAATTGCGTGATTGACCGATCAGTTATTATTCCTAAAAACCTTGTGATTGGAGAAGACCCCATTGAAGACGCTAAGTTTTTCCGCGTCACTGAAAAGGGAGTTACTTTAATCACAAAGGAAATGGTCAATAATTGGCAAGCCGCTCATTGATTAATACTCTTTCTGTAACCTCTGAATGTGTCCCTCTCATTAAAACTGGTGGGTTGGCAGATGTTGCTGGAGCGCTCCCCAAAGTCCTAAAAAAAAACGATATTGCCGTCCGTACACTTTTGCCAGGCTATCCAGCGGTGCTAAAAGCGGTTCAGTCACTTTCTACTGTTAAAGTCATTGATGACTGTTTTGGAGGTTCTGCTCAATTATTAGCAGGCGCCCATCAAGATTTAGATTTGTTAATATTAGATGCGCCACACTTATATAATCGAGATCATGGAATTTATATAGATCACAAGGGAGAAGATTGGTCAGACAATATAGAACGTTTTACAGCGCTCAGTCGAGTTGCTGCTGATATTGCTAATGGTTTAGTCGATGATTGGCAGCCTGATATCGTTCACTGCCATGACTGGCAAGCGGGATTAGCTCCTTACTATATGAAAGTCAACAATGCCAAGGCTCGAAGTATAATGACTATTCACAACATCGCCTTTCAAGGAATTGCCCCTGCGCGCAAACGTCGAGCATTAGGTATTTTACCCAAGGATTTTAATCCAGAGGGCGTTGAATATTTTGGCAACATATCAACTCTGAAGGCCGGTTTAATATATGCAGACAAACTGACCACTGTATCTCCCACCTACGCTCAAGAATTAATGACTCATGAATTTGGGATGGGGATGGAAGGAGTTCTTCAATATCGTAAAAATGATTTTACTGGAATATTAAATGGCATAGATGAGAGTGTTTGGTCACCGGAGGTTGATCCAGAAATTATAAATTATAAATCACCGCGAGGAAAAAATTTAAATAAAATAACATTACAAAAAGAATTTAACCTCTCTCAGGCCAAGGGGCCACTTTGTGTGGTTGTCTCCCGTTTGTCAGAACAAAAAGGTTTAGATATTTTATTAGAAGCTTTACCGACACTTTTATCACGCGATGGTCAACTTATCTTATTGGGAAGTGGTGATAGTTGGCTGGAAAATGAATTCAGAAATATTCACCACTCTAATGTATCGGTATTTCTAGGATATGATGAGAAGCTCTCGCATCGAATGATAGCAGGCGCCGACGCTATTTTAGTCCCCTCTCGTTTTGAACCTTGTGGGCTCACACAATTATACGGATTGCGATATGGAACTCTTCCTGTTGTCTCCTCAACAGGGGGTTTGGCTGACACCGTTGTTTCTGCATCCCCTGCTGCAATCGCTTCCCAAGTTGCAACCGGCATTCAGTTTAACCCCATTACTCCTCTGGCATTATCTCAGGCTCTAACAAAACTCTGTGACTTATATGAGCAGCCGAAACTTTGGTCTAAACTTCAACGCAATGCTATGAAACAATCAGTGGGGTGGGAAGATTCGGGCCACTCCTACGCACGCTTATATAAAGAATTACTAATCTAAGAACTATGCACAAAGCACAACTATCATCAGGCCACCCCTATCCTCTTGGCGCAACATTTGATGGGGAGGGAGTAAACTTTGCAATCTTTTCGCAACACGCTACTCGGGTTACTTTATGTCTTTGTGATGAAAAAGGCAGAGAAAATCGTCAAGTAGATTTGGTTGAGCAAGAGGGGCATATCTGGCACGGCTATCTGTCCGGACTGCAACCAGGACAGCAATACGGATATCGAATTCATGGCCCCTATGAGCCAGAACAGGGTCATCGATTTAACCCCCATAAATTTCTGATTGACCCCTATTCAAAACGCTTAAACGGTCAAATCAAATGGAATAATGCTTTATATGGATACAAGATTGGGCGTAAAACCCAAGACCTAGGTTTTGACCGAAGAGACAGTGCGAAATATATGCCTCGATCTGTTGTGGTTGACCCTGCGTTTTCTTGGGGTAGACAAGAAGTTGATCGAATTAACAGACCTTGGTCTGAAACAATTATTTATGAAGCTCATGTTAAAGGTCTAACGGCAGAAAGAAAAGATGTGCCTCATGCGGGTCGTTTTATGGGGATGTCATCCGAACCCATTTTAGAACATTTAACCAAGTTGGGTGTTACGGCTATCGAACTTCTTCCTGTTCAAGCTTTTTTGGATGATCATTTTCTTGTAAAAAAATCTTTGAAAAATTACTGGGGATACATGACCTACGGTTTTTTTGCACCAGAGCCTCGTTATATGAGCTATGGAGATATTGGAGAATTTCAACAAATGGTTGCGCGATTTCATTCAGCAGGAATAGAAGTAATTTTGGATGTTGTTTACAATCACACTGCTGAGGGAGATCAAAATGGACCCACCTTGTCTTTTCGGGGAATAGATAATGCTAGTTATTATCGCCTGCAAGATAATCCTCGTTTCTATAATAATGATAGTGGATGCGGTAATACTTTAAATCTAGATCACCCTTTTGTTCTGAGAATGGTGATGGACTCTTTGCGGTATTGGGTAGAGATCATGCACGTTGATGGTTTTCGATTTGACCTTGCCTCAACCCTTGGACGCACATCGGGAGTGTTTGATCGTAATGGACCTTTTATGACTGCTATCCGACAAGACCCTGTACTGAATAAGGTGAAACTAATTGCAGAACCTTGGGATATTGGACCTGGAGGATACCAACTTGGCGCCTACCCTTCCCCCTTTCTAGAATGGAATGACAAGTACCGTGATCAAGTTAGACGATTTTGGCGGGGCGATGCAGAGATTACCGCAAGAAAGGTTGCGCAAAGAGCCGTGGGATCTGCAATAAGGTTTGATCATGATGGGCGACATGCAAACTCCTCAGTAAACTTTTTAGCATGTCACGACGGTTTCACCTTGATGGATACTGTAAGCTATAATGAAAAACACAATCATCCAAACGGTGAGGATAATCAAGACGGTCATGACCAAAACTTCTCCGATAATTGTGGCGTTGAGGGTCCAACTGATGATGTAAAAATTCAAAGTTCTCGTTCCAGAAGACGAAAAAATATGCTCGCTACGCTTTTGTTTAGCCAAGGAACCCCGATGATTTTAGCAGGAGATGAACTGGGCAATTCTCAAGAGGGTAATAATAACGCCTATTGTCAGGATAATTCGATTGGCTGGGTGAATTGGGATAGTGCCGATAAGGATTTTTTAAATTTCTGTCAAAAAATAATTTCCTTTCGCAAAAAAAACCCCATTCTTCGACAGAAAATCTTCCTACATGCCAATCTCAATGATACTGATGGCACGCCTGATGTACGCTGGCGTAAAATAGATGGAACTGAAATGACTAAGGATGATTGGCACTCACCCAACTTAAATTTTATTGGTATTGAAATGCGCATGGCCAATGGGACATCGTCCTACGAACCCGGATCAGGTGCTCTTTATTTAATTTTTAACAGAGGTGAAGATACATGGATTACATTACCGAACTCGCCGGAAGAAAATTCTTGGTCAAGAGCTTTTGATGTAGATGATACTAAAGTAGATCCAGATGAAGAAGGAAAAGAGTTAATCTTTGCACAAACAGTAGTAGTCTTTAAATTATCTACTAAGGAAAAAAATTAGAAATGACAGCAAAAGTAATAACTACCCAACCCATTGAAGGACAAAAGCCCGGTACCAGTGGTTTGCGAAAAAAAACCCGTGTATTTATGCAACCTAATTTTTTAGAAAATTATGTACAGTCAATTTTTAATGGAATTGGCGGTGTTGAAAAAAAAACATTAGTTGTGGGCGGTGATGGTCGTTATTTTAACAATGAAGCAATTGATATCATTTTACGCATGGCAGCAGCTAATGGCGCTTCACAATGTATTGTAGGTCGTGATGGTATTCTTTCGACACCTGCAGCATCACATATTATAAGAAAAAGAAAAGCCGATGGTGGGTTAATTTTATCGGCGAGTCATAACCCAGGCGGCCCAGAAGAGGACTTCGGTTTGAAGTATAACGGGCCTAATGGAAGTCCTGCAACCGAAACCGTAACTGAAAAAATTTTCACTCAAACCTTAGAAATTAATAGCTACAAAATAATTGAAAATAGCTCAGCTGATTTAAATACTATTGGATCTTCAAAAATTGCTGGAATGAATGTTCTTATTATTGACCCCATTGAAGAGTATGCGGATCTCATGGCTCAATTAATAGACTTCAAGGCTATATCAGCGATGTTTCAAAATGGTTTTCGAATGTGTTTTGATGCAATGCATGCAGTAACCGGGCCTTATGCGCATGAAATATTAGAAAAGCGACTGGGCGCCCCAAAAGGAACGGTTATCAATGGTAAACCCAGTCCTGATTTTGGAGGCGGACATCCCGACCCAAACCCCGTTTGGGCAAAAGAATTAATGGATATTATGTATGCTGAGAATGCCCCTGATTTTGGTGCTGCTTCTGATGGGGATGGTGATCGAAATATGATCGTTGGAAGAAATTGTTATGTTAGTCCCTCGGATAGCTTAGCAGTCCTTGCTGATCTAGCTCATTTTGCTCCTGGATATGCAAAAGGTTTAGCAGGTATCGCTCGTTCAATGCCCACATCTGCAGCCGCAGATAGTGTTGCCAAAGCTAAAGGAATAGAAATTTTTGAAACACCGACAGGATGGAAATTTTTTGGCAACTTACTCGATGCTGGGAAGGCTACTATTTGTGGTGAAGAAAGTGCGGGAACAGGATCTAATCACGTCAGAGAAAAAGATGGTCTTTGGGCTGTGTTGATGTGGTTGAATATTTTAGCTGTTTCAAAAAAATCAGTGAGTGAATTAATGATAAATCATTGGGAGACGTATGGCAGAAATTACTACTGTCGTCATGATTATGAGGCAGTAGACAGCGATGTTGCTAACGAATTAATGAACGTCCTACGAGATAAGTTATCAAGTCTAAAAGGTAGAACCGAAGCAGGTATGACAGTAACAAACGCTGATGAGTTTTCTTATGATGATCCTGTAGACGGGTCGTACTCTAAAAACCAAGGGATTAGAATTTTTTTCGAAGGAGGCGGTCGTGCAGTATTTCGTTTGTCAGGAACTGGAACTCAAGGCGCTACAATTCGAGTTTATTTGGAACAATTGGAAACCAATCCCTCATCATTACAAAACAACCCTCAAGAGGCACTCTCAAAAATAGCTCAAGCTGCGAATATTTTATCCGAGCTATCTTTGAGAACAGGGCGTAATAAGCCTGATGTGATTACTTGATTATCTATTAATTAAATTTAAATAAGAGAATTTCTCTGATCAAAGAGGATGGAAACAGCTAACAAAAGGTAATGTTTTTGCTGAATTTATTGGTGTTTTGGTATTTTGACACTTTTCAGATCGATAAGAACAACGTGAATAAAATGAGCATCCTAGTGGTGGATTAGCCGGATCGGGTAATTCTGTATTTTTATTGGATAAATCAGCAAACTGTTTATTAAGCTTAGGAACACTGCCGACCAATAATTCGGTATAGGGGTGGTGAGGTTTTTGAAAAATTTCCTTTGAGGAGTTATGCTCGACAATATCTCCAAAATACATCACCGCTATTTCATCACTGATATTCTCCACCACTGCCAAATCATGACTAATCACAATAAAGGAGAGATTGAATTTCCGCTTTAGATCGTTGAGAAGGTTGAGAACCTGAGATTGGATAGAGACGTCAAGAGCCGAGACAGGCTCATCGAGGATAAGAATTTTAGCATCAGCTAGTAATGCACGCGCGATACCAATACGTTGGGCTTGGCCTCCTGAGAATTCATGAGGGTAGCGATCGAGAAACTCTTCTTTTAATCCCACCTCACCCATTACCGATAACATCTTTTCTTTGATCAGAGGGGTATCGTATTGGTGGAGATATTTCAAAGGCGCTGCTAATGATTGGTAAATAGTTTTTCTAGGATTAAGACTACTCAAAGGATCTTGGAATACATATTGAATAACCCGACCTAACTCTCGGTGGGGAGTATTCAAAATACGCCTAATGCTGTGAACGTCATTTCAGGGGAAGTGACAATCTCCGTTGAGTCTCGCAGCCTTGATAATAAGAAACGAGTAAGTATTCAAAAAGAAATATCGAGTATCGTGAAAAAAATATGTCGTACTCGTAACCTATTATGTCAGTTCAAAAAAACTTATGATCAAAAAGCGGTTCTTTGTGATAAACACTTGACGGACGCTTTGTCCAAATCTGTAAAGGACTTGAATTATCCATTAATCAAGATCCCTTCTGGGGCTACCCATGATGCATCTGCAATGTCTGGTCTCTGTCCTATTGCAATGTTGTTCGTGCAAAGCAAAGATGGGCTTAGTCATAACCCGAAAGAGTTCTCAAAAGAAGCTGACATGCAAGTAGCTGTTCGGGTTTTAGAAAATTTGATTACCAACCTCAAAGTTTAGAGCTGTAAATTACCCACACTTTAATTAAATAGACTAAGTAAAAATATTGACTAATTCAATATTTTGAATAGCTTAAGGGGATGCAAACAGAAATCGAAAAACTGCTAAAATCAAAGGATTTAAGCCTTACTTCTGTTCGCCTCGCTGTTTTAGAGGTTCTTCATCATCATCCTCATTCTGATGCCGATACAATTTATCAGCACGTCAAAAAGGGGATCGCGACGACTTCCAAGCAGGCGATTTATAACAATCTCAGTGCCTTAGTGGAAAAAGGAATTCTACGAGAGATTAAACCGAAAGGAAGTTCTTCTCTCTACGAAACCCGCGTGGGTGATAATCACCACCACTTAATTTGCCGGGAGTGTCAAAGCGTGATGGACGTGGCTTGTAAAAGTCAGGCCCCCTGTCTTCATGTAGATGAACAACACGGATTTAAAATTGATGAGGCCGAAATAGTTTTTTGGGGAACCTGTCCTGACTGTTCCTCTCAACCTAATAACAATAAAGGAGTAAACGCATGAGCGAAGCTAGATGTCCTGTGGCACATGGGGCAAATTCAAATAAAGAAAAAGGAAATATCGATTGGTGGCCAAAAAATTTAAACCTCGATATTCTCCATCAACACGATCAAAAAACAAAACCTTTTAATGGTTCCTATAACTATCGTGAAGAAGTGAAAAAATTAGACTACAAAGCTCTCGAAGCGGATATGCACAAACTGATGAAAGAAAGTCAGGACTGGTGGCCCGCTGACTGGGGTAACTATGCAGGGCTGATGGTTCGACTCGCGTGGCACAGTGCCGGTACCTATCGTACGGCTGATGGTCGTGGCGGTGGCGGTACCGGTGATCATCGTTTTGCGCCCCTAAACTCTTGGCCCGATAACACCAACTTAGATAAAGCGCGTCGACTTTTATGGCCGATTAAAAAAAAGTATGGTAATAAAATTAGCTGGGCTGATTTAATGATCCTGGCGGGTAACATCGGATACGAGTCGACTGGTTTTAAAACCTTTGGATTTTCCTATGGTCGTGAAGATGTCTGGCATCCCAACAAAGATATTTACTGGGGACCGGAAGCTGAAGCCTTAGCCTCCGATCGTCATGACGATAAAAATGATGCTTCTTCTCTTCAAGGACCGTTAGCAGCCAACCACATGGCATTAATCTACGTGAACCCGGAAGGGTTTGAAGGTAACCCTGATCCTTTAAAAACCGCGCAACATATCAGAGAAACCTTTGCTCGGATGGCGATGAATGATGAGGAAACTGTGGCTTTAACCGCGGGCGGTCACACGATTGGTAAAGCACACGGTAACGGTAATGGTGCAAACTTAGAAGCTGAGCCTGAGGGTGCGGACATCCATGAGCAAGGATTAGGTTGGATGAACAACACGACTCGGGGTGTCGGTCGGGATACCGTCACTTCAGGTATTGAAGGGGCTTGGACAACGGAGCCGATGAAATTTGATAACGGTTACTTTTACATGCTCTTTAATTATGAGTGGGAATTGAAAAAGAGCCCGGCGGGTTCATGGCAGTATGAGCCGATCAATATCAAAGAAGAAGATAAGCCGGTGGATGTGGAAGATCCTTCTATTCGCTACAATCCGATTATGACAGATGCTGATATGGCGATGATCAAAGATCCCATCTATCGTGAGATCTCAGAGAAGTTCTACAAAGATCATGAGTACTTCAAAGATGCCTTTGCCCGTGCGTGGTTTAAGTTAACGCATCGTGATATGGGGCCAAGTAATCGATACATTGGTCATGACTTACCGAAGGAAGATTTAATCTGGCAAGATCCAGTTCCTGCAGGTAACTCCAACTATGACGTCGATGCGCTCAAAGCAAAAATCAAAGCGAGTGGACTGAGTGTTCAAGAATTAGTTGCGACTGCGTGGGACAGTGCACGTACGTATCGTGGCTCGGATCTACGTGGGGGAGCAAACGGTGCTCGTCTTCGCCTTGCCCCTCAAAAGGATTGGGTTGGTAATGAGCCTAAGCGTTTATCCAAAGTGTTGGGTATCCTTGAGCCTCTGGCAGCAGAAGCAGGAGCGAGCGTTGCGGATACTATTGTACTAGCGGGTAACGTAGGTTTAGAGATGGCCATTGAAGCGGCTGGATCTAAAGTCTCAGTTCCTTTCAGTCCCGGTCGTGGTGATGCCACTCAGGAAATGACTGATGTAGAATCCTTTGCTCATCTCGAGCCAATCCATGACGGTTTTCGAAATTGGAAAAAAGAGAACTATACTGAAAGCGGCGAGGAACTCCTTCTGGATCGAGCTCAATTAATGGGGCTGACCGCGGTCGAGATGACTGTTCTGTTAGGTGGAATGAGAGCGATGGGCGCTAATCATGGAGGCAGCCAAAACGGCGTCTTTACTGGTAAAGTAGGTGCTTTAACCAATGACTTCTTTGTGAATTTGGTTGATATGGCCTATAAATGGAAGCCCTCGAATGGTCACTACGAGATCATTGATCGTGCCAGTGGAGAGGTGAAATGGAATGCAACTTCCGTGGACTTAGTATTTGGTTCCAACTCGATTTTACGCTCCTACGCTGAAGTCTATGCTCAAGACGATAATAAAGAGAAGTTTATTAAGGACTTTGTGGCCGCATGGACAAAAGTCATGAATGCCGATCGTTTTGACTTACAAACTAATTAAAAATTAATTCGAAACAGGTCTTATTATATAGAGAATAATAAGGCCTGTTTTTTTTGTCGCCTATGCGATTTTCTGATATCCCAATTTATACAAATATCATTATATTCTCCCTATGAATAAAATATTTGTTTTGTTTGCTTTTGTATTTGTGAGCACAAGTGCATGGGCGGTTGATCAAGTTAAACTCTCTTTGGATTGGGTGCCTCAAGGCGAACATGGAGGTTTCTTTCAAGCCCTTGCTAAAGGATATTATACAGAACAAGGAATCGAATTAGAAATTATTCCCGGGGGACCATCCGTGAATACCAAAGCGATGCTGATGGCCGATCAAGTAGAATTTAATATTGGCGGTAGTGCGGGTGCTTTGAATTATGCTCAACAGGATTTACCCTTTCGGGCCGTCGCTGCTTTTTTTCAAAAAACCCCTCAGGTACTGATGTCTCACCCTAATGTGGGCATTGATCATCCCTCTGACTTTAAAGGAAAAACGATTTTCCTTTCTAACTTCGGAAGACTTTCCTTCTGGGGATTTATAAAAAGTAAATACGATTTGTCTGATGATCAACTCGAGAGTTATAATTTCAACTCCCAGCCCTTCATTGATAATCCTCAATCAATCCAACAAGGATATTTATCCAGCGAACCCTTTGCGATTAAAAAAGCAGCGGGCTTTGAGCCGGTTGTTCACTTGTTAGCCGACCATGGCTTTAGCGCGTATGCCAACACGATTGAAGCATCCGATCAATTGATTACAGAAAATCCTGATCTCATTAAGCGATTTCTTAGTGCCTCTGTTCAAGGCTGGCAAGACTATCTCGACAACGACCCTCAACCTGCCTTTGATTTAATTCAACAACTCAACCCGGATATGCCCACGGATAAACTTGCCTATGCGCATAGTAAAATGATTGAGTATAATATCGTCACTGGTAACGGGGAGAAAATTGGATCGATGAGCGCGGATCGATGGAAGGAATTCTATGAAATGTCTGTAGAATTGGGCATTTACGAGAACGAATTCGACCACGAAAAAGCTTACACTTTAGAATTTTCTAACTAAAATAACCCCGCTATGAGTTTGCGGGTTTTAACAGACACAGATCGCCAATCCAAATTAGAAAAGGGGCAATCCCGCATCCTTGCTCAGCTAGATGGGATTTGTAAGAAATTTGCGGGGGCACAGCACAATGCCCTAGAAGATATAAAAATAGAAGTATTCCAAAAGGATTTTTTATCCATCGTCGGGCCCTCCGGTTGTGGAAAGACTTCTTTGCTGAAAATGATGTGTGGTCTCATTAAACCCACGGCGGGCACTATAAGCTGGCCCACATCTAATTTTCAAAACTCCCCTGAAAATCCCGCTAACCTCAGTTATGTGTTTCAAGAACCCAACTTACTTCCTTGGATGAATGTTTATGAAAATATCAAACTCCCATTAAAAATAGTCAAAGAGGATACTTATAGTGCGGATGAAAAAATTTATGAAATTATTCATCTGGTCGGACTGCAAGGGTTTGAAGGGTATTATCCGCGACAGCTTTCCGGGGGTATGAGTATGCGTGTCTCGATTGCGCGAGCACTCGTTACTCAACCCAAAGTACTGCTGATGGATGAACCTTTTAGTGCTTTGGATGAAACTCGACGATTTGAGTTAAGCCAAGAAATTTTAAAAATTAAAAAAGAAAAAAATTTAACCGTAGTTTATGTTACCCACTCTATTTATGAGTCAGTGTACCTGAGTGATCGTATCTATGTGATGCAACCTAATCCAGGAAAAGTTTTTGAGGAATTTGATTTTTCAGGAATAGAGAAAAATGAGGATTATCGATTTGCTCCTGAATTTTTTGAACAAGCCAAAATTGTCTCAGACTCTCTGCAGCGAGCCCAACATGCCTAAGGCTTATTCTGTAATCGTCATTTTGAGTTTATTTATTCTATGGGAGATACTCTTTCATACTTTAAACATGCGATGGTATTTGTTGCCTCCTCCATCCATGATCTTAGGATCCATTCAATTAAATTTCATATCACTGATGGGTTCTTTGGCAGTAACCCTGAAAGTAACACTCACCGCTCTTTTAGCATCTGTGATTATCAGTGTCTGTTTGGCCATCATTTTTTACTTCTCTAAATTCGTGGAACGCTCCATGATGCCGATTACAGTCATTCTCCAAGTCACCCCTATTATCGCCATTGCTCCACTTATCTCTATTTGGGTGGATAGCTCGCAAATGGCCACCCTCATTTGCGCGTTTTTAGTGGCTTTTTTTCCTTTATTAACCAATACGATTGCAGGCCTTAAAAGCACGGAGAAAAATCATCTGGATTTAATGAAACTCTATCGTGCTAATAAATATCAATTATTACGATACGTGGTCTTGCCTAATGCTCTACCTTACTTCCTTTCAGGCTTAAAAATAAGTACAGGTCTGGCGTTGATCGGTGCCATTGTGGGAGAATTTGTCATTGGGCCAATATCTGGCCATAGCGGTCTTGCTTACCGAATTATTGAATCTGGGTATCAATTAGAAATTCCTAAAATGTTTGCCTCTGTCTTTTTAATCTCAATTACAGGTATTCTTTTGTATAACGCCGTTCGACTCTTGAGTTTTATGATTTTGAGGAATTGGCACTCCAGCTTCAGTGAAGCTGAATAATCTAGCCGTCGAAATTAATCTGATTGAGAATTTGAATAACCGTCGATCGATTTTCTGCAATCTTTGATAATTCTAAATCATCAAAAGTAACCTCTCCTCCTAATTCTAGAATTTGAGAAGAGACTGGAATAGTGGGTAAAACTGGAAACTCATTATTATCATTCGCATACACCGATTGAGCCGCATCACTCAGCAGGAAGGTAATTAATTGTTCGGATATCTCTCGCGTTTCTTCTTTTAAAAGAGCAATGCCAGAGATATTCACATGGGCGCCCCGATTAGTTTGATTGGGAAAAATAATTTTTGCTTTTTCTAGCCATTTTTTTTGTTCTTCATTTTCCATCATTTGAAAATAGTAGTAGTGATTACCAATACTAATATCACACACCCCTGCATAAATGGCTTTGACTTGATCGCGATCATTTCCTTGCGGTTTGCGAGCAAGATTATTTTTAAGCGTGGTCAGATAATCCCTTAGCCACTCTTCTCCATGATGGGCCAATAAAGAAGCAAATAGAGAAATATTATAAGGGTGAAGGCCAGACCGTGTACACACTCTCCCTTTAAATTGATCATCAACTAAATCTTCATAGCTAAGATCTTGATTGGCGAATTGGTTAGAAACAAAAAAGACCCGCGCTCTTTGAGTCAACCCCACCCAATCGTCACTTTGAAGATAACTAGGCACTTGAAAGTCCTGATTTAACTGAATTGTAGCCCCCGCCTCGGCAATATCAATTAATCGAGAAATATCAGAGGATAAATAAACATCGGCCACGGGTCTATTTTTTTCTAAAATAATTTTTTGGACTAACCCCTGTTGCGAGTATATCCACTGAACCTCTATCCCTGTTTTTTCTTCAAACTCTTTAAGTAAAGGTTCAATTAAAAGCGGTTGGCGCTCGGAATAGATTTTAATGATCTGGGCATGGGAAAATATTGGTGCCAGCACCATACTTATAAACGCAGAAAGGAGTATGAGTTTAGTTTTCAATTTTTTGTTTATTTTAACAACTATACTTTTAAATGAAAATTCAATCCCTATCTAGAGACAATTTTGACAGGTTCCAACAATTTCAAGATTGGTTTGAGAGATATGATTTTTAGAAAGTCCAAACTTTTTGGTTAATTCCTTGACTGGATCTTGAGTTTTTTCTTCAATCGTAGAGCATTTGTCACAAATAAAACCTACAAAGGCCTCGTGATCATTCTCATTAAAACAGGCCACATAACTATTGTTATAATTAATGCGGTGAACAAGATGTTTGGTAATTAATTTTTTTAACACTCGATACACCTGCATCGGTTTTAAAACTTGCCCATAGTGCTGGGAGTAGTTATCAATTAATTGATAAGCTGACATAGCCTTATGGCCCTTGATGAGAAGTTCAAAAATATTTTTCTCATGAGCGCCATCAATTTTAACCTGTCTTTTTTTAGTTCGAGAAATACATTTTTGATGATTCTTGTTTGACATTTTTCTAATTGTTATGTTATAACATAAAAATATTTATTTGAGGACCAAAAAATGGAGCACGCACACGAATTACCTGGTTTTTTACATTTCTTCGAGGAAATCGATATTATCCGAGGCTTTGTCTTCGGGTTAGTGCACACTCTGATCCCCTTGACTGGATTTTATACGGGATGGTCCATTAATCGTTTTTTAAAAGTTGTCTCAAATGGGTATATTGCAGGCATCATTGGAGTGATTGTTGCCCACGTCATAGCTGACTTTATTGCAGCTAGTCTTGATCCTCATATGCAGTCTGCTGCTCTAGGTATCGTTTTAGGTGGTTTGATCCCGTTGATTCTTATACCTTTTCTCGATAAATACGTGACGAAAAGTAAGCATCATATCGTTGTTGGAGATCACGATGATATCAAGAAAGACCTAGAGGATCACCACCATTAAGCCCTAAAATATTAGTGTTTTTGTCTATTGACATAGAAAAAGACCTATATATATTGTGCACCTCATTATGTACGCAGTTCTAAAATCAGTAGGAAAGCAGTTTAAAGTATCACCGGGTGATATTTTAAAAATGGACAAAATTGAAGGAAATGTAGGTGATACTATTTCTTTTAAGGATGTTGTGGCTGTTGGAAATGGCGATAAATTTGAATTAGGCTCACCTGCCGTTCAAGGTGCAGAGGTTTCCGCGAAACTTCTTCATCAAACCAGAGATGACAAAATTCGTGTTTTCAGAAAAAATAGAAGAAAACATTTTCAAAGAACTAAAGGCCATCGTCAATATATTACGATCTTAAAAGTCATGACAATTAAATCTGCTATTGGTGAAGAAAGTTTTAAAGAACCAGCTAAAAAAGTTGCTCCCAAAGCTGAAACTCCCAAAAAGGAAGTTGCACCAAAAGTAGAAGCTTCAAAAACTGAAGAAAAAAAGGCTGTGAAAAAAGAAACAACTGAGGTAAAAAAGTAGAACTATGGCAACAAAAAAAGCAGGCGGAAGTTCGAAAAACGGAAGAGACTCGGCTGGTAGAAGGCTGGGTGTCAAAAAGTTTGGCGGCGAACACGTAATTCCTGGAAACATTTTAGTTCGTCAGCGTGGTACTAAATTTTACCCGGGCGAGAATGTCGGAATTGGGAAAGATCATACTCTTTTCTCTAAAGCTGAGGGAAAAGTATTGTTCAAAAAATCCCGTAACAGACAGTTTGTTTCCGTCCACTAAAATTTCCTAACCCCTCACATTTAAATCTGTTATGGCGTTCATTGATAAAGCAAAAATATATATTAAATCCGGCAATGGTGGTCATGGTGCTTTAAGTTTTCGCCGAGAAAAGTTTATTGAATATGGTGGACCGAATGGCGGTAATGGAGGTAAAGGCGGCGACGTCATTTTTCGTGGCAACAAAGGGATTAATACTCTTCAACGCTATCGCTTCAACCAGCACCATCGCGCTCAAAATGGAATGGGTGGAGCAGGACAACTCAAAACAGGATCCAGTGGAAAAGACCTAATTTTAGACGTTCCTTGCGGAACAGAAATTTATAACGAGGATATGACTATCAAGTTACATGAGATCCTCGAAGATGAACAAACCTATCATTTTCTTCGTGGCGGCCAGGGAGGCAAAGGGAACGCTCACTTTAAAAGTTCCACGAACCGAGCCCCTCGCAAATTTCAAGAAGGAGAAAAAGGTCAAGAAGCAACAGTTCGATTAAAACTGAAGATTTTAGCGGACGTCGGATTGGTGGGAATGCCCAATGCAGGGAAATCTTCTATTCTCAATTTTGTCACTAATGCAAAATCTAAAGTTGCCGATTATGCTTTTACGACACTGCATCCTCATATTGGGATGGTCCAAAAAGAAGATTTAGAATTCATTCTCGCTGATATTCCTGGTTTAATTGAACATGCAAGTGATGGAAAAGGTCTCGGTCATGACTTTCTCTCTCATGTGGAGCGCTGTAAAATTTTAATTCATGTGATTGATGCCACAGAGTCAGATCCGTTCAATAACTATCAAATTATTCGACAGGAATTAGAAAATTATGAAGCCGACATTGAAAGTAAAAAAGAGATTATTGCCTTAAATAAGGTTGAACTCTTGGCAGAGCAAGAAGTGGCAACCATCAAAGAGAAATTCTCCTCCCTGGATCGTCGTGTCTTTACCATCTCGGCTGCTACGGGTTATCAACTCGATCAACTCACCAATTTATGTTTAGAATACTTACAAGATGCATAAGACATTTCAAACCCTCGCCAAACAATCCAAAGTGATAGTGATCAAAGTCGGCTCGAACATCTTAGTAAATGAGAAATATAAACTTCGAAAAAAATGGCTCAACTCCTTAGTCGAGGATGTGGCCAAATTACAAAAAAAAGGATCGAAAATTATCATTGTCTCTTCTGGGGCGATTGCTCTTGGAAGAGATGTTTTAAAAAAGAAAAAACTAACCAACCTGCATGAAAAACAGGCGGCCGCTTCGATTGGTCAAATTCAATTATCTCAACATTGGCAGCGCGCTTTTGCGAAATTAAAAATTCAAAGCTCACAAATTTTAATTACCGCCGAAGATCTCAATGAAAGAAGAAAATACCTCAATATTCGAAATACGATATATTCTCTCATGGACCTTAATGTCATTCCAATTATTAATGAAAACGATACAACCTCCACCGAAGAAATTCGTTTTGGAGATAATGATAAACTCTCTGCGATGATTGCTAACGCATTATCCGCAGAATTGTTAATTTTACTTTCTGATGTGAATGGGCTTTATACCAGCAATCCTAAAAAATCTTCTGATGCGAAATTACTCACGTCTATTTCCGAAATTGACCCAACAATGGAAAAGTACATTGATCAAGATTTAAGTGAGTTTGGTTCAGGAGGTATGCTTGCCAAAATCAATGCTGCTAAACTATGCATGCAATCAGGATCTACCATGATAATCTCTAATGGATTAGTTGATCATCCTGTCCGTCACATTCATCCAAAAAAATCTACCTGGTTTTATCCAGCAAAGAATATCCTCACCAGTCGTCAGCAATGGATCTGGAATCGACCCATTCAAAAAGCAATCATTCATATTGATGAAGGGGCCTCGAAGGCTTTAAATCAAAATTCCAGCTTACTAGCCATCGGAGTCAAAAGTATTGAGGGGAAGTTTTATCGTGGTGATACCGTATCAATTCACTACAATAAAAAAGAAGTGGCACGTGGAATAACGAATTATGATTTTAAGGAAATGGACCAAATTAAAGGCAAAAAGTCCAATGAAATCAGTACTATTTTAGGTTTTGTGCGTGAAGATGAAATTATTCATAAAGATAATTTGGTAGCATCTCGATGAGCGATTATTTTCATCAAATACTCGATCAAGCTAAACAAGCTTCTTTTGATATTGCCAAATTAACCGCTAAGGATCGCAGTAAGATTTTAATGAATATCTCTGGATTTTTAGTTACCCGAAAAAAAGAAATTCTCCAAGCTAATCAGCTCGACCTCGATCGCGCTCAACAAAATAATTTATCAAAACCTATGATTAACCGTTTAGCTCTCACCGAAGCAAAAATAGATCAGCTCGCTCGGGATGTAGAAACAATTGCTCAAATGGCTGACCCTTTGAATCAGGAATTAGAAAAATGGTCAAACCCAATCAATGGACTTCAATTCTCCAAAGTCTCGGTACCCATCGGCATCATTGGAATTATCTATGAGTCTCGTCCGAATGTAACCATTGATGCGGCAAGTCTGTGTCTTCGCTCTGGTAATATTTCTATCTTACGCGGAGGTTCAGAGTGTATCGAGACAAATAAAAAATTATACGAGTGCATTCAAGAGGCCTTAAAAGATTTACAGTTCAATCCTCATCTGGTTTGTTTTATTGAACAAACAGACCGGGCTTATGTGCAAGAATTACTGCAAGCAGAAGGCAGAGTTGATGTCATTATTCCTCGAGGGGGGAAGTCTCTCATTCAAACGATTACTGAAAACTCCCGGGTCCCCACTATCAAACATCTAGAAGGTATTTGTCATACGGTTTGGGATGAGGGATACCCGAAAGAACAAGCCCAATCAATTATCCATAATGCAAAATTACGACGACCAGAAATATGTGGTGCCACGGAAACCTTGCTCATCCACTCCGGTCATTCAGGTGATGATATTGCCTACGTCCTAGATGATCTCAG
>Ga0222715_10001529_pt1 | contig 22005 bp, 22 predicted proteins | sample C33_9DmetaG_FD_165056 | JGI IMG/M metagenome (GOLD analysis project Ga0222715, IMG submission 165056) | Estuarine water microbial communities from San Francisco Bay, California, United States - C33_9D | ecosystem: Environmental > Aquatic > Marine > Unclassified | place: USA: California... | reverse complement strand
TTGATTTCCAACTCTTCTTCGAGAAGCAGCCTTACCTTGTAAACTAGTTCCTTTATAGTCAGTAAGAGACATAGTTTTGTTAAAGTCATCTGAGTCTAACAAAAGCATATTTCTTAAATCGTCTCTGTATTTTGGGTTGTTAAGTAAAGAGTTAGGAGTCTTTGAGTCTACAGAAACACCTTCGGATTTTATTTTCTGCCGAGGTTTAAATACTGTAGTAGCTGCTGTAGCCCTAGCTCTTAAGGCTTGTATGCTTAGTGCTTTTCCTTTAGGAGTAACAAACTCGTCAGCTTTTAACTTGCCTTGTCTAAATAAGTTAGCAGCGTCTTCAGAGCCTAACATTTTAGTCTGAACGTCCATAGACTGAGTTTTTAACCATGTGCCAAAATCTTTAGTTTTAGGAGGAAGCCCATTTAGTTTTTGGGGGTCTTTCTTTTTAAGCGCAGAAACGTTAACACGTTTTGACGGACTCTCTTGCAGTAGTTCTTCCTTAGATTTAAGAACTGGTACCATAGAGGAACGACAATTCCAGTGAAGGGGAGGTTCATAGCTCCTGTCTCCTATGTCATAAATTTTTCCGTTGTGATGAGTACAAATTGGGCTAGTTCTAGAATCTAGAATAGCAGTAAACATGTAACCTTTAATTATATCTTTGTTTTCTTCTGCAACTTTGTGTACAGCAGCAGTTTGAGTTGAAGTAATAGCGGTACGAGTTAGAGTTCTTGCTTGATGTTCGGTTAACTTTGTAGTTTTCATTACATCATCAATAATAGCGGTTTTACCAGAACCTTTAGCAAGCCCTGCTTTCACTTTGGACTGAATACGTACTAACTCTCCAGCAGAGATATTAGAAATATTCTTAGTGATACTTCGAGTACCTTTGATATTTGGTCCAGCAATTTCGCCAAGAAGTTCTTTAGTTTTTGGCCTTTGGACTTTATACCAGTCTTTTACTTCTTTGTATAAGTTATTTGTAGAAAAGTCTAACTGAGAAGTTGAAAATTCTTTTAAACTTGTATTATTGTGGACGGAAAGTTCTTTACCGAATCTATTCATTTCTTTCTGAAGATCGGCTCTAACATTTCCTCTTAATAACGTTTTTAAATTTTTTCTATGTCTTTTTAAAATCCTGCGATTTTGAAGTTGAACACCTTCTTCATACAATCGCACGTCTCCCATGTGGTCAACAATACGATCAAAAATTTTATCATTGTAGTTCATCTAGTCCACCATTGTAGAGTTAGAGAGGGTGTGACTTACTATTAGACCAAGCCCAAAGAAGGCAGTTACCAATGTTATATTTTGGACCACACTTCTTTGGGTGATGATTTAATCTAAGACACTTATACCATGCTATAAAGCTTTTATAACGTGGCAAGTTATTCTATTTCCATTTGATCATCAGGGGTTTCCTGAGTTAAAGGGTCTGTCTGAATAGACTGAATTGCTTCTTCATCATCATAGTCAGAAGGAATAAAGTCATTGTATTTAGCAACAGACACAAAAGTTTCTCTTGGAATAAGCCCTGACTGATACCATTCAGTAACTAAGCGCATAGCACCCTCGCCGCCAACAACTGGTGCAAAGTCTGCCGATAAAGTAAACTCAACATCATTGCCTGAGTAGGTTGAACCATACTTCCAGTTAAGCATAAAAGAAATTACTTCTCTCATAATATGAGACACCTTAGCGTTAAGAGTACCTAGCTGTGCTGTCTGAGAAGCGTTTCGGATTTCTAAAGCAATGCCTGACTGTGCTGTTTCAGGAGAAAGCATTCGAATTCCCATTTTAGCCATTTCTTCTACGGTCTTTGTAATAGCAGTGTCCATGTCAGAAAGAGCAGCAGTAGGAGTTTCAAGCACGCTTATTGACTCGTCTTTACGTACTCGTAACCACGTACCTAGCCCTGCAGACACTAACTCTTCAAACTCTTCATCTGTCATGTCAGAAGACACAATAGGAGTATAGGTTGCAGCGCCGTAAAGCAGGTGGTTTCTGCGAGATACTTTGTTGTACAAAGAAACTTCACGATCAATAAGCGGCATAAGCACTGGTTCAATAGGATCAATATGACCGTTGAGAGGCCAAGCAGGAATACGCTTAAGACGTTCACCAAACATCTGGGGAGTTACGGTGTCATACTTTTCAAAGTGAGTTTCTGTGCGAATGTCTTTATAGTCTTGAGTTACTTCTCCATTAAGAACTTTAAGTTCTGCGTAGGTATCTTTTTGACGGTAATAGTCTAAAACAAGGTTACCGCCTTCATCTAAGTAGTGATCACAAACAGTGTCTACGTAGTTAGGGTGCCAAGGGTTTTCTTCGTCAAACTCTTCAGTTAAATACCGTAGTACTAGACGAGTAAGAGTTCTTTGGCGAGTAATAGGATGAACATTTACTTGATAGTTAATTACGTTTTCAGCTTTAATGATTACTGGGTAAGGCGCAATCATGTCGCGCTCTTCAGGAGTTAAAGCTTCTTGTTGTTCTTCGGTAAGTTTCGGGTAATCAACTGACACCCAACAGCGCGAGGTCTGAAGTTCTTCCCATAAAGCGGCGTCAAGAAAATTAAAGAGAGAACGACCGTCCAAAGTAAAATTTGTTTCAATCCAGTCTAACGCCTCTTCTGGAAGTTCTTCTGGAATAGTTAGTTGAGACTTTTTCCGTAGCAAAGAACTAATTAGCACTTTACAGTACTGTGCAGTTAACCCCGAAAGTTCTGCTTCGGCTTTATAAAAGTTATACTGTGCTTGAGTCATAGAAGGAGAAAACGGCAACAAAAGATTAGAGTAGTCGGTTGCCAGAGTAGTGTCGTGAGCCTTTACATTAGCCTCACCTTGTAAAATTGCTCTTGATTTTCTCCACAAAGGAGTAAGAGAATGATAAGAATCACTAGGATCTGCTACAGACTTCTTAATAGTTTTAGTAGTTGTAATTTTCTGTGCCATAAGGGTTCCTTACCATTTTACTTTGTTTGCCCAATAAGCAGCAGACAATTTTCCTCTAGCAATATTAGTTGCATGACGAGCTTTCCAAGCATTCCGTCTTGCGGCATACTTAGCAGATTCTCCCATTTTCCTTGGGCTACCTTTAGCGCCTTGAGCACCAAAGCGAATTGTTTTTACTTGATCTCCTACTTTAGCAACAACAATGTGAGATTTTGTTGCATGAGCAGGAGTTCTTTTTGGTTTGTTATAGCCAGAAACACCTGCTCTTTTTAGTCTAGGATCTGAAGACATTATTACTTCCTTTTCTTAGGCTGAGAAGAGTATTGTTTTCCTGCAGCAGTGTCTTTTCTTTTTTTCGCTGTTGATGCTTTGTACTTTTTAGGTGACATAGCAGCAATAGTTTTTGTAGGTAAATATCTTTCACCTGTAGCTTTTGGTCCTCTTACAGAAGGTTTACCAGACTTGGTCCTCCACTTCTGTTTAGTCCACTTAGTCATAGACTTTTGACCTGAATCTTTGCCGCCAGTGTACTTGCCACCACGGTCTTTATAAAGTTTAGCAGCTAGTTGCATAGCTCTAGCAGAGTGTCCACCCATTTTGGCTACAGCATCTTTTTTAGCTTGCTCCCACTTCTTTGGATTAGCTCTACCCATTTATTTCTCCTAAAGTAAAAGGAGTACCTAGAATTAACTAAGTACCCCAAAAGAGGAACGGTCAGCTTGTAGGGATATCATAAGCTGTTCCTCGGTAAACCTATATCATAAGCGATCACTATTTTTGGAAATATTCTTTTTATAAGTTTTGAAGGAAACTTGCAAAGAAAATAAGGCTTACTATACCGCCTAACACGGTTAAGACAATTAAACCAATTCCTACTCTAAACATAATAGTAGAAATTAGCTTTTGTCGTCTAGCTTCTTCTGCTGCGCGTTTCTTTCTAGCAGTTGCCTGAAACTTAACCCAGTCATTCCAAAGGTTTGCTCTACCTGACCAGATCATAAATTCTTTTAATTCTTCTTCATTTTTTCGGATAGCTTCTAGGGCAAGAAATTCTTCCATGTCGTTAACCGCTGCAGGATCGCTGAAGAGGCTATTTTTCTTTTTCTTTACTTTTTGTTCTAGTTCGGTCTTAGCACCGACAAACTGTGACATTTGATTTGCCACCCTTGCTAAGTCGCCTGTATTTTGTACAGTCTTTTTAATAATAGCAAAGGCAGCGTTAGCAGCGGCAAGTTCTGCCAGCATAGTGACCTCTTTTACTTTCTACTCTAACATTTTGAGTGCTTGCTCAAGGGTCTCCTTATTACGGCGTGTCCAACCTTTTCCAAAAGTTTCAAAAGTTTTTAAGCTTTCATAAAACTTTTGTCTTTGAGTGTTAATGCTTTTTATTGTCTTTTTAGTATCGGCTGCATTAACTGCTGCAAGTGTCATCGGGCCAACACCACCGTCAACGGTAGTCTTGATGCTTTTTTGCATTGCTTTTACTGGCCTAGACATTCCAGAGTTTACGCCCCAGTCAAAGACAGCCCAGTCAAGGCCGCTTGGTAGTTCGTCACACTTGGCTTTGTCCCAGTAATTCTTTTTATAAATTGGCGCAACGTCTTCATAAGTTAGCGCCATCATTTCGGCTTTTGAGCTACTACGACCAATATGCTTATCATACACAGCTTTAGTAACCCCTAAGTTTGTCATACCACCAGGGTCTTTAGGGTGATTTACAAACCCTCCTTCGTGTGACAACAACATGTCTAAACAAATTTTAAAATTATCTTTCATCAGTTATCCTACTTTTTTCCAAAAAACTTACTTACTGAGCGCATACCAATCGATGCACTTACTATACCGCCTAAGGCAATTTGATACCACTGAGGCATTATTTCCAGTGAAGCAAACCCTGCTGCTACAATATCATTTCCCCACTGACCACAAAAAGCCAATATAAGGGGTATACTAAACAGTAGTGTAATCCACTCATCCTTCCAGCTATTCTCTGTGGCTCTCATGGCTTCAAGATCCCAGTCAATCTCTCCAGTAAGCTGTTTCTTTTTTATTTCAGCTTCGGTGAGTTTGATCTGAGTCTTGCCATCAATAATACTTGTAGCTAGCCCTGTAAGGCTACCTATTAACGCTCCTATCATGTTTCATGTCCTAACCATACAGCAAAGGCACCTGTCATAGCACCTGTAACGGTTGCAGTTAAAGCTGTTGCTTGTGAAGTCATGGCTTCAGGGGGAAGATCCATAAACCAGTAGAGCACTGTTACATACATAAAAGTCATAGCTAACATCATTAGCCTTGGTAAAATCTTCCAATGAAGAATTCTTTCCATAGTTACTGTCATAAAGTTTCCTTTTTATGAAGGTGGGGTGGGCCATACAGGATTTTCAAGATCATATTCTGTTGAAGGAAAGTCTCTTAGTAACTGTCTATAGGTTGCCCACTTTTGTTTATTTTCGTCAGAAACATCAGGTAGTTGAGTCCAATCAGAATTAGCAAGTAAAAAATCTCTTTGAGATCTTATTTTTATTATTTTTATTTCTTCTGGCTCAACTTCTTCTTCTATAGGTGTAACTACAACTTCATTGTTTATAAGATTATAATTTTTATCGCTTAAAAACTCTGAAGACCAAGGTACAAAGGTATACTCACTATCATTTTCTATTGGAAGCCTAGTACCAAAATATTGAAAAAGTTTTCCTGTATCTGAATTAAATTGTAAATAGTAGTTTAATTTAGCCATAGTTATTTCACAATCGATTGTATAGAAAAGAAAGAACGATAAATAAGAGTTCTGTTTTCGTTTGCGGAAGTATGATCAGTGTTGCCGTTACTCATGTCTTTAACAATTCCTACTAGTTTAACCTGAAAAGTATGGTTTCCAGAAGAAGTTGGAACAGCAACATCGTTTACTGAAAACTGATCACTTCCTGTACGAAGGTAATTGGTTGGTCTGTAAAACCTTTGGAAATTTACTATTGAGCTTGCATAGGAAGAAGTTTGGGCAACTCCGTTTATTACTCGTTGCATCGTAACCTGTACTTCATGGTATTTAGTATTAACAGGTAAACCATATGCTCCTGCAGCCTCTCTATATTTCATATAGAAGCTAAGAAAAATTGGTACGTTTTGTACAACTGGTACTGTTAACGTGTGAAGTATATTATGACCGCCATATCCATTAATAGATGACATTGGCATAGGAGTTAAATAGGGCCGTGTAATAGTTCTAGTACCTGCGCTAGTAACACCAAGATCGGCAACTGCTCCGTCAACAATTTTTATACGACTAACAGTAAGATCACTAATTTTAGCGGCATCTACTGCAAGATTCCCAATTTGAGCGTTGGAAATAACTCCATTATTAATCTGAGCAGACTGAGAAATTATTCCAGAGGTTGCTAGCAAGCCGCCTGTTATTGTATTAGCTGTTATTTTACTACCTGTAATAGCGTTTGCTGCTATTTTATTAGTAGTAATTGCGTTGTCACTAATTTGAGTTCCACTAATAGTTCCAGTAATATCCGCACCATCTACTTCTGATAAAATTACTACCCAAGCACTTCCGCTATAACGATAAAGTTTTCCATCAGTTGTTAAGAAAACAGTATCTCCTACAGAAGGTGCGGGGCTAGTAGGCAAAGAAGAAACAGAGACTATAGCGTTAAGACCTTGATCTTCAAAAAGATCTCTTATTCCAGTTTCAAAAGAGTTATTGTCAATAAATTCTGTTGTAGCAGATTGAGGTCCAACATAAGCTGAAAAGTTTCCTGTAGTATCAACAGATCTAATCCAGTAAAACTTTGTTACATTTGTACCTAAATTATTTCTAACAAAAGAAGATCCAATACTTGTTCCAACCTTAACTGCATTACTAAAAATGTTATTAGGAGATTCCCAAACTTCAACTCCAGAATAGTCTTTATCATTGGGTGGAGTCCAACTGATATCAAACCCTTTGTAAATACCTACAACATTACCAGAAACAAAGGTAGGCACTCCTGGATTTGTAGTTTTTGCAGTAACCGTAGTGGTTGCAGAAGCATAACCAGTACTAGTAATTCCTGAAGCATTAGATGCACGAACTCTAATATCGTAGTCTACACCTGTCTCTGTGTTTAAAATTCGATGACTAGTAAGTCTGGTAAAAACAGAAGTGTAATTAGAATCTGTAGTCTTTTTGTATTGAAGTTCAAATTGATATGCACCTGTATGATTCCAAGCAACATCTACATAAGGAGTAACTGTACCGTCTGCTCCTATAAGAGTTCCTGGAGTAGTTGAAAAGTTTGTAGGCTCCTCTATTGTAAAGTCAAACTCAGGAGGAGAAACGTATGCAATATCATCGTTTACATTCCAAGCTAGCATAGTGTGTTTAAAACAGTAAGCTTCTAACTTAACTGTAAGATTGTCTTGAAACTTTACTGAGAAAATTTTAAAAACTTCAGGATTACTAACAGAGGCTCCAATACCCGCCAAAGAGGAGTAAAGGCTAATGTAATCTCCTGGCTCTAAGCTAAACCCAGCAGTTCCTACAGTTACAGACATAGTCTTCATTTCTCTTGACTGCCGAACTTCTTGCTCTGCCTTCGCTAAAGCATGATAAGGATCAGTTATACCTGTACCTGAAATGTCTGCAGTAAAAGGTTGTTGATTGTCTTCAGTTAAAAAAGTATTATGAACAGAGCTACCTGTCTTTGGGAAGGTTATAGAATCTTCTTTAAAGTCTTCATGTTCGTTTGCAAACTGTACAGTAACTTGATTATAGCGATCATTTGCAGCTGGCCAACTTATTTCAAGCTCTTTGTTTACAACATCATCCTCTGTAAACCTGTGTTCTGGAGCAACAAGAGCAAGAGTTTGGGCTGCAGTTGTAGGATATTCTAATAAAAGTTTATATTTTCCTTCAGAAGACCAAGTTAACTCTGCTAACCCCATTGTATCTAAAATACTTTCAATATTTTCTCTAATACTTGCAGAGGTGTCAAGACTCATGTTACACTCATAAAGAGGTAAGTTTCTAGTATTAACAGTAGTTATACTGTAGCTTCCTCCTGACCAAGAATAAAAAATTCCAGTATCAGTAGCTTTATAAATATACCCTGCTAAGTCTTCGGCAGTTCTGTTTTCGTCTGCAGGGGCAGAAGTTCCACTAGTTATATTAGGAAATTGGCTTAAAGAAGAGTATTCTTGAAAAGGTTTAACTCCGTTTACTCGACCACCAATAACAGCAGCGGTTCTAACTGTAGTATTGCAAACTTCTGCAGCATGATAAAACGTTTCTAAGTCTATATCTGGAGGTACGTTATTTACTACAGGTAAGCCTCGCCCGTATTCACTAGAGATTAAGTAATCTAAAAGAACTAAAGCAGGATTGTTAGAAAAAGTTTTAGAGGCTGAAAGAGCGTAAGTGTAGTTTCCTACTGAACCACTTCTAACGATTGAATGAATTTTTTGTCCTTTTAAAATAAACTGAGACTGTGGAATTCCATTATAATTTACTTCGTCTCTGTTTAACTTATAAAAACTACTCACCCAAGCACAGTTAGAAAATTTGTTAGTAGAAGGAAAACCAAAGTTGGTTGAAGCAGAGTCTGCTGTTCCTCCTGTAGAGTAAGTATGAAATCTATGATTAAATTTGGCTTTAGTATAGTTATAACGAGATTCGTTTACATCTACATCAACTACCCCTTCGATTCCGCTATGACACAGTGCTGTTTGTACTCCTAAAAATTCGTTTTTAGATCCACTTTGAGAACTTGAACTAAAGTTATTTGAAAAGGCTGTGCCACCGCTACCACCAGGATATGTGTTATTAGTTCTATGAGCTGCTTCTACGCCCCCTAACATTTGTTTACCGTAAGCTACAGGAAGATACGTAATTTCTCCCCTAATAGGAAGCTTAAAGCCTTTCCGTTTTTCAGCTTCTGCAGCAGCAGCAGCCTGTTGTGCTCTCATTTTTTTCTTCATTTTGTTAGCACTGTACAGTTGATAACCAATAGAAGCTATTGTAATAACTGTTGAAACAGACATGCCAGCAATAAGTACGGCTCCTGTCTTTGCTCCTACCATGATAAAATTCCTTTGTAGTTAGGGATTGGAGGCAGTAAGCCTACTTCCTTGTAATCATCTGTGTAAAGAGTTTCTTCAAAAGAAGTCAGATCTTCTTTGAGTTGTTTAGAAAGATTTTCTTTGTCTGTTTCAGGATTACTAGAAATATATACACAGGTCATAATACAGTCTTCTAGACAGTGAATTGCTCGTCTAATCCCTGCAGGGGAAACAAAAGAACAAGGCGCTGTTAACTCTTGAGATCCGTTACTTTCTGATAAAATTTTCATTTTGCCTTTATTTAAAAAGGTAATGTGAGAATCTTTGTGAATGTAACCAATTATTACAGAACCTTTAACAGCAGTCATTTCTCTTGCATACAGCCCTACGTTGTGCTTTGGATGTTTTTCTGTAAACAAATGTTTATACGTTATATCGTTATCTTTAAAAGATTTGACTTCTTCTTCTTTGAGAAGAGCGTTGTCAAGAGCTAACTCTAGTGCAAAAATTTTAGACCTTACTTCAAAATCCTCTTTAAGTACTACTTCATTCATTAAACTTTTCCCCACTTAATTTCTAAAGCTGAGTCTGTATAAATACTATCAAAAGAAGTGTCTGTAGAAGAAACTTGATCCATTCCATCTCTACTTGTTAAAAAACTATTAACTCTGTCTAAGTCGGACATAGGAGAAGTACCCTCTAAAGTAGCAACTTTATTTTCCCAGTCATTTGCGATTGCAGGTCCATCAACAAAACCTTTATAGGCTACAAGAATATCATTAGTATTTAACAGCGGTTGATAGTTATTATCATAAAAACCTAACCAAGCAGTAATAGGTTTACCTACTACATTTGTTTCAAACTCTGTTAACATTACATCATTAAGATCAGTTAAAGTAATTCTATAAGCTTCTCTATCAACAGTGCTACTAAACTTAGGAGTGTCTATAGTAATAATCCCGCCATCAGATAGAAATGCCCTATTACTAGGAATAGAACAACCAATAGGCAAAGAGGTAAAGCTTGAATGGTGTATGTCATGACTTGCTGTTGTAAAAAAATAATCATTAGAAAGATTTAACTCAAGAAGATAGAAAAAATCAAGATGGTTGCTATTAATTAACCCCTGTACAGTACTAGAAAAGGTTCTCATTAGAGCGCCTCCGTTAAGTTAATACTGCCCATATCTGCAAGAATTCCGTCTGCAAAAGACATTCCTTTAAGGTCAGTTATTTCTTTAAAATAAGAAATTACACAATTACTACCATAATTCATAGTGCTGTTTGCAGGAACTTCTTTAACTAATTTTGGGAAAATTAAAACCGATTGGTTTCCACTTAAACTCATATTTAAGTCTGCAGTTAAGGTGTAAACCTTAGAATGATTGCTAAACTTTACAAAACTACCTTTTTTTAAAACTCCGTTTATACTTGTATTAGTTATTGTTACAGAGCTAGCATTAACTGCTGTTGTTGAAGTAACTGTTGCTGTTCCTGAAAGAGTACAAAGGTCTTCTACTTCTTTAAATTGAGGCATAATCATGCTATCAGCAGTGTCTAAATCTTTGATTGAATCAATGAATAAGTCTGCAAGATTATCATTAGCTATACACTCAAAAGAAAGTTCCCAGCGTTGATGACCTTGAGACGATCTAAGTCTTTTAAGAGAAACTGTGTCAGACTCATAAACAGGACTGTTTGAAATAATTGAAAAGGGTGCTAAAATTTGAGCACCGTTGTAATAGTAAGTTGCCATTTTTTAGCTCCTAAGAGGGGTTGCAAGAAAAAGTAACTGAGTTTCATAAGGAAGAATACGCCGAGTATTATAAATACCGTTGTTAGAGGGGCAAGTAGAAACCCAGTGAGTTTTCCCTGCAACCATGAAAATGCCTACGTTTTCCTTTATCATTTGACAAGCAATATCACCGAGTTTAGGTCGTTTTTGTTTTGCAGGTTCATACCCAATATGAAGTGCAAGGTCATTTTTATCATCAAACCCACTAGATTTCATATTTGCAAGCCACTCTTTAGGATCTTTATACTCACCAAAGCAACTAAAAAACTTTTGCAACTTAGTTGTTTTGTTTTTTCTAAGGGCTTTGTCATACTCAACAAGAAAAGAGAAACAATCATTATAACCATAAGTAAACTTTTTTACAGTCTTAGACTTTTCAGTTAAAATTCTAGTTGCTTCTTCTATAGCGATCTCTATTTCTTTTTTTGTGTAATACATGTAATACTCCTGTCTTGTCTTAGATTTTTTCTTTTATAAACATTCTTACCAATTCTGCAACAATATCACTTCTAACAATATCGTCTACACTAAACTTAATTACTGGTAAAGAAATATTATTTTTTTTAACTAAAGAACAAAACTTTAACAAATCTTGACCTTTACGAACATCTGACTGAGCAGGGTCTCCCATTAAAACTAACTTAGAGTTTTCCCCAAGACGAGTACTAATTGCTTTAAGCTCATCTACAGTTAAGTTTTGAGCTTCATCTACAAGAACTAAAGAATCCTTATATGATCGTCCTCTTATCGTTTCAATGGGTTGTATTTCAATTTCGCTTTTATTCATCATATACTTATACTTATCTTTGCCAAACGCTTCTTGGAAAACTTCTAACATAGGCAAGAGCCAAGGAGTCATTTTATCCTGAATAGTCCCAGGAAAATGTCCTAAACTTTTGCCTGTAGGAACGTTAGCTCTTGTAACAACAATTTTATTGTGTTTTCCTTGCAAAAATAGAGAAGCAACAGTGCCAGCACTGCAATAAGTCTTACCTGTCCCAGCACAGCCAATAGTGACTGTAAGAGGATAAGCTTTAATAGAACGCACTAATCGGTCTTGTTTTTCGTTTTTAGGAATAACATGAAAGCCGATACGATGTACATTACTTTTAGTTGCATAGCGAGATTTTCTTTTACTCATTAAGGTTCCTGTCTTTAATAGTAAATTTGTTCTTTTGTTGGGTCTACTACTTTTGGAATGCAGTAAGCCCTCTTTGGGTTATTGTTAGGGTGAGAACCAAAAGATTTAATAAGTTGTTCTGCATAATAATTACAGCTTTCAACTTTGCGAAAGTACATATCATCACTTATAAGTTTTTGGTCCTCACCTGCGCCTATGTATAACATTAAAGCAAATACATGAATCATTTTTATTAACCAAATGCTATTAGGTATATAGGAAAAGTATTAGCTCCTTGCACACTATCACTAAGCCCCGGCTTTGTCTGAGTACTCATGCTAATTGTTTGAGCTGCACTACTAGAATGAAAGTCATTACCCCAGTACGACCAGTGGGTTTCTGAAGGATTTTGGCCTCGCCAAGCATCGCCTTTTCCAGTCTGCAGGTTGCCACTATACGAACAAAGAACTTGAGTATCATTATCGCTGTCTCTGTTTATGCCCCAAATGCAAAAACTATTAACATTAGGATCATTATCTTTATCATTCATTGATGTGCTAGTCCCCCCTGATGCGGTTAGAACTCCAGAAGTTGCCGTACCCGCTACGGGGTCATCGCTAGAATTTGTTCCAAAAATAGTATCGTTGTTTGCCCAAACATTAGCCTTCATTCTAGTGTCTATATCTTTCAAAGTTGCATAAATATTATTAGTACAAGCGTGATGTAGCGTGTAGACTCTGTAGTTATTGTTTGAAGTAGGATCACCTAATGAACCCGTTCCATCCACAAGCGCAAAGTGAGTAATTCCCGCTTGAGTAAAAAAGGCATCGTAAAGCCCCACTCCATCACCAAAAGCATTCCTATTAACTGCGCCTGTGCTTGATGTGGTAATTCCACTCCATGTGCTACCTCCAGGATTTCCAAAAGCAGCCTGTCTTTGGGTTAAAGTGGTATTATTAACATTACCTCCCCAGTTTGATTTTTGACTATCAGTGTGCATAATTATCCTCCAGCTTCGCCTATTAGGATAGGAGCCAAAGGCATGAACATTATATCCAAACCCCGTCATGCGTCATTTGCTGCATTAGTTGTGAAAAATAATTTAATTCCATGAAGTCTCAAATCACCTGCCATAGTATCGTTACCATCAGAAGGATTTCGTCCAAGTCTAAAATAACAAATATCATTTTCTGAAGGAGTCTCTGCAATAGTCATTGCGCCACTTTCAGCACTTATTGCCATTTTACTTGTACCTCCTAAAGCATTGTCATTAATTGAAACTGCTGTGCCAAAACCATTACCATTTATATTTTGATTATCATCAACAGCTACCCCCTGTAGTTGCATAGTAACTCCCGTAGTGGCCGCAATACCAGACCAAAAGAATTGAAAACTTACAGTTCCCTCGTCCCATGATTTAGGAAAACATATACTAAATTGAGCATATTCTGCAGAAGTCTGGTCGAAATCTAACACAACCATTTCTGGCATATTTGCCGAAATTTCGTTAGTAGTAAGCGCAGAACAACCGTTTGATGTGGTGGGCTGCATAGCACTCGCTGGAATCCAGATTGTTTCCTTGCCAGCAGCCTTCCCAGATGCTCCTCCAACAGTAAAAGCACTGTTAATTTCTAGTCCTGTGGAGCTAGTTATTTTCATAGGAGTCTTCCTTTAAGCTGCTGAACTACCGTTCATATCGCCTTGAGCCATAACCCAAGCATAACATTTTGCTAGAAATGTAGCACCAGAAGCTGCTTCTACAGCGTCTAGTGGAGCTTGATAACGTTTGAAATCTACCTCACGGGTGTCATCATCAGGGGTTGCAGCATAACCAGATAGGTCGATCATGACGCTGAACTTTTGATCATCCCCACGCTGACGGCTGACTGCTGCTGTAACGATACGGTAGTAAGCCCCGTTGAAAGCAATACCGTACTGTGAATTTTCTGTAGTAATGTTATTTGTAATAGCCATTTTATTTGCTCCTTTTAAGCGTAGTTGACTTCTGCCGTTTGGATATTTGCTACCCAACGAATATTGTGTGATGCTTCACCTGTTACTTGTATTTTTAAAGCATTGTTTGTATTGTCTGCGGACAAAGCTAAGCCCCAGTTACTTGCGTTAATATTTTCAGTAATACTCGATGCGGGGAGAGTAGTTGTTCCCCCGTCATTAACTATTATCCCGTCTATTTTCCACGACCCGTAAGCTTGTGCGCCATTTTGCATAGCCACGATAGTGCCACTAAATGTCATGCAACTATCAGAAGCAACTACAATCTGATTGTTAGCAGCGGCTGTGGCGTTATTAGTAGTCAAGGCTTCTGGGGTAGCGTTAGTAGTGTCTGAGACAAGGCTATACCAACCAGATTGTCTATCACCGTAATTACCAAAAAAACCACAGGCTCTTGCAAATTTCCCAAAAATTCCACTGGTAGATGCACCTTGACCAAATGCTTGAGCATTGGAGCTATTGCATTGAACATTATTGCCAGCAGCAAATGACCCTTCCCCCGAAAGCGTAATAGATTGACCTATTGCAGCAGCACCATTTGTGCCAGAAACAGTATTTAATCGGCCTATACTAATACCATAGCTTCCTGTGGTTTTGGTTCGATCACCAATTGCTATTGCTCCAGTTCCAGTAGCCCCGTAGCTTGTGGTGTTGTTTGCCATAGCCGCTGCAAAACTATCTGCACCACTCGCATAGCTATCTGTCATAGCAGTAGCCTGTGTTCCATTGGCTATAGAATGATAGCCGAAAGCCCCTGCCCCTGTACCTCCAAAGGCTTTTGCCCCCATTCCAATTGCTATTGAACTGGTTGTAAGTGCACCGAAGCTCCCGCTATTTGAGCCTCCTCCAATTGCAAGACTAGAAGACCCACCAGCATAAGAATTACCAATTGCTATACCGCTTGACGCCACAGATTTAGCTTCTGACCCAATAGCTACACTGTAAAGCTGTGTCGCTGTTGTCCTATCTCCAATTGCAATAGCATTGTTACCTGTAGCTGATGGGGCTGTCTGTGTTAGAGTCCCAAAAGCATAACCTGTTGGAGAAGGAGGTGCTGCGAACGAAGTCCCTCCAGAACCGTTGCTAGTTAACACTTGGCCCGAATTGCCAGCAGAAGTTGGTAGAGTGTAGTATTCGCATATGCGTACAGTATCTGCCGTACCGCCTAGATTGATTTGGTTTGTGGCTGTGGATTGTACGTTATCACCAATCGCAAATGCTTTTTCGTGACTAGCTGTACTGGTGTGTCCGATTGAAACAGAATTTGCACCAGAGGCTACAGACGTATTACCAAAGGCAAAAGCTGAAGCATTACTCGCTGTACAACCATAACCTCCCGCAAGAGCATAAGCACCACTTGCAGTGTTTGCAAAACCAGTTGCTATACTCCCGTTACCGCTTGATGTGTTAGAATAACCTCCAATAACAGTAGCATAGGTTGCGGATGCAGTATTTGATCTGCCGCCAAAAACAGAAGCATAATTTGCAGAGGCGGTGCTAGCATATCCAACTATACTTGAATATGTAGCCGTAGCGTTTACTAGGTTTCCTAGTGCCGCGCTTCCTGTTCCACTAGCCTTTGCTTGTTTCCCAATCGCTACAGAATTTATCCCGCTAGCCCCATAGCTTGAGGTATTATTGTCAATTGTTGCTGCAAAACTGGCTGTTCCACCTGTTCTTGCGTTCCCTAATGCTACTGATTGCGACCCTTGTGCTAGAGATAAATAACCGAGACTTGTACTGTTACTAATCGTGGCTTGGGAGCCGTTACCCATCGCAATAGATTGATCTCCACTAGCAGTAGTTGCATAACCCATTGCAATAGCATTCGTACCACTTGCTGTGTTATTATAACCCCCCGCTGCAAACGCACGGCTACCAGATGCCGTCATTTGACGACCAATTGCTACTGCATCCTCACCAGATGCAACAGGTTTAGTAGTAGAACCGTGATAGTTATCTGCATAGAGGTCTGGGTCACCACCACCACCAACAGCACTTCCACCTAGTAAGAGGTTAGTACCGTCACTAGATAGAGTAACTCCCCCTCCAGAGCCTGTATGATCTAATTGAATTTTTCCCATTATGAGTTTCTGACCTCGCTTGTGTTGATTGCAGCAACCCACCTTAGATTTGTAGATGCAATGCCTGTTACTTGTACTTTCAAACCGCCATTGGAGGTATCGGCAGAGAGTGTTACTACTGCATTTGCTAACCCCGCAGTGTGATAAAGGCTATTTACTATGCCTACTCCTAACGTGGTTGCAGACGCTGCACCTTCTCGCATAATTACACCTTTGATTTCCCAACCAGCATAATCATCGCCGTCTGTTGCATCTTCTCGCACAACGACAGTTCCGCTAAAACTTACCGCACTTTCATCCCGCAATATAATTTGGTTAGTAGCACTTGGAGTAGTACTTGAAGTAATCCGTTCCGTGGTTAACGTAGTAATAGTTGCATCAGTGGTTGCTCTTTTTAATACATAAGTAGAAGTTTGAGCAGTAGAGCCTGATTCACCTCCAGCATAAGCATACTGACCTTTTATAAGGGTGCTGCCGCCCTGTACCGCCATTGAATTTGAGGCATTGCCATTTGTGGAAGACCCGTCTTGTAAGGAAATTGATCCTGGGCCGTTTGCACTAGGGCTACTAAGTGAGTAATTTTGGCCTATAACAACCGAGGCCGCCCCTATTGCTTGTGGACCGCCGTAATTAGTACCACCGAGGGCAACGCTGTTTGAACCCGTTGCTATCGAACTACCACCAATACCTATTCCTGATGCAGCATTTGCTTTTGCATGATATCCCATAGCAATACTGTTAGCACCAGTAGCCCCGTAGCTGCTTGAGTTAGATGCTATACCAGCGGCAAAGGAGTGTGATCCCGAAGCAAGAGAATGGCCTATAGCTGAAGCATTTGCGCCTGTAGCATTAGCGTATTGTCCAATCGCAAGACTTCCTGATGCGTTTGAAACTGTTTGACCAATAGCAATAGAACCAGCACCCCTTGCCCCATTGTAATTCCCCGCAGGAGAACCATTTCCAAGACTAACACTGTACTGCCCTGTGGCTGTTGATTTTGGCCCTGCAAATGAATTACTACCAGTAGATTTCGAGTCATACCCAAGGGCTACAGACCCAGTTCCACTAGATAATGCTGCACCACCTAAAGCAATAGCATACGCCCCCGAAGCTTCTGGTTGAGCAAGAGATTGACCATAAGTTCCAACACCACCATAGAAGACGTTGTGAGAAAAAGCCCTACTATCATCAGAAGATAAGATGTGGAAGTTAGAACCGTCACATAAGATTTGAAAAGTTTGACCGCCCTTCATATTCCTTGTTGCTTCACCATCTATTGTTTCTGATCCGTTTGGGTCAATAATAACTTTATAAGCATAACCTGCTGCTCCACTTGCAATTGCAGAATAACGGACATAGCAAAACCACCCTGCACCCAAAGTTGCAGCAGCAGTTAATGTAAGTGTTTTATCTGCTGATATTGATGTAAAGTTGATAAGTTTACCTAAATCACCAGCAACAGCAGTGTAGTTATCAGTTTTTGTATCAATGGTATAAGCAGAAGCACCGCCGCCGCCAATAGAACTGCCACCTAGTAAGAGACTAGTACCGTCACTGGATAACGTAATTGCTCCACCAGAGCCAGTGTTGTCTAAATTAATCGCTCCCATTATTTATTACTCCTGTTAAGCATAAGTCACCTCACTTGTTTGTATGTTAGCAACCCAGCGAATGTTATGACTAGCTTCACCAGTAACTTGTACCTTGAGTGCGTTGTTTGTATTATCGGCTGATAAGGCTACTGCCCAACTATTACCTTCAGCAAATGTCTGGACGTTTGAATTAACGAGGGTAGTTGTACCGCCATCGTTTTTAAGCAGTCCTTTAATCTCCCAACCACCTTGGTCTTGTGCACCATTCTGCATTGCCACGATTGTGCCTGAGAACATAATGCAACTGTCCGTTGGTATAGTAATTTGATTAGTGGACGCAGCAGTTGCGTTGTTTGTAGTCATAGCTTCGGGAGTTGCGTCCGTTGTATCAGAGCGAAGAACAAACAGACCAGCCTGACTATCTCCTGCCGCTGCAAAACGAACTCCGTTGTTAAAGGCTATTGCACCATGCCGTGTTTGGGGAACGTAGGAATAACTACCAAGCGCCATTCCTCCTGTAGAAGTGTCCATTACCTCTGAATCGGCACCAAGTGCTACTGATCTTGTTGCTAAACTTCGTGCGTTGTTTCCAAGACCAGTTGCTCGTTCTCTGGCATAAGCATAATAACCTATACAAGTTCCTTTTTCTAACTGCGCTAACGCCCTTGGGCCTATGGCAACGGTATGATCTGCAAGCGCCCCTCCGAGACCCCCAGCAGTCTCACTACCAATCGCCAAAGCAAATTGGCCAGAAGCGACAGAGTTATAGCCTAATGCTGTTGACCTAAGCCCAGATGCTACTGTGTTTGGACCTACAGCAACGCTTTTTGTGTCACTTGACTTTGCATCATGCCCGATTGCTATTGAGTCAGTACCACTAGCCCCGTAGCTAGAAGAATTAGTTTGAATACCGAGTGCAATGCTTCCAGCGGCTGACGCATTACTATAACCTAAAGCAATGCTGTCGGTTCCAGCAGTCCGTGAGGTATATCCGATTGAAGTTTCTCGGTCCCCAGATGGCGAAGTTTCCGCATTATTCCCGATAGCTATATGGCCAGTATGCGCTTCTGCTTGTTTACCAATAGCAACAGCACTGTGTGAACCATATGCCTGATAGCCTAAAGCAACACCGCTATTCCCTTGAGCATTTGCTTGCCAACCCATAGCTACACCATAAGGTTGAGCCGATGTTGAGCCATAACCTATAGCTATAGCCTCGTCACCCCCCGCTTGAGGCCATTCGCTAGAACTGCCATGCGCTTCACTATTTATGGCAATGCCATGAACACCACCAGATATAGTAAAAAAGTTACTCCCGTCACAGACTAGAAGCATAGATTGACCTCTATACAATATTCTAGTTGCGCTTGTTTCTATTGTTTCGCTACCGTTAGGATCAATTGTAATTTCATGATCGCCAGAAGTTTGGGTGGTGCTATTTTTGATCCAAACATACCAGCCAGCACCTAAAGTTGCTGCGGCGGTAAGACTTAAAGTAGAACTATTTGCAGTAAAATCAAGAATTTTACCTAGATCGCCAGCAACAGCGGTGTAATCTGCAGTTTTTGCCTCGCGTGTATAAGCAGAAGCACCACCTCCACCACCAATAGCACTACCTCCTAATAAGAGATCAGTGCCGTCAGAGCTTAGTACTACCGTACCGCCAGACCCTGTGTGATTAATTTCTATTTGTCCCATTATGCGTATGTAACCTCCGAAGTCTGTATGTTAGCCACCCACCTAATGTTATGACTAGCCTCGCCTGTAACTTGTATCTTTAAGGCATTGTTCGTGTTATCAGCACTAAGTGCTACTGCCCAACTAGAGGCATTTGTAGCCGCCATGTCTGACACGTTGCCAAGGGCTAATGTTGTAGTGCCGCCATCGTTGACCAACATACCTTTGATTTCCCAACCAGCATGGGCTTGCGCCCCGTTTTGCATCGCAGTGATAGTGCCGTGGAATGTTATACAAGTGTCAGATGCAGCTACGATTTGGTTGGTTGCATCTGCTGTTGCATTGTTTGTGGTCATGGCTTCGGGAGTTGCGTCAGTAGTATCAGACCTTAAAATAAATGTGCCGCCTTGAGAGTCACCTTGAGCAGAAAAACTGCTAGTGCTGTAGGCTATTTTGCCTTTTTGATTAGCTAAAGAATGGTATCCTATTGCTACAGCCCTAACTGCATTAGCCTTTGAGTATGAACCTAATGATATAGCTTCATCGGCATATGCCAGTGCGGATCTTCCTAATGTTACAGACCTTACGCCAGTTGTTTGACCGCCAAAAGCATACGACTGTGCGCCACCAGCCATTGAACCATAACCAACAGCCGTAGCATTAGCTCCTGTAGCCTGATTATAGGCACCTATGGCAACTGCTCGATCACCTGTGACATAAGTATTTGGCCCCAGCCCAATTGCCCAGTCGCCTACGACATTAGTTTGGTATCCGATTGCAAGACTAAAATCCCCTGCCGCACCATAATTTGATCCGTTAAATGCAATTCCAAACGCTACCGCATTGCCCCCCGAAGCATTGCTGTCAGGGCCAGCAATAGACCGATAACCTGATTTAGCATTATAACCGAGGGATATACCTTGATGCCCACTAGCAACGGTAGTCTCGCCAATAGCTATAGAATCGTTACCAGAAGCGGCTGCACTATCACCAATTGCTATTGCATTAGTTCCAGTTGCACTTGGTTGTCCTGCGGGACTACTTTCGTTTGCAGCATAAAGGTCTGCACCTGTAAGCGCTGAGCCGTTGACAGTAATCGCGCCTGTTACGTCTATACCAGTATTAGTAGTTTTAAGCTTTTCACTATTATTAAAGTTAAGTTGAACTTTATCATTAGGAGTAGCAATCATAAAATCTTCAAAAGTATTTGTAAAGCCAAAGTATGCCTTGCGAGTAGTGCTATTACCATCCACACAACGCATAGCAAAATCACCAGCGTAATTGTTAAGGACAAAAGCTCCTGTAGCGGTTCCCGTGTGCGAAATTTCTGCTCTGTTGCCCGAAGAATTACCTAGTTTAATTACATCCGAACCACCTGTAATAATATGATTTCCGTTGGTTTCTAAGTTACCGCCTAATTGAGGAGAAGTATCTGCGGCAAGACTAGTGATACCAGATGTAAGCGCTGAACCATTAACAGTAATTGCGCCTGTTATGTCTATGCCTGTAGATGTTGTTTCAAACTTCTTAATATTGTTGTGGTATAAACTTGTGGCCCCATCCGCAACAAAGTTCGCATATTCCTCGCCGCCACCCGCTTTGGCAAACGTCATATTCGAGCCAGTTATTCTTGTTGCCCCCCACGAATTTAGACTGAGCGTGTTGCCGTTTGAGAAAATAAAAGCAGCAGCCGGTTGACCGCTAAATGTACCTAATTTGATTAGGTCATTATTCCCCATCACAACGTCATGGCCGTTAGTTTGCAAGTCGCCACCAAGTTGTGGGCTGGTGTCGTTTACAACATCACCACCAGCCGCCCATTCAGCCGCACTGCCGCCACTGTTTACAGTAAGAACCTGACCCGCTGAACCTAAACTTGAGGGTATGTTTGTCGCAATGTCTCGTCCGTCAACGGTGCCTGATACTGTTATGTTACCTGTAACGTCTATGCCTGTAGAGGTTGTTTCAAACTTTTTTACGTTGTCGTAGTATAGATCCACACTTCCGTTAGGTGTAAATACGCCCATCATTTCAGACGATGTTGACATCATATTAATGCCAAAACCATTAGTCCTTAGAGCAAGACTGCCGCTTCCAATATCATCTATATAGCTGCTGCCACCATTGTGATAAATCTCTAGGTTAGGGTCAGCACCAAATTTTAGTTTAGTATTATCAGCGAATTTAAGCGCGTTATCTGACTTGTCCCAGACGGCGTTATATGAAGCCCCTGTAAATGTAACATCACCAGTAAACGTACCTCCAGCTAGAGGCATTTTTGTGGCAATCGAGTTAGTAACAGTTGTGCTAAAGTTAGCGTCATCGCCAATAGCAGCTGCTAACTCGTTAAGAGTGTTAAGGGCTGCAGGAGAAGAGTCTACTAAGTTGGCTACAGCAGTATCAGCATAGCCTGTGTAGTAGGAACCCTCTTGACCATCTAAAAGATCAGCATCAAGTCCTGTTCCTGTACCATCAACTGTTTTAATAGCCGTTAAGATTTCAGCTGCAGTTTGATCTGCTGTGGCAGAAGCCTCAATAGCGTTAAGTTTTGAGTGATCAGCGTCAGTGAAAGTGTTACTGTCTGTAGCTGCCTCTACTGAGGTCTTGACAACATTATCGTCAAGAACTGTTTTATTACCAATATAACCAGCCATTATGTTATCTCCATTATAGAAAGAATTACATCTACTGAGCTTGCGTGAGATGCAGAAAGAACAATAGTATCTGCTGCT
>Ga0222715_10001526_pt1 | contig 22024 bp, 19 predicted proteins | sample C33_9DmetaG_FD_165056 | JGI IMG/M metagenome (GOLD analysis project Ga0222715, IMG submission 165056) | Estuarine water microbial communities from San Francisco Bay, California, United States - C33_9D | ecosystem: Environmental > Aquatic > Marine > Unclassified | place: USA: California... | reverse complement strand
CCTCGCGAAGGCCGCGAAGCGCTGAGGCTCTCGCCGCTAGCCTTACGACCACGGGAAGTGGCGCAGCTTGGCTAGCGCACCTGCTTTGGGAGCAGGGGGTCGCGGGTTCGAATCCCGCCTTCCCGACCAAACCGTTTCATCATGAGGGCGGGCATTCGCACCTCACGACTCCGGTCAACCTCCGACCTGATCTAGGAACGACTTGCTGTCCCAGTAATCGACACGGCGCTCGATCAGGCCGTCGCGCACCCAGCAACGCATGACACCGCGAATTCGGATCGGCCGCTCGTTCACCTCTGCTGAGAGCACGTACGCCGCGACCACACGGTCGCCGTCGCTGACCGTTTCCTCCACTTCGTAGCGCAGTCCGGGCAACGAGGCCATGAACCCGGGAAGCCGTGACCGGTACTCATCGCGACCCTCGCAACTCGAACCAAGCGCCGACGTGTGCTCGTTGATGAACCCTCCAGCGACGTGCGCCGCCACGAGGTCGGCGTCACCGCTGGCGAACGACGACAGATACGACCGAACCACCTCAGTCGGGTCGGTGCTCATCGGGACCTCCTGTGAGTGCTCGGGAGCTGGGTGGACACGCGGGCATCATGGCTGGCCCACCCGCGAGAGCATGAATCTCTGTCGTTCGACAGCCGCCTCAGCGACGGGGGCAAGATCGACCGTGACCACCCGGCGGTCACGCACCACCACACGACCGTCAACGACCACATCAACAACCGACCGACCGTCGGAGGCCCAAACGAGCTGACGGACCAGGTCCGTGCCACGTGGGGTCAACTCGAGGCGAGTCGCGTCGTGGATCACGATGTCGGCCCGCTTGCCGACCTCGAGCGACCCGACGGTCCCGCCGAGTCCAACCGCTTCCGCGCCATCGACAGTGGCGAGCGCGAATCCGTCCGCGGACGTCATCGACAGGTGATCCTCCGATCGGTCGCGAATCATTCCGACGAGAAGCGAAGCGACCCTCAAGATGTCGATCGCGTCTCCGGCGTTCTCTGAATCGGTGCCGAGCGCCAGCCGTCCGCCGTTCGACCTGATCCAATCGTGTCGGTGGTTGGCCTGGAAGCCCTGCGCCAGACGGAGGTAGGCCCACGGGCAAGTGGCGACCGCCGACTCGGATCTAACGATCAGCTCGGCCTCGGCGGTATCGAGGTGCACCGCGTGAGCGAGGAGGAGATGACGCCCGAGCACCCCGAGCCGGTCGAAGTGGACGATCGGGCGCACACCGACGCGATCGAGATAGCTCTGCGGGTCTCGACGGTGCGGGGAAATGTGCATCGTCATCCCGGCTCCACGCTCCCTCGCCAGATCCGCTGCCCCGGACACGAGGGCATCGGACATGAGATCGTGTCCGACCAGCGTCACCCCGCCCTCGACGAGGCCGCCTGCTGGGAGGAGATCGAGCACCTCGCGTTGCCGATCGAGCACCTCCTCGGTCGGCGCGGCGTGGGGCGCGTCGTCGACATCCCACCCCCAGCGACCGATGCGGGCGCGCAGTCCGACGTTCCGTAGCGCATCGGCGACACGATCGACGCGCGCGACCGTTCCCGCTTCGATGATCGTCGTCACCCCGTTCAGCACCGCCTCGGCAGCGCCGAGGGTGGCCGCCAGCTCATCATCGTCGGCGGTGTGCTCGGCGTGCACGGGCACCGCCCACGAGAAGATCGCTTCGTCGGAGTCGATGTCCTCCGGGATACAACTGCGGATCAGACGGTCGCCGGTCAGGTGCTGGTGCGCGTTGATGAGCCCCGGCGTCACGATTGAGGACGGTCCGCCGAGGACCGTCGCTGACGGATGACGGTCGACGGCTTCAGTCCCGTCACCCACGAAGTCGATACGTCCATCGACCGAGACGACGGCGCCATCACTGATGACCCGGCGGGACTCGTCCATCGTCACGATCTCGCCCCGAATCAACAGTTCGCCGCTCACACCGCAGAGGATGCCACACCCGCTGACTCACTTTGGCCAGACAACCAGACCATCTGGTACGTTCGACGTGTCAGCTTTCACACGGAGGTAGCCATGTCTCAGCCGTATCCGAACATCCTCGTCTTCGTCGACTTCCCCGTCGACGACGTGGAAGCAGCCAGCGACTTCTACCGAACCGTCATGGGTTGGGAGGTCGAGACGCGCATCCCCGGGATCTTCAACCGCATCGTGCCGGGACAGAACTTCAAGGTCGATGACGGATCCCAAGGCCCGACCGGCAACCTCCACATGGGAATCTCCTACGCGGGCGATGCGCGGCCCGACCCCCGCGACGAGGCTGAGAGGGACAATCCGAAGCGGCGCATGCACGACGGAGGGCGCACCACCCGGGCCTGGATCCTCGTGTCTGACGACGACGAGATGGACGCGATCATGGATCGAGCGGTGGCCAACGGTGGCACCGAGCTTTGGCGCCACCACTTCTGGACAGAGTTCGGCGGCGCGAACGCCAGCTTCCTCGACCCTTGGGGTAATCAGTTGATGCTCTGGGAGCACCTCGAGGGCATCGAGCAGGACGAGGAGACCCACGAGCTCGTGGGCGACGCGAAGCTCCCCGACGGCTGGACCATCGAGTGATGCAGCCCCGTGGGTGACGGGCAACGCCGAGTCACCTACGGATCACATCGCTGAAACTGTTTGGAAACGTCCCTCTCCTAGACCTTCGGGATGCCCCTCGACATCTCCCCAACGGTCGCGTCGATCATGAGTGCGCCTCCGGCTGCGCCTTCTCACGCTCTCCCGGCAACCCCAGACAACTGCTTCTGGGGGCACTTCGACGCCGCCATCGCCCCGGCCCTGTCGGTGCCATCAGGGTCGACGATCCGAATCGAAGCGGTCACGCACCACTCGGGCGACGCTCCTGACCTGATGTTCGACGAGGGCATCACAGCGATCTGGGACGCGATCGACCCGAGCGACAGGACGCCCGGCGTTCACATCATGACTGGCCCGATCGAGGTAATCGGCGCTCAACCCGGCGAGAGCATCCTCGCAAGGATCCTCGAGATGACACCGCGGATGCCGTTCGGGTCAAACTGCGCCGCCAACTGGGGTCTGCTCTACGACCGGTTCGACAAGGAACGCATCACGATCTAGGGCCTCAACGACCTCGACGGCGAGATGTTCGGCCGAACCGCGTCGCCGATGTTCGCGTTCGACTTCACCGAACGTCCCCTCTACGACCTCCCGGGGGTCATCTCGCCGCCTGATGGGGCGCACCGCAGCCCCTTCAGTCAACCGGTGCAGGTTCCGGTCCGGCCGCACTTCGGGGTGATGGGAGTCGCTCCTGCCGGTTCCGAACGGGTCTCGAGCGTTCCTCCCGGAGTTTTCGGCGGCAACGTCGACAACTGGAGGCTCGGGCCCGGCGCCGCCATGTTGTATCCGGTGTTCCACCACGGTGCCAGGCTCTTCGTCGGCGACCCACACTTCGCTCAGGGCGACGGGGAGATCTGCGGAACGGCGATCGAGGCATCGATCAACGCGGTCATCCAGGTGTTCCGCGTGCCAGACGTATCCGTCGACGCTCCGATCCTTCTCCTCGGCGACGAGTGGATCACCCACGGGTTCGGCGACGATCTGAACGCAGCGATGCGGATGGCCGCCGAGCAGATGCTCAGGCTCATGACCGGATCCATCGGTCTGAGCGAGGACGAGGCGTATTCGCTGTGCTCAGTGGCGGTCGATTTCGGTGTCACCCAGGTGGTGGACGGAGTCGTCGGCTGTCACGCGATCCTCGACTCGTCCATCTTCGTCTCGACCGACCCGACGTGAAGGAGACCGCGACACCACGAGCGTGGCAGGTGAGCTGAGTATCGGGTCGAACCTCGTCACGGAGGACCCACGGGGCAGTGCCCGTCAGTAGACCGGGAACTTCGCCTTGTCCGGGAGACCTGATCGCGCCGTGATCGCCTCGCCGGCCTCCTGGGCCGCCGCGTAGAGCGCCTCCTCGTCGACCGTCGTCATCCGGCCATCCTCGACCACCACCGCGCCGTCGACGATGACGGTGTGCACACCACGACCATCGGCCGACCACACGAGTTGGTTCATGACGTTCAGCAGCGGCCTCCACTCAGGGCGATCGGTGTCGTGGACCACGACGTCGGCGCGCTTGCCAACCTCGAGTGAACCAATCCGGTCCTCCATACCCATCGCGCGCGCCCCATTGAGCGTCGCCATTTCGTACGCCTTTTCTGCGGGGAACATCTGAGGATCCTGCCGGGCATCCTTGAACAGTCCCGCGACGAGATACGTAGCCCGCATCAGGTCGGAGTAGTTCGATGCGTTGTTGCCATCGGTTCCGATGCCGACGTTGATGCCCGACATCACCATCTCAGGCATCTTGCCAACCTGAGTCACGCCGTAGCTGACCTTGAGCGCGGTAGTCGGACAGTGAGCGACGCTGACCCCCGCCTCGGCCATCACGGCGAGTTCCTGATCGTCGACCTGGACGCAATGCGTCATGGCGACATCTGGACCGAGCACGCCGAGTTCTGCAAGATGAATCATGGGACGTTGACCAAACTCAGCCACAAATCCCTCAGGGTCGAGTTTCGCGGGCGACATGTGGAAGCTCATTCCGGTTCCGTGCTCGTCGGCCAACTCGCGAGCGGCCCGCCACAGGGGATCAGAGCATGTCGTGTGGCCCACCAGGATCGATGACGCACCGAGCCGGCCATTCGCCAGCGACTTGTGGGCCGTCAACTGATGCTCCAGGAAAGCGACGGCCTCATCAGTGTTCTGTTTGTAGACGTCCGGCTCGGGTGGGAGATCCCATACCCAGCGGCCGACCCGACCTCGGATCCCGACCTCGACGAGTCCGTCGAGCACCTCATCGAGGAACCGGATCGTGCCCGCCTCCAGGAACGTCGTGGTCCCCGACTTGAGCATCTCGACCGCCGCGAGCTGCCCGGAGAGACGCTCCTCCGCAGCGGTGTACACCGAGTAGAGGGGGCACAACCACATAAACACGTTCTCCTCGAACGGCGTGTCGTCAGGCACGTAACCCCGTGTCAGCGGCTCACCCGTGATGTGGATGTGGGTGTTCACGAGGCCGGGGGTGACCACGAAGTGGTCCCCACCTACGACCCGCGCGGCCGAATACTTCGCCTCGAGGTCGACGCGCTTGCCGACATCGACGATCTGATCACCACGCACAGCGACGGCACCGTCGCGGATCACGTCACGACTCTCGTTCATCGTGACGACGTACCAACCACGAATGAGGAGGTCGATGTTCTCCATGTTTCAGTCTCCTGTCTGAGTCGTCTGGTCTGAGGATGAGAGCGGACGTTCCGCGACGAACGTCTGCTGGAAGCCGATCGGCTCGATCAACCGGATGGAGCGGAAACCCGCCGCGCGCAGCCATTCGGAGAACTCACGGTGGGTGAAGGTGAATCCACGTTCAGTGCTCGCCATCATCGTCGTCCCCATGATCACCGCGTGCGGGTTCGCCTTGCGTTCCATATCAGGGAAGTAGTCGGCGAGAAGCAGCCGCCCTCCGGGCCGTAGCGCCTCGAAGGCTCGGGCGATGAGGCTCCTCGCACCTTCCTCGCCCTCGGTTCGACATACGTGACCGAGCACCACGATGTCGTAGCTGGATGCCTCGATCTCGATCGAGTGGAAGTCGCCGGGGCGGAACTCACAGCGGGAGATGACATCGTGTTCCGATGCCTTCCGGCGCGCGACCTCGATCACACCGTCGAGATCGTTAACGACCGCGCTTCCCTGCGGGCACGCCTTCAGGATCGCGATCGACCACGGGGCGCCACCGGCTCCGAGATCGAGCACCCGGGTATCCGGCCTGGCGGAGTACCGAACCTTGAGGTCGGCTCGGGTAGCGCAACGGAACATGGTGGTGAACGTGCCTTCGACCAGTGGGACGTAGAACGCGACCGGGTCATCCTCGATCGGCGTGGCCGGTCGACCGTTGCGCACCGTGTCAGCAAGACGGGTCCAATTCTCGTGGGGACCCGGGGCCACTGGGATCAACGACGCCATCGAGGCGGGGCCGTCGGTGACGAGGTACCTCTTCGCGGTGTCGTTCAACTCGTAGACATCACGGAACTGGTCGAGGAGGCCCTGGGCGACGACCCCGTCGAGCAGGGATCGGAGATGGTCGGTCGACACTCCGAGCTCATCAGCGAGCACCTCTGCGGGGGAGGGACCAGTCCGTTGGAGGCCATCGAAGACGCCGATCTCCAGAGCGGCAAGCAGGATGTAGTAACGGCCGAGTCCCTCGATGGACGCCCATACGGGCGCTGCGGCCGGCGGCTTGAAGTCGGTCCATGGCCGACCCGTGTGCGCCATCGTGTGGGTCTTCTTGAGTTCCGGATACGGAGGGTCTCGGGGTTCAAACACGGTGTTAGCGCACCCTCCTCGGACCGTCAGACGACGGGTCGGCCGCGTGGATCGTGAGGATCACGGCTTCAGGATGATCTTCCCGAAGAAGTCACTCGACATCATCTTGTCCTGTGCCTCGGCGGCCTCCGACAGCGCGAACTCGGAGTCGATCACCACGCCTATCTCCCCCGCAGCGCAACCCTGGCAGAACGAGTCCCAGACTGGGCCGAACTCCTCGGGGCGATAAGGATCCGAGCCCTTGATGGTGATGCCCGAGTGGAACACGTAGCCGAGCGACGGGATAACCGCCTCGTCACCGGATGAGTTCCCGCAGTTCACGAGGCGGCCGTGCACGGCGAGAGCGAACAACGACGGTCCGAATAGCGCTGTGCCAACGTGGTCGAACACCATGTCGACGCCTCGTCCGGCGGTCACCTCGCGGGCCCATCCCGCAACATCACCCGACCGGTTGTTGAGGACATGGTCGGCGCCGAGTTCGAGCGCGCGTTCGCACTTCTCATCGCTGCCCGCCGTCGCGAACACCGTCGCGCCGGCGCGCTTGGCCAACTGGATGCCGGCCGTCGACACCCCGGATCCGGCGGCGTGGATCATCACGGACTCTCCCGCAGCCAGGCCGCCGACATCAAAGAGAGCATGGGCCGCTGTCAGGAAGCAAGTGGGAAATGTAGCCGCGTGCTCGATCGGCATGGAGTCTGGAACCCGGTAGACGTGCGAAGCGGGCACCAAGCACTTCTCCGCGTAGCCGCCGGCGACCGTGCCGCCGATGATGCCGAGTTCACCGAAGAGGTCGCCCATGCCGGCCAGCTTCGAACCGCCGGAGACTCCCGCGAGCGACGGGTCCACAACCACTCGGTCGCCGACCGACACACCGATTACGTCGGTGCCGACTGCGCTGACCGTGCCGGCAACATCCATGCCGGCGATGTGCGGATAGGTGAACCCCGGCATCTGAAACCACCCGTTGCGCTGGACCACATCGAGGCGGTTCAACGAGGTCGCGCCGACGTCGACAATCACATCAGCGGCGCCCGGTTCCGGATCGGGCACGTCGACGTACTCGAGCACCTCCGAACCCCCCGGCTGGCTATACAACATCGCTTTCATCTCATCCTCCTCTGGGGGTGCCGGGCTCCCGGTGATCGGGGCCCCTTCGGTCGACCGCCTACTTCAAACCTCTCACGAATGGTCGCGCGAGCGCCGACGGAGGTCTGACGCGAGTCGCGAACAGAGCCATGGCAGCGATCGTGAAGATGAACGGCAGGGCCTGCAGGAACTCACTGTTGATTTGGTCGTAGCCGAGCACCTGCAGTGAGAGTCGGAATGAGAGCGCACCCGCGAACAGAAAACAACCCGCCACCGTTCCGCGAAGCGTCCATCCTCCGAAGATGACGGCTGCGATCGCGATGAAGCCTCGGCCCGAGACGATGCCGGTCTCGAATCTGCCGATCTGAACAAAAATCAGGAACGCGCCTCCGAGTCCCGAGGTCAAGCCCGCGTAGAGGATCGACTGACGGCGTCGACGGTTGACATGAATACCTGAGACGTCAGCGGCCTGAGGGTCCTCACCTGACGCTCGAACCTCCAGGCCCCACCTCGTGCGGAACACCAGCCACCATGAGGTCGGGACGATCAGGTACAGCAGGAGAAAGGGCCACGGCTGACCGAACAGCGCGGTCCCGACGAGTGGGAGGTCGCTGAGAAGCGGCACCTCCCAGACCGCCGCCTTCTGCGTGGTGGTACTGATCTGCCGGTCGAGGAACCCGACGAGGCCCACGGTCAGGATGTTCAGTGTCAGGCCTACCACGAATTGATCGGCCGCGAGTCGATGGCTCATCTCGGCCTGGACCACCGCGATGACCATGCCGCCCATGGCTCCTGCGAGCAGGCCCACCGCGGCGCTTCCCGATAAGTGATATCCGATCGCACTAGTGAAGGCGCCGGCGAGGAGCATCGCCTCGACGGAGATGTTGATGGTGCCGGACCGCTCCGCGATCCACTCCCCCGAGGCCGCGAAGAGCAGCAATCCTCCGAACAGCGCGCCGTTCACGTAGGTGGACTGGCTCGTGAAGATGTCGAGGACGGCGTTGAGGAAGTCCACCTAGGTCCTCGCCTTCGTCACGGCTCTCGCTGCTCGACGGTCCTGCAGGAAGACAACGGCTGGGGGGACGAGCAATGCGAGCACAAGGAAGCCCTGAATCACCTCGGTGATCTGGGCCTCTACCCCGGTACTCGACACGAACCCGGAGCCGGTGCGTAACGCTCCGAACACCAGAGCGACCGGAATTGCGGCGAGAGCCTTCTCCCGGGCGACGAGAGCGACGAGAAGGCCCGTCCAGCCGATATTTGCCGAGAAGCCCGGCACCAGTCGGAAGTTTCCGAACTGGAATCCACCGCCGGCGAGCATCGCCGCACCAGCGAGCCCGGCGAACGCGCCGGAGATGGCCATCGCCCACATCCCGTAACGCGACTGCGAAATGCCGAATCGCTGCGCGGCGCGGGTGTTCCTGCCCACCATCGTCAGCCGGAAGCCCCACACCGTTCGAGCAGCGAGAAATCCGAGCACGAGCGCGAGCCCGACGGCGATGAAGACCGCGCTGGGGATCTCGTTTCCGAACAACCTCAGCACCGGTAGGCGGCTGTCCGGATCGAGTTGTGAACTGACTTGGTTCCGATTTCCCCTGGAGGCCTCTGATGCGAGCAGCAGCGACTGTCTCTTCAAACCGAATGCGATCGCCTGCGTCGCGACGGTGACGAGCAGCAGTGTCGTCAATACCTCCGGCACACCACGCCAGAAACGGAGCCCTCCGGCGATCATGGCCCAGACAGCACCGCCGACCGCTCCGAAAGCAAGGAGAACGACGAGGGTGAACGGACCTGGGCCACCGATCCTGAATCCGAAGTAGACGGCGAACGCGGTTCCCATCAGCAACTGACCCTCTTGGCCGATGTTGACAAGTCCCGCCCGGCCGGACACGATCGTTCCGAGAGCAACCAACAGCATCGGGGCGGCTGCTCCGAGGGTCTGCCCCCAACGCCCCGGACCGAGGATGCTCCCGTCCACGAGCGCGGAAAGCACCCGCTGCCAGTCGCCACCCGTCGCCTGAACCAGGACGACTGAGGCGATCAGCGCCGTGGCGATGCTCGCGGCATAGAGCGCGATGTAGCGCGCGGCTCGAGAGGTCACGCGGCCGCACCACCCATGAGGAGACCAAGGCGCTCGATGTCCACCTCGGAGCGCTTCATCTCACCGATGACGCGCCCGCGGTACATCACTGCGATTCGATCGGCGAGGTCAAGGATTTCCTCGAGTTCACTTGAGATGAGCACGACAGCCACCCCCGACTGGGCCGCCGAGCGCAGCCGCTCTGACATGTACTCGATCGCGCCGACGTCGAGCCCGCGCGTCGGCTGTGAGGCGACGAGCACTCGAGGCCCTTGGTCGAGTTCTCGGGCAAGCACCACACGTTGCTGATTGCCACCCGAGAGAGACCACAGTGGCGCATCAGGTCCAGAGCACTGGATGTCGAACTCGTCGATAAGTCGGAGCGCGTTGTCGTGAAGGCGTTTGCGGTCGATCACCCCTCGCGAGGCACACACGCCAGGGTCGATCATCACCAGATTCTCAGCCACTGACATGTCGAGCACGACCCCCGAATCATGGCGGTCCTCGGGGATCACTCCGATTCCGGCTCGGGCCATAGCACCGGGCCGGGAAGTGGAAACCAAGTGACCATCCACCACGACGGAACCACGCTGCAGCGGCAGAAGTGACGATAAGAGGTCACCGAGCGCCCGTTGCCCGTTGCCCTCGACCCCCGCGATTCCAAGAATCTCGCCAGACCGAACGCTGACCGACAGCTCATCGAGCACCCTCGCGCCTCTGCCGACCGTCGCGACCGCTCCGTCCACGATGAGAACCGGCGGCTCAGCGGTGTCGACCGCGTCCTCTGATGTGTCAGGACGAGAGTCAGCGACCACGCCAGTGAGTCCGAGCGCCGCCCCCTCGGCCCGAAGCGAGACCGGCCGGCCAACCATCGCGTGCGCGAGCGATGGCGCATCCGTCTCGGACGTCAGCGTCCTGAGCGCGACGGAGCCCTGCCTCATGATCGTGATGTCGTCGGTGGCCTCGAGTATCTCGTCGAGTTTGTGACTGACGAGCACGACGGCCCGACCCTCAGCCGCCACCACGTCGCGGAAGGCTCGAAACAGTTGCTGAGACTCTTCGGGGGTGAGGACCGACGTCGGCTCATCAAAGATCACAATCGATGGGTCGCGTCGTAGGCACTTGATGATCTCGACCCGCTGACGAAGCCCGGCGGTCAGTTCGCCAACCCGAGCGTCAGGGTCAATCTCAAGTCCGAAGTGTTCTCCGATCTCTCCAACCCGATTCCTAATGGACCTTGCGTCCAGTTGGCCCGCCTCGCCGAGCGAAACATTCTCCCAGACGGTGAGCGCGTCGACGAGGCTGAAGTGCTGATGCACCATGCCAATCCCAAGTCGCGCCGCGTGCGTCGGTTCGTGGATCCGTCGCTCGACTCCGTCGATTTCGATCCGGCCGCCGTCCGGAAGGACGAGCCCGATGAGCATCTTCATGAGGGTCGATTTGCCCGCCCCGTTCTCCCCGAGGATTCCATGAATCCGACCACGATGCAGGTCAAGGTCGACGGAGTCGCAGGCTCGCACCGCGCCAAAGCGCTTCTCAATTCCGCGCAGGCTGACGGCGGGGGTCGGCGCCAAAGCGCCGACCCCCGCGTCAATAACGGCATCGCCGAATCCGGTCACCCGGAGTAAGCGGCTCCCGAGATGGCTCCCAGGGCGCCCATAAGATCGCCGTCATAGGAGGCAAGCAGTCCGAAGGCGTTGGCCAGCGCGGCCTCAGTCTCCGCGGAAGGATCGCAGACTTCCATTCCGTTGAGCCCGACCTCGGTCGGGAACTGGAAGGTGGTCCCCTCGGTCAGTTCGCCGGAAAGGATCAAGCGGATCGCCTGAGCCGCGTAGAGGCCTCCGTCGAAGACCACCGATCCGGTCCAATCGATCCCGTCGTCGCGAGAGCAAATGTCCGCAGGGCCAGCTGCGAAAACAGAAACACCCAATTCAGTGGCGAGTTGACCCACTGGATTCAGCCCACCGCCGAGGTACGCATATGCAAGCGTGGCGCCGTCCGCTGCAGCGGCGGAGAGCGCGGCCGTCGCGTTCGCGGCATTGTCGAAATCGAACGGGAAATCACCCGTCGACACGAACTCCATGTCAAGCGACGGATCGACCGACTGCATTCCGAAGCGGATCGCTTCGAAGGCCTCGATCTCGAAGTTCAGCTCGCAGCAGCCAAGCCACACCGACTTTGTGCTTCCCTGCTCGACCAGGATCTGGCCCATAGCCACGCCCGCCGTGTAATGGATCGCGGCGCCCCAGTCGGTCGCCTGAGCGAGCCCCGGAAGCTCTGGGAATCCCGCGCCGCAGTTGCAGTACCAGAAGATGTCTGGGTACTGCTCGGTGAGATCGGGAAGCGGCTCGGCGATCTCCGAAGCGCCGACGAAAATGATGTCGACACCCTGCTGGGCGAGATCGGACATCTTCTGGGCTGCCTCCTCGGCGCCGATCATGTCGCTGACGATCGGCGGCGCGAAGCCATTCTCCGCGGAGAAGTTCTCGGCGAAGTCAACGAGCGACTGGTAGTAGCCCTCGTCGTCCCGCGGACCGGCAGCGGCGACACCGATCGTGAGGGTGCCATCACCGTTGGCGTCGAACGCCGCGACGAGTTCGTCGACCTCGGGTTCGGGCTCTTCCGCCGGCTCCGCCGCTGGCTCCTCGGCCGGCTCCTCCGCGGGCTCGTCGGCCGGCTCCTCCGCAGGCTCCTCGGCCGGCTCCTCCGCCGCCGGTTCTGCCGCGGGCGCGGAGTCGTCGTCGCCGCCGCAGGCGGCCACGATGAGGACCGCGGAGACGGCGAGCGCCGCCATCTTGGTGGATCGTTTTCTCATCATTGTCATTTCCCCCGTTGCTGTTGTAGGTGACTTAGGAAGCCGTCAACTGGTGGCGGCTGCTCGGTTGGACCACCCGGCGCGGTAGCGCTGAGTGAGCCATCGATTGAATTGGACGTGACTCTCCTCCTGCCAGGAGTACCGACCCCTCGGGGCGAACCTGGAGTTGAGACCCAACTGGACCTTGGTGGTCGCGTCCTGGTCCTGGCGCACGAAGACCTGCACGCCAGCGTCCGAGAGGATGACCTTCTCCTCGAAGAGCGGGTCCTCGAGCGCGGACGGGTGGAAGATGTAACCGATCTCCACGTCGATCGTCTGGGCGGTCTTGGGGCGCACCAGGAAGAAGAAACACTGATCGGGGGCCGTACCGAAACACAGGGTGGGCGGAATCAAAGCGAAGGTCGACCGGGAGCGCTCCTCCTCGGTGAGATCGGGATACACCGGCATAATCACGCGGTGCGTGGCGTTGAAGCCGCCATCGAGGTGCGTGTAGCCCGATGTGCGGAAGATGACGTTGGAGTCGTCGCTCCACGGCTCGGGAAACGCCGAGAGGTTCGACGGACAGAAATCCTGGACGTATTGATGCAGCCGGTTGGCGTGGTATCCGTCGTTGAAGTTCTCGAACATGACCTTCCAGTTCCAGGGCATGTCCTCGAGCGTGAACGTTCCCGGACAAACGGCGTTCTCGAGGTCGTAGTTGATGAGATACTTGGAGTAACGCTCAAGCGTCGGCGCCAACGGGGACGCGTCGGGGTCAAAGTTGACGAAGATAAAGCCCATCCAGAGCTCGACTCGCATCTGCGGCAAGCCCCAGTCCGCCTTCTCGAAGTTCTCGGTTCGCTCCATCGCAGGCGCGCCCAGCAGCCGGCCGTCGAGCCCGTAGATCCAGTGGTGGTACGGACACTTGAAGGTGGTCGTGTTGCCCTGCCCCTCACACACTTGCATCGCGCGGTGTTGACACACCGCCGACATCGCGCGAATGGCACCCTCCTTATCGCGCACCACGATGATCGGCTCGCGGGCGATGTTCACGGTGAACCAGTCCCCGGCTTCAGGGATGCGCTCTGCGCGGCCAACACAGAGCCATTCCTTCGCGTAGATCGCATCCCTCTCAAAGTCAAGGACCTCTTCAGAGGTGTACAAGGCAGGCGGCAGAGTTAGCGCCTCGCCGACGTCCTTCGACGAGTCGTCAAGAGCCGACAACAATTCTGCGGTCATCGCGGTCATGCGGTGGTCTCCTCCTTCAACAGGAACTTTCTGATTTTGCCCACGCTTGTTCGAGGTAATTCGTCGAGAAGTGTGAACTGCGCGGGAACCTTCGGTTTGGACAGCCGTTCAGCGCACCACGAGGTGAGTTCCTCAACGGTCGGGGGCGCTTTGGGGTCGCTGGGTACGACGAACGCGACCGGGACCTCATCGCGCACCTCGTCGGGCGCCCCGACCACCGAGGCCTCGAGTACACCCGGATGTGCCGCGAGCACTCCCTCGACCTCCACGGTCGACACGTTCTCGCCTGACACCTTGAGCACATCGGAGCGGCGGCCGTCGAAATACCAGCGGCCGTCGGCATCACGAGTGGCTCGGTCGCCAGTGAGGAACCAGCCATCGCGAAAGCTCGCCTCCGTCGTCGCCGAGTCATCGAGGTAGCCGGCGAACAGCGTCTGACCCCGCACGCCTCCGACCACGATCTCCCCGACCTCTTCGGGGCCAACTGGCGCCCCGTCCGGACCTTGGAGGTCGACGGAGCACCCCTGCGTGACGAAACCCATGGAGTCGCATCTCGGGGAGGAGCTTGTGTCGGTGAGCACCGCAGGAATGGTCTCGGTCATTCCGTAGAGCTGACGGGGCTCGCATCCGAACCACTCCGTCAGCGTGCGGTGCTGGTCGACGGTGATGTTCTGCGCGAACCAGCAGTGCCGAAGCGCGACGCCATCGGTCTTGGTGCCTCTGGCGAGGATCATGCGCATCGGCGCGGCGAACAGGCTCGCACAGGTGGCGCGATGCCGAGCCGCCTGGGGAAGGAATCCGCTGGCTGAGAACGAATGCATGAGCGCGACGGACGCCCCCGCCCAGATCGCCGAGGCGAACGAGTAGTACTGGGCGTTGGCGTGGAAAAGCGGGAGAACAACGATGTGTCGGTCGTTGGCCGATAGCTCGCTCGCCTCAGCCATCGCCTTCCCGGCGAAGGCGTAGTTGGCTTGGGTGATCTCTACCCCTTTCGGCCGTCCCGTCGTCCCACTCGTGAACATCACGGCGGCGCGATCCTCGGGCCGGGGTGAGCCCGCAACGCTCTCCGCCGTGCCGTCCAACCAGCAGAGCCGTGTGTCGGCCTCGTCGATCCCGACGTGTTGCAGCGACCCCGCGGCCTCGCGATAGGTACCAATGCGTGACTCCGCACAGAACCCGATGACCGGCCTCGTTCGAGCGATGTGATCCGCGAGTTCCGGGGCCCGACCCATCGGATCTGATGGGACGATCCACGCGCCGATCCTCAGCGCGGCGAGCCACACAGCGATGAACGTCGGTGAGTTGGTGAGCGCGAGGTGCACCGCCGATCCGGCATCCACACCGCAGTCGCGGAGCTTGCCGCTAGCACGGTTCACGATGACGTCAAACTCGTCGTAGGACCAGTTGGCGACCGAGCCATCGGGCGCCTCGAAGGTGAGGAACGGGCGACCCGGGTGCTCGGACACGACGCGCTGCCAAGCGGCGGCCATCGTCACGGGCTCGGGTCTCGTGCTCACGCGGTTGGTTCTCCGTAGCCGCCGCCGCCGGGCAACTCCAGTCGCACGACATCCTCCGCGGACAGCGTGAGTCGCGACTGGGTGCGCACGGGTTCACCATTGACGAGGAATGATCCGGCTTGGCCGGGCTCGCCGCCGAACACGCCGAGCGGCGGAGAGTCGAGTCGGCTCGCCACCGCGTTGAGTTGCCACGGCCGGGTTGTGTCGACGGAGAACTCGACCACCTGACCGAGGCCACCCGTCTGACGACCTCGTCCTCCCGATCCTCTCCGGAGCGACTTCTCCCGGAATCGGATCGGCGCCGATGCCTCGACAACCTCGATCGGGACGGCTGATACACCGGTCGGGTAGGAGCAAGCGTCAAGACCGGACTTGGTGGACCGCGCTCCGACTCCACCGGCGTAGGTGAACATGGCAGTGATGAACGGACTGCCGTCGTCGTGATTCCCGTTGACCTGCATGGTCCACACCGCCCCCGAGCCTTCGGCCATCGCGTCATCGGGTCGGACCTGAGCCAGCGCCTTGAGGAGGGCGTTCGGTAAGAACATCCCGACGACGTGCCGGGCCGTGCCGGGCTGAGGCACCTGCGCGTTGACAATCGAGCCCTCGGGGGCCTCGACCAAAATCGGCTTCAGGCTGCCATGGTTGTTGGGGATCTCCGGGTTGAGCACCGATCTGACGGTGAAGGTCGTGTACGCGTGGGTGTAGTTCTTCACCACGTTGATGCCCCAAGGACTCGCGGGTGAGGTGCCCTCGTAGTCGACAGTGATCTCGCCGGCCTCAGGGTCGACCTCAATGGCACAGACGATGTCGATGATGCTGCCATCAGCGAGGTCGAGAACCGCTGACGATTCATAACGGCCCGCGGGCAGCTCTCGAATGCTGGCGCGGGTCGCGGCCTCAGAGCGATCGATGATCTCATCGGCTAGCTCCTCGATGTCATCGAGCCGATGGGCGTCGCACAGAGCGTTGAGTCGCTGCGCGCCGATCTGACCGGAGGCCAACTGAGCGTGGAGATCACCGGCCATGTGGTCGGGTTGACGCACGTTCGAGAGGATGAACCGCCACACGTCCTCGTTTCGCTCACCCCCGCGCATCAACCGGCATATCGGGATCCAGAGCCCCTCTTCGAAACAGTCGCGTCCGCCGGCCCCGATGCCGTATCCACCGACATCGGTGTGATGGATCGTCGAACCGAAGAAGGCGATGATCCGGCCATCTCTCCATGCCGGGACCAACACGGTGACATCGAGCAGCTGACCAGCGGTCTTGTACGGGTCGTTGGTGACCAGCACATCACCGGGCTCGAGCGTCTCGATCGGGATCTCCTCGAGCATGTTCGCAGCGCCGATGGCGAGCGAGTTGATGTGGCCAGGCGTGCCGGTCACGGCCTGTGCGACCATTCGGCCACGTCGATCAAAGACAGCATTCGCGAGGTCACCGGCTTCGCGGACGATGGGCGAGAACGCCGCTCGCTGCAGAGCCCGTGCCTGCTCGTTCACCGTCGAGATCAGCGATTGCCACAGGATCTCGAGTTCGACCGGGTCGAAGTCTCGTGTTGTCATGATGCGTTGCCCTCTCCCTTGGTCGCGATGAGGCTTCCGTCAGCAGCGACCTCGACCGACCAGCCAGGCCGGATCACCGAGGTCGTTTCGCGTTCCTCCACCACGGCGGGCCCGCCGAAGCGAGCCCCAGCTCCGAGGTCAAGGCGGCGATAGACCGGAGTGTCGATGGGGTCCTGTCCTCGAACGAAGGTCATCGGACGATGCGAGATCGGTGTCGGCGCACCGTCGGCGGCGCTGAGGCTGGAGTCAGGTTCTACGGACGATGTGGCGGCGAAGGCCGAGAGTCGCCACGTCACGGCCTCGATCTCGACGTCGGGAATCGTCATGCCGTAGATCCGTGAGTACTCGGTGTCGAACGTCTCGCGAACCGTGTCGACCGTTGCTGGCCATGCATCGCCTTCGCCGACCCAGATAGTGATCTCATTGCCCTGACCTGTATAACGCGCGTCGATGCCGTAGCGGAAGCGAACGGCGCCATCGGGAACGCCCGCCGCAGACAAGACGCGACGACCCTCGACTCGAAGTTCCTCGAGGAGAGAATCGCGCTCGCTCGGGTCGACGGTCGAGAGCGGTCGCGGAAGCGAACGAGCGAGGTCGATACGCACCGGGGAGACGAGCGTGCCGAATGCCGACAACACACTTGCGTTCACCGGGAAGATCACACGGTCAGACTCGAGCAGGTCGGCGACACCGCACGCGTGGACGGGGCCCGCGCCTCCGAAGGCGATGAGGGGGACTCCTCGGAGGTCGACACCCATCTCGACACCGTGCATCCGAGCCGCGGCAGCCATGTTCTGATTGACGATCTCGTGGATCCCGGCCGCGGTCTCGAGCACAGTGAGGCCGAGTGACTGTCCAACTACCCCAACCGCCGATTCAGCGAGTCCTTTGTCGAGGGGCATGTCCCCACCGAGGAAGGCATCAGGGTCGAGCAGACCAAGAACCACGTCGGCATCAGTCACCGCCGGCTCGGTTCCACCGCGCCCGTAACTCGCCGGACCGGGTTCCGCACCGGCGGACTCGGGTCCAACCTTCATCAGCCCGAACTGGTCGACACGAGAAAGACTGCCTCCTCCGGCGCCAATCTCCATGAGGTCGACCGACGGCACCGAAACCGGGAATCCAGAGCCCTTCTTGAAGCGATACGCGCGCGCCACCTCGAACGTGTTGGTGAGTTCGGGCTCCCCATGCTCGATGAGGCAGGCCTTAGCGGTCGTGCCCCCCATGTCGAAGCAGAGCAGCCGGTCGATGCCGAGTCGGTCGGCGAACCACGAACCGGCTAGTGCCCCCGCAGCGGGTCCAGACTCGACCAAACGAATCGGAGCGCGCGCCGCATCCTCAGCGGAGACGACTCCACCATTCGAGAGCATCATCAAGACCGAGCCGCCAAATCCCTCCGAGACGAGCCACTTCTGCAACTCGTCGAGGTATGGACCGATGACCGGCATCGTGGCGGCGTTGCACGCCGTGGTGATCATTCGCGGGTACTCGCGAATCTGGGGCGAGATGTCAGCGGAGAAGCAGACCGGAACGCCGAGCGCCTGTTCGAGGTACTCAGCGACTCGGACCTCGTTCGCTCGGTTGATGTAACTGTTGAGCAAACAGATCGCTACGGAGTCGACCTCCGCGCCGCGGAGCGCATCACCCAATCTCGCCAAGGACTCGTCCGTGGGTGAGAGAAGCACCTCACCGAGCGCCGTGGTCCGCTCGTCGAGTTCGAAGGTTCGCTCACGTGGGATCGGCGGCGCGGGGAACTCGATCTGGAGGTCGTACATGTCATAGCGGTGCTCGTCCCGGATGAGCAATGTGTCAGCGAAACCCTTCGTCGTGACGAGTCCGCTGTTGCCAATCTTCCCCTCGATCAGGGCGTTCGTGATCAGCGTTGTCGCGTGCACGATCGGCGCCGTGATGTCACTCGGAGACACCTCCGCGCGACGAAGCAGTTGGGTGACGCCGGTCCGGACACCATCGAGTGGCGCCGACGGCGTGGTCAGAGTCTTGTCGACGATGACACGACCCGACAGCGCGTCGAGCAGCACGACATCGGTGAACGTGCCGCCGATGTCGACGGCGAGTCTCCAGTCCGTTGCCATCAGCCGTTCCTCAGGTCGTCGCGGGGAGGAGCGAAGACGTCAAGGATCCAGCACTCGTCGTACTCGTCGTCGCCGATGAACACGCTGTCGCCGTGCCAAACGCCGGGGCGCGCGAGGTACACCTCGTTCTGGCCGAGCACGACGCGGTCCTCGGACTGCTCATCGCCGATCCTGAAATCGAGCGAGCCCCGCACGATGACTCCGAGTTGTTCGTGGTCCTCGTGGCGATGGAGGAACGATCCGGTTGATCCACCCCTGATCCTCCAGAAGCACAATTGGAGATTGTCCCCGGTGATGACACGACGGCGGAACCCCTCCCTGTTGGTCTCCTTGAACTCCTCGTCCTCGAGGAAGTAGCAGTACTGATCGGCCAAGTTCATGCGGTGTGTCCTTCGTCAGTGCGTGGTCGGTCGTTGAGCGTGGTGATCGAACCCCCGAAGTGCTGTCGGTCGCCGTCGAGGTCGAGCGGCCGCACGATCGGCTGGTCTTCTAAGTCCCCCCAGTGCTCACGTGGAGTGAGCCACATGACCTCGAACTCGATGCCATCCGGGTCCCGGCAGTAGAGGCTCTTGTTGAAGTGATGGTCCGATGCTCCGAGCAACGCGCCGGCGCTGTCGAGCTTCAGGCGCATCTGGTCAAGTTCATCGAGGGTGGCGACCTCCCACGCGAGGTGGTAGAGACCAACAGTCTGTTGACCGGCAGCGGACGCACCCAGGTGGTCGCCCATAGTGAAGAAGGCGATGTCGTGGTGGTTCGAGCTTCCCGGGGCTCGCATGAACACAAACGGGCCCGGTCCGTTGATCACGGTCGAGAACCCGAGCACGTCCTCGTAGAAGGCTCGATGACGCTGGGCGTCACGTACGTAGAGAACAACATGGTTCATTCCTCGAATCATGAGGGAGTCCTTTCAAGAAACTCGATGAACTGCCGACGCCACTCGACCGACCCGCGGTCAGCTTGGACGCTGGCGAGGTCTGTCTGTCCGAGAGGAAGCGACCCCGGCACGCGTTCGAGCATCTTCCGGTCCTCCTCACCGATCGCGCGGTCAAAGGCGATGACCTCGTTCCCGTCCACGGTGAAGTCGTCATTTCGCCACACGACGAACGTGAAGTAGGCGTGATCATCGTCGATCGGTGTGGAGCACAGGAGGAGGATGTGCTCGAGCCCGTCCTCGTACCGGATCGTGCTCCGCACGGTAAGCGGAAGAGTGAACCCAGTCGACATGTGGCGGTGGACGACCTGCTCCTCCGACCCAGAAATCAGGCGCGCATCATCGTCGGCGTTCCGGGCATCCACCTCGAACTGATAGCCGAACCATCCGGCTCCGAGGTCCTGCAGTTCGAGTTTCTGGACCTCAGTGCGTTGCCGATCTCCGAATGTGCCGGTGTGGACCCACGGGAAGTGGCTGATGTCCATGAAGTTGTCGGTGAGTCGTGTCGCCGAGGCGTTCCAGCGTTGAACTCCGCTGTTAATGCGACGAAAGCGTGGGTCGGCTTCCTGAGGGATCTCAGGAATGGCACTCCGTGGCTCATCGAGGCAGATCCAGACGAGCCCGTACTGCTCGCGGAGATTGACGCACCGAAGGTGAGCCGCTGGGGGGATGGCGGTTCCCTGCTCCGCGCTCGGAACCCGGACGCAGCGACCCCCATCACCGAAAGCCCAACCGTGATACGGGCATGAAATCACACCGTCGTCGACCCAACCGAGCGACAGCGGCGCCTCTCGGTGAGGGCACCGATCCGGCGCCGCCACGATGTCCCCAGACGATGATCGCCACAGCACGAGATGCGTTCCGAGCAGCGTCACTGCAACGGGACGATCGGAGCCAACATCAACTGATTCCGCGACCGGATGCCAGCACTCCCGTAATGCCGTCCTGTTCACGAACCCTGTCATGCCACCCCCCGTGGCTCGCTCCGAACCCAGATGGGTTCACCCCCCGTATGGTCAGACCAACTGACCACTCGTTTTTTAGCACGACCGCAACGTGGTCTGTCAAATCTCCGAGCGCATCACGAGACAACTGGCGGGACCATTGAGTTCTCAATCTCAATCAGGTGGGCCTCGACCGCCGTGGCCATCGCTCGGGGGTCACCGGTGCAGAAGGCCGCCGCAATCACTCGGTGGCCCTCGACGGCAGCTTGAATGATCTGGTCCACCTCGTTCTGATCTCGCTGTTCGGTGAGAATGGAGTCGATCTCCCACGAGCGAAATAGTTGGTCCAGGACCTTCGAGTAGAGCTCGAGGAGCAGCGGATTGCCGCAACCCGAGGCGATCAGTGTGTGGAACTCCCGGTCCAATTGACGGAACTCGCAGAGGGTGAGCGCGCCCTCGAACCTCCGCAGGACGGCCTGCACCGCTTCCCGCGAAGCATCGTCCGATCTCTCGGCGGCGAGAGCGAACACCGGAACCTCCAGCACCCTCCGAGTCTCGAACAGCTGATGGATAAAACGCTCGGTGGACGAATCCGAATCGACCGCGACATCCGGCAGGTGCTCCGCCACCCAGGTGCGATTCCCTCGGCGCTCGACGAGACCCATCGAGAGGAGACCTTGAATCGCCTCCCGCACAGAGGTTCGAGCGACTTCGAACTCCTCACTCAACTCGCGCTCGGAAGGCACCCGCGCGCCAGGAGAGAGCTCCCCCGTAGTGATCATGCGCAGCAACTGCTCACGGATCTGAGCGCTAACGGTGTTACGGGTGATCGGCTGGAATGTCATGAGTTCTCAGTTCGGGCTAATCGTCTGACCAAACGCCCGAACCATAACCATTGACGGCCGAGTCCGCCACCCGGGCTCTGGTCAGACCAACTGACCGAAAGTATGATCACGGGCGAAGCCAGAGGAGGCCCAGATGACCGAACCCACGTACCAATTGCATCCCAGCGAAGCACGCTGGACCCACGTTGCACTTCGCGTCGCTGACATCCAGCGAACCATCGAGTTCTACACCTCGATGACACCGCTCACACTCATCGACCAACGCGAGGACGACATGGGCTACGGAGCCTGGCTCGGCATGCCGGGCGAGACCAACAACCCATTCATCCTGGTGATCGCGCAGTTCTTCCCGGAGACCGACCCGTTCAAGGACGCACCAAACGCGGTTCTCGCCCCGTTCGCGCATCTGGGCATCGAGATGGCGGAGCAATCGCACGTCGACGAGATCGCCGAGCGCGCGAGGGAGAACGGGTGCCTCGCAATGCCCCCTACCTTGATGCCACCGCCCATTGGTTACATCTGCATGCTGCGCGATCCCGACGGCAACATGGTCGAGTT
>Ga0222715_10001525_pt1 | contig 22026 bp, 19 predicted proteins | sample C33_9DmetaG_FD_165056 | JGI IMG/M metagenome (GOLD analysis project Ga0222715, IMG submission 165056) | Estuarine water microbial communities from San Francisco Bay, California, United States - C33_9D | ecosystem: Environmental > Aquatic > Marine > Unclassified | place: USA: California... | reverse complement strand
TTTTAGAAGTTTCAGATGGCGTCATGGTGGCACGAGGTGATTTAGGCGTCCAACTACCAATTGAGCAGGTACCTTTTGTACAGAAGCAAATTCTTGATGCAGCAAATTCAAGAGGTAAAATTTCTATCACTGCTACTGAAATGCTTCAATCTATGAAGACTGCATATAGACCAACTAGAGCCGAAGTAACTGATATAACAAATGCAATTTTAGAAGGAACAGATGCAGTGATGCTTTCAGCAGAAACTTCAATCGGAGATCATCCAAACAGGGTAGTTGAAGTGATGGCAACTATTTGCTCAGAAACTGATGCCAGAAACGATACATCAACACTGAGATTTAAAGAGCTGTCATCTATAGATGAATTAACAACTACTTTAGCCAGAGCAGCAGTTCAAGTTGCAAACGACATTGATGCTCGAGCAATTGTAGCTTTTACTGAATCTGGTAGAACCCCATTATTAATTTCAAATTACAGACCAAAATCCCCAATAATTACATTTACTTCTAAATCAAAAACTTATAATCAGATGAGTTTGTTGTGGGGTGTTGAGAAATACAAAATCGAAAGAAGAAACACCTTTGAAGAAATGTTATCAGATGCTAATGACTTCTTAAAAAATGAAAAAAAATATAATAAAGGTGATAAAGTTGTTGTTGTTGCTGGAACTCCCCCAAATGTAGAAGCAGCAACTAACTTAATAAGAGTCTATAGAATAGGAGAGAGTTAATGGGTCAGATTATTGAAGTCAAGACGACAAAACTTAATAAAACCGTTATTTTTGATTTAAACAGATCTGTATCTGGTCAAGAAGGTATGACTTTCAACAATATTTCTGATGCATCTCTAATTTCTGATGTTAGTGGTAAGTTGGCGTTAAAGTTATTTCAGGAAATTGAGGATATAGAAACTATATTTATCCAATCAAATATTGTTACAATAAATTTTTACAGAAATATTGGAAATGATGCATCTAATATTGAAAAAACATTGAAAAACTTTTTTATATTCTATAAAGATGGGTCAAATTGAAAGTTGGTATAACAGGAGCATCAGGATTTATTGGTAAAAAACTCAGCAATGAGCTAACAGAAAAAGGGTTTGAAGTATTTAAGTTTGTAAGAAGAGAACCTCAAAAAGAAAATGAAATTTATTGGAGTCCATCCAAGCAAGAAATAGATAAAGAAAAGTTCGGAACATTAGATGCAATTGTTCACCTCGCAGGCGAATCACTTGCACCAAAAGATATATTTGGGTTTTTACCATTAAGTGGTGGAAGATGGAATAAAGAAAAAAAATCAAGAATATATTGGTCTAGAAAATGGGCATCAGATTTGTTTATGAAAACTTTTAATGATAGTGAAAGCTATCCAAAGATTTTTATTACCGCATCAGGCACAACTATTTATGGAGATCATTCTGACGAGATAATTACAGAATCTACTACAAAATTTAATAGGGGTACCTTTGATCAATTAGTTGCTGAAGAAGCTTGGGAAGAACCCCTAAATCAGTTACAAAAAAGCGACGTTAGAGTAGTTAAAGCAAGAAATGGCTTTATATTAGGTAGAGGAAATATTGCCACACAGCTCATTACTCTAACTACTAAATTAAATATTTCAGGACCCCTAGGTAAAGGAACACAATTTTGGTCTTGGATTTCAATAGAAGATGTTATTAATGCCTATGTCTTTTGTCTGGAAAATGAAGATGTATCAGGACCAGTGAATTTTGTATCCCCAGTGCCAATGGAGCAAAAAGAGTTTTCTTTAAGATTTGCTAAAGTATTTAAAAAACTTTCGATAATCCCAGCTCCACAAATAGCAATAAATCTATTAATGGGTTCTGAGTTAGCACATGGATTAATTTTTTGCAGTCTTCGAATAATTCCAGAAAAACTCTTAAAGGAAGGATTCGAATTTCAGTATCCACTAATTGAAGATTATGCAAAGGCATTAAAAGATGAGTAAGAGCTACGAAGAACGAATGGCTGAAAAATATAATTTTTTAAAAAAAGATAATAATATGCAAGATCATATTCAAAGTGATAATAAAGAGACTTCAGCAAACGAACCTGAGATTAAAGAAGAACATCAGGGCGGTACTGTAAATGAAGAAAGCCTCCTCGTTCCTCTAGATGCTTGGAATACAGTCATTAATCAACTTGGTAACCTACATGAGGCAAGTCAGCAAATGGCGGAAGCAAGAGAGAGAGCTGCTAAAGCAGAAGCAGAGGCAGAGTTTCTTAGGGAGAAGTTAAAAAATACTCGTCAACAACTTGAAGATGTTAACAAAAAGAAAAAGTTTTTCTTTTTCTAATATCTTTCCTTGTCAGATACATCTTTAATAATATAAAAAGACACTGCTAGCAACACAATTAATGATCCCATTGCTACATTTCTACTCAGGTCGAGAGTATTAACTATCAAACCCCAAAGTATTGGTCCTAGAATGGTGGCAAATCTACCAACAGTTGAATACAAACCATAAAATTCTCCAAGGTGAATTTCTGGAGATAAACGTGTCATGAAAACTCTATCTACTGCAAAAATACCACCAATATTAAATCCTCCCAATACACCGGTTACATAAATTAACCAAAGTTGATCAAATTCAGTTGCTACAATTGCAAGGGAAAGAGACACAATCCAGCAAATTATACTTGTTAATATTAATTTTCTTGGACCATATTTGTCAGCCGCTTTACCAAATATATATCCACCAATTATTGAAACAACGATAGCTAGCGCTAGTATATTTTGACTATCACTAGGAGTAAGACCAACTTCTTCAACAAGGTAGACAGCTAAAAGTCCACTAATCAATGTATTGATTGCATCAGCATAAAAAAATCTACCAATTAAAAATCTTGTTAGGCCTTCATATTTACGAGAATGCTTCCATGATTTGATAACAATACTTAATGAATTTAATATACTTGTTTTTATTTTCTCAGTTGAAACAATTTTTTCTTCAATAAAGAAAAAAGCTGGTAATGAAAAAATAAAAAATAATAAAGCAACAGATTTAAAAATTTCTTCGTAGCTATAGCCATTATTCTGCAGAAGAGTGGCGACACCAAAACCAATTAAAGAACCTGTATACCCAAAAGCAACACCTAGTCCAGAAATTTTTCCACGATTCTCATTGTTACTTACAGAAACTATTAATGCATCATAAACAACTGAGCCTAAATTGAACCCAATCAAAGATATTACAAATAGCAGTACAGATATTTCAACACTAAAGGTTCCAAGCAAAAATGTAGAAATTATACAAAGCAGGGTCGTTATTAATAAGAGCTTTTTCTTACCTTCTGAACTATCTGATTTCCTACCAACCCAAGGGCCAAGAATTGCAACTATAATCATTGCAGAAGATGTTGCTAGTCCTAACTGCTGGTCTGTCCATCCTTTTTCACTCACTAGCCATACTGAAAAATACAGACCTGGAATTATAAATGCATAAACTGTGTTTGCTAGATCAAATAGAAGCCAAGAAAACAAACTCCTCTTTTTAACATTACCCATTTAGATAATCTATTGCTGTATCTAGTCTTTCTAAACCTTCTTCTAACTCTTGGTCACTTAGCGCATATGATAATCTCATAAAACCATTTGTGCCAAATACTTCACCTGGGACAAATGCAATAAAATAGTTTTCGATTAGCCAATTACAGAAATCTTCTGATGAATTTATATCTAAGAATTTACCAGTGCAGTAAAAGTTGACATCTACATATAGATAAAAAGCTCCAACACCATTAACTACACTTAGATTATGAATACTCTCAATTTTCTTAATTGCAAAGTTCCTTCTTCGCTCAAAAGAAATCTTCATCTCTTTTGTTACATCTAACCCATTTTTAAGCGCAGACTCTGCTGCTAATTGTGATACATTTGACACATTCGATGTTGCTTGTGATTGAATTTTTTTTGCAAGTCCTATGACTTCGTTATTAGCAATTAGCCATCCAACTCTCCATCCAGTCATAGAGTAAGCCTTGGACACCCCATTTATTATTAATGTATTATTTAAATTTTTATCAATTAAGGCAGGAGATGGGGTAGTTTCACCCTCGTAAACTAAATGCTCGTATAATTCATCTGACATAATCCAAATATTATTATCAAAAACCCATTGATATATAGATTCAGCTTCATCTTTGGTGTAAACAACACCTGTAGGATTTGATGGGGAACACCAAATTAATAATTTTGTTTTATCTGTTTTGGCTTCTTCAAGCATACTTACATCAATTTTAAAATCTTGTTCTTTTGTTGATTGAATGAATACTGGATTTCCACCAGCTATCTTTACAGCTTCTGGGTATGTAGTCCAATATGGTGACGGAATAATTACTTCATCTGTAGGATTTAATATTGCCATTAAGCAGGTAATAATGGCTTGTTTACCACCATTGGATACAAGGATGTTATTTGGATCAACTTCAAAGCCAGAGTATTCAAGCGTAGTTCGAGCGATTTCATTTCTTAGACTAGCCAAACCTGCTACAGGTGAATATTTATGATTTTTAGGATCTTCAATAGCTTTTTTAGCTGCATCTACAACATAATCTGGAGATGGAAAATCTGGTTCACCTGCCCCAAACTCAATTACTGGTTTACCCTGTGATTTAAGTTCTCTTGCTTTATTAGAGATTGCCATAGTTCCTGAAGGCTTTATTAATTTATCTAATTTTGAAATTTCCATAATTTACTTCCAGAGTTATTTTAATAAACTTATTTACTAAATATGTTTCATAATTATTAAACTGTGTGAATGGTGAGAATACTTTATGGAAAACCAGTAGCAAAACAACTTGATAATATAAGTGCTGAAGTTTTTCAAAAATACTCTAAAGAAGATAAAAAAGCCCGTATGACTGCAATTACAGTTGGCGATAATCCCGCCTCCTTATTATATGTGTCGCGTAAAGAGGAAAAGGCAAAAGAGTTAGGAGTTGAATTTCATTGGATAAAATTAGATGTCAATACAACTCAAAAAATTTTAGAGGAAATCGTTATTGAAAATTCAAAAAAAACTGATGGTTTAATTATACAACTACCCCTTCCTGGACATTTAAACCAAGAAGAAGCCATAAATTGCATTCCTTATCACGTAGATGTTGATGGTTTGACTACACATAATTTAGGAAGCTTATTTTCTGACACATTTAAATTAATTCCTGCAACTTCGCTGGCAGTATTAGAACTTTTAAAATTTTATGACATTCAAACACGTGATAAGAATATCGTTATAGCAGGGCGATCACGTTTGGTTTCAGCACCTTTGGCAAAAATATTATCTTCAAAAGATTATGATGGAAATGTTTCTATTATCCATAGCAAAACTACAAATCAAAAACTATACACTCAAAGTGCTGATATTTTTATTTCTGCAATTGGTTCACCAAAGCTTTATGACTATTCCTACTTTAATGAAGGATCTACAGTTATAGATATTGGAATATCTTCTATAGATAATAAAACTTATGGAGATATTGATACTGATAAACTTGATCAGGTCGCAAGTGCAAGAGCACCTTATCCAGGAGGGGTGGGGCCTATAACAGTATCTGCATTATTTTTTAATTTATCTAATCTAATTAAATTTAACTAGCTGCCCATTCTTCTTCACTTATTCTTTTATCCATATCCACAGATCTTAATAAAAGGGCTCCAATTAAAAAGAATGAGGTGATTACAGGAAGTGATAATCTTGGATTTCCAGTAGAGGCACTTACATAAGCATAAATTAATGGACCCCATATTGCAGAAAATCTAGAGAGTACTGAAAAGAATCCCATAAACTCTCCTTCAGCACCCTTAGGCAGCATTGCTGCATAGACACTTCTACTAACTGATTGAAGTCCACCCATTCCCATTGCAGTGACTATTCCCATTAAAATAACTGGAATGAGTTGTTTTTCTGGAACAAAGTAAGCAGCATTACCAACTAAGAAAAGTAAAAACATAGTGTAATACAATACATTTTTTTGACCTATTTTAGAGGCAAGGTTTCCAGCTAATTTTGCACCAAAGTAAGCAACAAATTGAACAACTAAAAATACAATAAGTACTTGTGTTTGATCCAAAAGCAACACCTCTGTAAAAAACGCAGCAGACATATTAATTAATGTTTGCAAGCCATCCCAAAAAAATATGTATGCAACCAAAAAGTACATTAAGAACGGAAACTTTTTAATTTTTTTCAATGTTTTGAAATTTCTACTGTAAGCATTTCCTATGGAAGTTTTTTCAGTATTCGATTTTGTTTCAACTATATTCATTCTAGAAAAACTAAATACTGAGAATATGAGCCACCATATACCTGCAAGGGAAATTGCAATCCTTGATGCTAATGCAGTATCTATTCCAAGAAGATCGGGACCAAGAAGAATTATTACAAAAGATAATATTAGTTGTGTCCCTCCACCTAGATAGCCAAGAGCGTATCCTCTCGCAGAAACAGAATCAATAGTATCATCAGTTGTAATATCTTTTAGAACACTATCGTAAAAAACATTGGACCCAGTGGCACCAAACTGCGCTAAAAAGTAAATTACCAAAGTAAATACTACATCACCTGATGTTGCAAAATAAAATGAAGATGCAAATACGGCACCACCATAAGCAAAGATTTTAAAGAACTTCATTCTGTTACCAGACATATCACCAAATGCACCAATTGTTGGCATTATTAAGAAAAATATAAACAAAGCAGAACCAATAGCAAATCCCCAGACCTCAGCACCTGTATAGATGTTTCCCCTAAATTCAAAGCCTTCTTCAGGTACAACTACGCTAACAAAGTAGACAGGTAGTACCGCTCCCAATGTAGTTGTTTCATAAGCTGATTTGGCCCAGTCATACATTGACCATCCAAATATGGTTCTTTTATTATTTTTTTCGTTCATATCCCCCCTTATTAATGACTTTAATCAAAATATCTTGATGATGATGTAAAGAAATTTAATTTTAATTAAACAAACCACTATATTTACTTATGTCTCAATTTAGACAAAAGGATAACAATGGGATTTAAATGTGGAATAGTAGGCTTACCAAATGTTGGTAAATCAACTTTATTTAATGCTCTAACTCAAGCTGGTATAGAGTCAGAAAATTATCCTTTCTGCACAATAGAGCCAAATGTTGGTATTGTTCCAGTCAATGATTTACGTTTAGAAGAATTAGCAAAAATAGTAAATCCAAAAAAGATTTTGCCAACAACTATGGAGTTTGTTGATATCGCAGGTTTAGTCGAGGGAGCATCAAAAGGAGAAGGTTTAGGCAATCAGTTTTTAATGAATATTAGGGAAACTGATGCCATTGTTCATGTAGTTCGTGCTTTTGAAGATGATGATATTGTTCACGTATCAGGAAAAGTTTCACCTATTGATGATATTGAGATAATAAATACAGAATTAGTTTTAGCTGATTTAGCAACAGTTGAAAAACTTTATAATAAAGCTATTAAGAATACTAAGTCCGGTCAGAAAGATGGTATACCACTAAAGCTTTTGTTGGAAAAAATTCTTCCAATTTTAGAAGAAGGTCAAAGTGTTCGTACACTATCTTTTGACCAAGAAGAAATTAAATTACTAAAAGGTTTTCAGTTGCTTACAATTAAACCAGTTTTGTATGTAGCAAATGTGAGTGAAGATGGTTTTGAAAACAATCCCCATCTTGATCAAATTGTAGATTATGCAAAAAGTCAAGATTCTAAAGTTGTTGCAATTTGCGCAAATATTGAAGCTGAAATATCAGAATTGAGTAATGAAGAAAAGAGAGAGTTTTTAATTGATATGGGACAAAATGAATCAGGTTTAGACAGACTCATTAAAGCTGGGTATGAACTTTTAGGTCTTCAAACTTATTTTACAGCTGGTCCACAAGAAGTTAAAGCATGGACAATAAATGTAGGCGATACAGCACCAAAAGCAGCAGGGAAGATACATGGTGATTTTGAAAAAGGATTTATTCGAGCTGAAACAATTGCATTTGATGATTTTGTTAAAAATGGTGGAGAAAAAGGCGCAAAAGAAGCTGGAAAGCTTAAAACTGAAGGTAAAGAATATATCGTTCAAGATGGAGATGTTTTACACTTTTTATTCAATAGTTAGCAATATGAAGTTACCAAAATAACCCAATAAAGATTATGTTTTTAACTGTTTTTATTCAAATTAATAATTTCAAACTAATTCTTTCACTAAAATGACAATATAGGATAATAAATTCGTGAAAGTAATAATTGTAGGTGCGCATGGTGAGGCTAAAGAGCTGATTAATAGGATTAGTTCAGGTTGGTCTATCTCTGTAGTCGATATTGACCAAGATAAACTAAGAAATTTTACTACAAATAGACAAATTGAAAAAATAAATGGAGATGGAACTTCCGCATTAGTTTTAAGAAAAGCTGGATTAGAACAAGCAACAGCTGTTGTTACCCTTACCCTAGATGATGAAGTTAATCTTGAAATTTTAAAAATTGCTAAACAAAGTAATATCTTAAGATTATCTTCTGTAATCAATCTATCTGTAAATTTAAAAAAGTACGAAGAACTAGATGTTGAAGTAGTAGAACCTAATATTTTACTCGCTAGAAGGTTTGAACATATACTTGAGCCAAGAAGAGTGGTATCCCAGGCTTTTGCTGGTGGTCGAGCTGAAGCAATAGAAATTGAAATAAGTTCCGATAGCCCAGTAAGAGGAAAAAAATTGCGAGAAATTGGATCTGATTATTATATTGTTGGAGCTCTTCTTAGAAAAGGCAAAGTAATTATACCTCATGGTGACACTGAAATTGAAACAGGTGACTTAGTTACAATTGTCTTACAATCAGGAGCATTTTCTAATGTTATAAATTTATTCTCTGGCTCAGAATCAAGATTCCCTCTTGAGTTTGGTAAAGATGTATTCGTAATACTAGAAAATGAAAATAACTTAAAGAACCTTTCTGAGTCTGAGTTTTATATAAGAAACACTAAAGCAAATTCCTTACAGCTTCTTACAAAAGAAGATTTATTTGAAAATAATTTAGAGACTACACAGGAAACACTTAAAGCTATATTGAAAGACCAAGAGTTCAATACAACATATAAAAGTAAAATTTCTAATAAAGATATAGATAAATTCATGAATGACAATTCTGTTGGCACTATTTTTTATCCAATTGAAGAGAGCACATCAAGAGCAAAAATTAGATATATGTTAAATATTGCATCTAAGACAAATACACCAATCCTATTTTCACGTTCGACTTATCCTTACAAAACGATTGGATTACTAATGAATAGTAATTTTGACGAAAATAGCTCAAATTCTATTGCATTCGATCTTGCTTCTGCGATGTCAGCAAATTTACTTGCTGTAAATATTAATCAACCTAAGTTTCTTCAACAAGATAACGAAAAACAATTTGCAGGTACTATTGAAAAATTACAAGATCTCGCTCTATCTCATGAGGTGCAATTAGATATTGAAACCCATGAAGGCAACGAAGCAAAAATATTTTCTGAGGAAACTTCAAAATTCGACCTTTCTATTATCAGCTCAAGTGCTACACAATCATGGCAAGGTCGTAAAATCGTTGAGTTTGTTTCTAAAAATTCTAAATGTTCAGTACTTTATATTCCCGGATAAATTATGGAAGAATTTCAAGCAGAGTCGTTGGTAATCATTTCCTTAGGTGCATTTATACTGCCTCTCTTAGCTCAAAGAATTAAAATTCCTGGAATTGTTCTTGAAATTGCATACGGTATTACTGTTGGCCCAATATTGGGAATTGTAGAAACTTCTGAGTTTATTTCTGGTTTAGCAATTCTTGGATTTTTATTATTAATGTTTTTATCTGGTTTTGAAATTGAGTTAGAAACATTTAGAGAAAAAGGTTTAAGCACTCTAGCATTACCAATGTCAATATACCTTTTAACTGTTGGAACTTCATTTTATTTAATATCTAGCTTAGGATATCCAATATTTTTAGCGTTAGTACTTTGTACAACAAGTGTGGACATTGTTATAACTATTCTTAGAAGCGATGACACTATTAAGACAAACTACGGTCAAACTTTATTTATGGTTGCCCTACTCGCAGATATTCTCACCTTATTAGCAGCTACTGTATATGCATCTTTCATAAGAGCAGGAGGCCTTTCACTCTCTAACTTAAATGTTGTTCTTTATTTTATAGTTGTAATTTTAATTTTAAGAATCATCAGAAGGGTTGCTTGGTGGAACCCACAATTGTTTTCAAGGATGTTCGATGGAAATGATCCAGATGAATTAGGAATTAGGAGTTCTCTTGCCTTGATGCTTACATTGGTTGGTGTATCTGTCATATTTGATATAGAACCGATTCTTGGTGCATTTTTAGCAGGTACAATTTTTGCATTTATATTTTCCAATAGAGGAACTCTTGAAAGTAGCCTGAAAGGATTTTCATATGGTTTCTTAATTCCAATATTTTTTATTAATATAGGTCTCAATTATGACATTAGTGTATTTAGTGAAACTCAGTTTTTTGTTGAAGTAGGCTACCTATTCTTAATTGCTGTTGGTGTTAAATTTATCCCGTCTTTACTCCTTGTTTTTTCAAAGATAAAAGTTAGAGATATTATTGCTGGCGGCTTCTTGCTCTCAGCTCGATTTAGTTTAATTATTGCTATGGCAGAGATTGGTGTTCATCTCGATTTAATAACAGTAGAACTTGAACAGCAAATTATACTTCTTGCAGTAATCACAGCAACCTTTTCTCCAATTCTATTTAGAATCTTTAGAAGCAAAACTACATAATGAAATTCAACAAGTCATTATTCCTTAAAGGAATGCTAATGGGTGTTGCCGAAATCATCCCTGGTGTTTCAGGAGGAACACTTGCTTTTATCACTGGTATTTATAAAGAGTTAATTGATTCTATAAAATCTATTAACTTACATTCTTTAAGATTATTATTTAAATTTCAATTTAAAAATTTTTGGTTCCAAATAAATGGTAATTTCTTATCAACATTGTTAATGGGTATGGTTCTATCTATCTTTATACTCGCAAGATTTATAACTTTTTTATTAGATAATCATCACTTTAAAATTTGGGGATTCTTTTTCGGATTGATAATATGTTCAGCATTTATTATTTTTAGAAGTATTAGCAAATTAACTCTCACATGCTATTTTTTACTTTCTTTGGGGTTAGTTTTGTCAGGATATATCTCATTAGTTGCACCTTCATCTACGCCAAATACCAATTTTTTTATATTCATCTCAGGTGCAATTGCAATATCAGCTATGATTCTTCCTGGAATTAGTGGATCTTTTATACTTGTTTTTCTTTCTAAGTATGAATTTATATTGAATTCATTAAATTCCTTCGAAATAAATGTGCTTACAATTTTTCTAGCTGGCTGTATTACTGGTTTAGTTACATTTAGTAGGTTGTTATCTTATCTTTTCAAAAATTATTATGACAATGTAGTCAGTCTATTAGTAGGATTCCTTTTTGGATCTCTAATAAAAATTTGGCCATTTTATGAAATTATTGAACTCAATAAAGATAATGAGCCTTTATACACAAATCCAGTTTTGCCTAATAATTATCAAACATTAGAAACTATGTATTTTATTGTTTTTGCTCTTGTTGGAATTTTGTCGATTTGGTTAATAGAAAAGAAATTTATAGGAATAGGTAAAGAATATTAGGCCATTAAAATAGAATTATGAGATTAGGATTACCAGAGTTATTAATAATTTTAACAATTTTATTATTGTTGTTTGGTGCGAAGAGACTTCCAGGATTAGCAAAATCATTAGGTAAATCTACAAAAGAATTCAAATCTGCACTTGAAGAAGAATAATTTTATTAAATTTGCACTAATAGCTATTTGTTTATTAGTAAGTGCTTGTTCTACAGAGCCTTCACAGGAGCTATCTTCAGGTAAGGAAGTGTATGAAGCAAGGTGTTCAGCTTGTCATGGATCAAACCTTGAGGGGAGGGTTGGTCCAGCACTTGATTCAAATAGTCCAGCAGCCTTAATGCCAGATTCGTATTGGATTCAAACTATTACAAAAGGTAAAGGATCAATGCCAGCACAACGACTAACAGACAAGGAAGTCGAATTAGTTATAGAATATATTAAGTCAGAGAATTAAGTCTAGAAGTATCTTCGTTTAATTTTTTTAACTTTACCAAACCTTCTTGTAGGGCGTCTAAAGCACCAACCCTCCACTTCCAATTACTTTTCTGCGTACCAGGTAAATTAAATCTCGCCTCTATACCAAGTTCTAAAATATCTTGAGCACTCGTAATAGCTAGAATGCTCGGTGTTCTCCATGTAAGCTCAATAAAATTCCAAACATCAGATTCATTTGAGATATTTAAGCTGTTTAAATAATTGTTATAGAACTTAATTTGTTGTTCATCTGATTCACTGAACCATTGTTTAACCGTCGGACTGTCATGAGTTCCCGTATAAGCAACCACATTTTCTTTCCAATGTTTTGGATGCACTTCATTATGCCCGTCATTATTTGGTATTCTTTGTTGTAAAACTTTCATCCCTGGAATATTGTAATCATTTAGAGTTCGATCTGTTTCTTTAAGTTCCACACCTAAATCTTCTGCCAGTAGTTTCGAGAAATCAACTTCGTTACTAATTGACTTAAAAAATGTCTCCCATGGACCAGATCTCCAATGTCCCTTAAGTGCTGACTCTCCATATGGTATTGCCCAAAATTTAAAGAACCCAATAAAGTGATCAATCCTTAGTAAATCATATTTTTCTAAATTATTATTTAATTTGCTCACCCAATATTGGTAATTTTGTTTTCGATGCTTATCCCATTCATAAAGCGCTGTATTCCAGACTTGTCCCTCTTTGGTAAAATCATCTGGTACTGCCCCTGAAACGAATCCCATCTTATTATTGTCATCTAAATCAAAAAGAGATTTATTTAGCCATACATCTGCTGAGTTGTGATTTACATATATTGGAATATCTCCTAACACAGATATATTTTGTTTATTTGCATATTGTTTTAACTTCTGCCATTGATTATTAAATTCATATTGTAAAAAAACATGCTTCTTAATAATTTCTGGATACTTTTCAATTACTAATTCAAAAAGATTATCTGAATAATTTTTAAATTCTTTTTCCCAATAATTCCAGTCTTTTTTGTGAGCCTCACTGATAGATATGAATGTTATATGTTTTCTTATGTCTTCGTTTTTAAGAAAATTTTCATAAGATTTTTCATTGATATTTATTTTTTTAGCTAATTTTTCGAATAAATTATTTTTAAGTTTGTAAACATTTTCATAGTCAACAAAATTAATTGGTAATTTTTTGAACACTTCTATATCTTCGGTTTCCAAAATATTATTTTCTAGGTTTTCTAAAGATACAATATATGGATTTCCAAGAATAGAGGACTTGCTTGAATATGGGGAATACTCAACATTATCTGTTATACCTAGCGGAAGTACTTGCCAAACTTTAGTTCCTGAACTAGACAACATGTCTATGAATTCGAAACTAGAATCTCCCAAATCACCAATACCAAAATTACTAGGCAACGATGTTGGGTGTAAAATCAACCCACTGCTTCTTTTTATATCCATACCACTCTAAATATAGAGTATATAATAATATTTTTAAGGTAAATTTAACTCTTATGGTAGAAAAACACGATCCAGAATTTATAGATGAAGGAGAAAAGCAAAAAATAGACTTCTTTGAGGGCGACGTTCACTTAGGTCATTATGACTTTAGATTTGATTTCCGTGATAAGAAATATTTTTCAATATCTCAAGATGGTACTGGAAGAATTAGGGTCCACTCTCAAACAAATATTAAAAAGTTATGGGTTTTGTTAGAAGATGAAGACTTTCGACCAATCGAGCTTCGTAATTATGCTAAAACAGAAAGATTTATATTTTGGGGTACTCAAATTGAATTTCGTTCTGATATAGCTAAATTTAGCTTTGCAGCTACTACTGATGATGATCTAAATATTTATATTGGATCAAGTGGTGTTGCAAATTTTATCTCTCCTTCAGAAAAATGGATTTATAACTCACAAACCTTCCCTAGACATACAATTCCTGATTGGGTTTATGGAGGTGTTATGTATCAAATATTTCCAGACAGGTTTTCAAATTCTGATGATTCTCTAAATCCGGATGGCACTGTTGAGTGGGAACTACCTCCAACCAGATTAGATTTCCAAGGCGGTGATCTTTATGGTGTAGTAAATAATCTAAGCCATATTGAATCAATTGGTGTAAATATTATTTATTTAAATCCAATATTTCTTTCATCAAGTACTCATAAATATGATGCTTGGGATCACTTTAAAGTAGATCCTTTACTTGGTGGAGATGAAGCATTGAAGAAACTAATAGATGAATGCCATAATAGAAATATTAAAGTTGTTCTAGATTGTTCATTAAATCATGTTCATCCGAGACATTTTGCATTCCAAGATATTGTAGAAAAAGGTGAAAAATCTAAATATAAAGATTGGTTTACAGTTTTTGATTATCCCGTACGCTTTATTCACAGACCACACCTCTATTCAAATACTTATAAAGTTGGTTGGGATGGAAATGAAGAAGAATACAAGAGATATTTAGATAAAACTTTTAAAGAAACAAGAGTTCCCGTTGAAATCAGAGAAGATGATGGACCTATTGTAGAACCATCATTTAAAGCTTGGTGGGGAGTTCCTGACATGCCTAAGGTTAATTTTGAAAATAATGGTGCAAGAAAATGGGCTTTAGATGTAACAAAATATTGGATTGACAACTTTGATATAGATGGGTGGAGAATGGATGTTGCAAAAGAATTGGACTTTTCTTTTTGGAAAGAATTTAGAGAAATAGCTCATAGTTCTAAAAAAGATGTTCTATTAATTTCTGAAATATTTGGAGATACTTCCCAGTGGTTACAAGGCGATAGATTTGATGGCACTATGAATTATTCTTTCAGGGAAACTATGACAGATTTTTTCGCAACTAAAAGGATTAATACAAAAGAGTTTTCTGATTCACTAGCCTATTTATATTCAATGTATTCTTTTGAAGCGCTATCTTCATGCCAAAACCTCCTAAGTTCGCATGATGTAAAGCGTTTTTTAAATAGATGTGGTAACAATGAAGAAGGAGTTCTTGGTGCTGTATTTCTTCAAGCAACTTTTCCGGGCATAGCAGGTATATATTATGGTGATGAAATTGGCTTAGGGGGTGCTGATGACCCATTTAACAGAGCTACATTTCCTTGGGAAAATAACAAATTATGGAATACAAAAATTTTACAATACACACAAGAATTAATGAATATTAAAAACTCAAATTCTATATTCAAATATGGAAGATTTGAATTGGTTCAACATGATGAAGATATAGTAGTATTTCGAAGAATTTTAAAAGATGAATCGTTACTTTGTATTGTAAACAGAGATAAGTCAAATAAAGATATAAATGTAATTTCTAATGCTCATAGTGCAAATATTATATTTGGTGAGTGTGAAGCAAAACTCGATGAAGGTTTACTAAAAATTACCAATAAAAACAGTGAAATTGGTCTAATTATTCACGAACAATAAATCCCTAAAGCACCTTGTGCAATTGTGCAAAATTTCTTTATTTTAGTTGGAGATATTTCTAGTTATAAGTTAGATTTCTATTGACATTCTTAAATGAGTGTATACATGTATATACAAAGGGAGAGTATATGAAAACTAATAAGTCACGTTTCATAGTGATTTTATTAATGCTTTCTATGGTAGCTGTAGCTTGTGGAGGTGATACTGCTGAAGAAGTAGCAGAAACACCTGAAGTTACTGAAGCTCCACAGGAAACATTAGCTACTCCTGCAACCACAGCTCCACCACCAGAAGTAATTGTTGTATGGGCTGAAGAAAAAGTCGCAACGGCTTTAGACCCACTTGTTGGAGCTTATGAAGCTGCAGCTGGTGTTGATGTTGAAGTTGTTGTTTATGACTTTGGAGCCATAAGAACTGATGTTCAAACTGCTGGACCAGCAGGAGAGGGACCAGATGTATTCTTAGGTGCTCATGACTGGGTTGGAGAATTAGCAGCAAATGGCGTAATTGAGCCAATTAATCTAGCAAGCGTAACTGCTGACTTATTTGAAGTTGGTATTAATGCATTTAGCTACGACGGTATGTCTTACGGATTTCCGTATGCGACTGAAGCAATTGCTATGTATTACAACGCTGATTTAACTGATGGGGTTCCAGCTACATGGGATGATGTAAAAGCTGCATGTGATGCTGCTGGTACAGAACTTTGTGTAGGTGCACCAGGTGGTGGTGGAGGAGCAGATGCTTACCATAACCATCCATTCGTAGCATCAGCAGGTGGATATGTTTTTAAAATCCAAGGCGGATTCGATCCTTCTGATGTTGGTTTAGATAATGAAGGTGCGTTGGCATCTGCAGAGTATCTTGACACATTAGTCAAAGAAGGTGTTGTTGCATCAACCGATTACGGTGCCTCTATGTCAGCATTCCAAGAAGGTAGATCACTTTTCTGGATGACTGGTCCATGGGCAAGAAATGATGCAAGTGCAGTTAATTACAATGTTGGATTAATTCCTTCATTTAGTGATAGTCCTGCAACTCCATTCGTTGGAGTAAGAGGTGCCATGGTTTCTTCTTTTAGTGATAAGAAACTATTAGCAGAAAGTTTTATATTAGATTTCTTCGCTACTGTTGAAGTTCAAGAAGCAATGTATAATTCTGATCCTAGATTGCCTGCAACTAAATCATTATTTGCAATAGTCGAAGCAGCTGATCCAATTGCAGCAGCATTCGCAGCCAGTGCATCAAACGGTATTCCTATGCCAAACATTCCAGAAATGGGAAGTGTATGGGGACCATTTGGTGATGCTTTGTTAATCATTAGAGACCAAGCTTATGGAACTAATGAAGAAACAGGCGTTACAGTCAACTCTGCTACAGATGCTATGAAATTAGCAGCTGAGCAAATTAGAACTGCTATTGCTGGGGGTTAATTTTAATTAATCTTATCTAAATTGGGGCTCAGATTGAGCCCCAATTTTTTTAGTGATATATTTGAGTATGAAAAAATCAACAGTTTTTCGCTATATCTTTTTAGCTATATTTAATTCATTTATTGTTTATGCTGTTCCGTTAACTATCACATTTGAATCTTGGTTTTTACTTTCTCTAATTTTAATTATTGGTCTATTAGTTAATATTGTTTATTTTTCCGACCGTTTTCTTCCTATGAAATGGATTCTTCCAGGTATGATTTTCTTAATTTCATTTGTAGTTTTTCCAGCTGTTTACAATACTTTCGTTTCATTTACAAATTGGTCAACAGGACATATATTAACTAAATCTCAAGCTGTAAATATTTTGGAAAGTAGAACATTTACGCCTGAAGATCAGCAAGGTATAGAATTTGATTTATATGTATTTCAAAATCAAGATCTTCAATTTTATTATTTAGCAGATATAGATGAACAAAATATTTTATTTGGAAAAGCAGTTACTAGCGAAAATATACCTAATAGTAATTTCGCTTTACACGAACCCTCCCTTAAGCAAAACGGAGAAATTGTCCCTCCAGATGGTTTTAATTTGCTAACTGGAAAAGATCAGATTGCAAATTCAACGACGCTACAAGATTTATCACTTGTTATTGATCAAAATACAAGAGCTCAATTATTTAAAATTTCTGTTTTTGGTGCATCAACAGGTTTACTATCGTCAACATCGCAACTTTATACATTTGATGAATCCACCGATTCACTAACAAATAATTCAACTAATGTAACCTGTTTAGCTGAAATTGATAATTTTGTATGCGATGGGAAAGAAATTGATCCTGGTTGGCGTGTTTTTGTTGGATTTGATAATTACCAAAAATTATTTTCAAATCAACGCATTAGAGGTCCTTTAACTCTAGTTACCAAATGGACATTTCAGTTTGCTTTTATAACAGTCCTTCTTGCATTTTCAGTTGGCCTTTTCTTAAGCTTGGTTTTAAATAAAGAAAATTTAAAATTTCAGAGAATATATCGCGCTATATTTATATTGCCTTATGCGATTCCCGCATTCGTTTCCGTTCTTGTATGGAAAGGGTTATTAAATCCTGATTATGGAGTTATAAATAGCTGGCTGTCTCCAATATATGAAATTTTAGAGATTGAACCTGTACAGTGGTTAAAAACTAAGGAAAGTGCGAGGTCAGCAGTTTTATTAGTTAATACCTGGCTTGGTTTTCCATACATGTTTTTAATTACAACTGGTGCTTTACAATCAATTCCTAAAAATTTAATTGAAGCAGCCAAAGTCGATGGAGCAAGTAGCTTACAAACCTTTTGGAGAATAACATTTCCTTTACTTATGGTTTCAATTTCTCCACTTTTAATTGGTTCTTTTGCATTTAATTTCAATAATTTTACTTTAATATTTCTACTTTCTGGTGGAGGGCCTCCCGTAATTGGTAGTGAAGTAGCAGTTGGGTGGACAGATATCTTAATCTCTTTTTCTTATAAGCTTGCAATATCAGGAGGTAGAGGCAATTTATTTGGCCTAGCATCTACTGTATCTATTATTATTTTCGCACTTGTTCTTTTAATTTCAGCAGTATCTTTCAGATATACTAAACGATTAGAAAGAATTTATGGAAACATTTAGATTTAATATATGGTTTAAAGAGTTTGGGTGGAGGCATCTGGTTGCGATAATTTTTGTTATATTTGCCATATATCCAATAATGTATGTATTAACCAATTCATTTGCTGATTTTGCAAACCTTACTAATTCAAAACTTATACCAGATTCTTTAACACTTAAACACTATAAGTTACTATCTGGAAATCCATTAGTGCCTTATTCCGACTGGCTTTACAACACTTATAAAATTTCTGTTATCGCAGCATTTTTTAATGTTTTTCTTGGAACATTAGCTGCATATGCTTTTTCAAGACTTCAGTTTAAAGGACGCAGGGCAAGCTTACTCACTTTAGTTATTGTTCAAATGTTTCCATCGTTTTTAGCATTTGTAGCTATTTACTTATTATTTTTTCAGATAAGTGACGTAATACCAATAATGGGCTTAGGGACTCATTTTGGATTGATACTTGTTTATCTTGGAGGGTCTATTGGTTTTAACTCATGGTTAATTAAGGGCTTCATGGACACAATCTCTCCTTCTCTTGATGAGGCAGCAAAGGTTGATGGAGCTTCTGAATTTCAAATATTTAGTAAAATTATAGCCCCACTCACAAGACCTATATTGATAGTGATATTTGTAATAACGTTTATAGGAATTTATTCTGACTACATTCTTGCTGCAATCTTCTTAAAGGATAAAAACTTATGGACAGTTGCTGTCGGTATAAATACAGTATTTGTAGATGATTTCAATGCTGACTGGGGAGTAATAGCTGCTTCTTCAGTAATAGCTGCGACACCAATAGCAATGCTTTTTATATTTTTTCAAAAACAAATTACAGGAGGCTTAACGGCAGGTTCTGTGAAAGGATAAATCTTTATAATTATTAGCCCAATTCTAATTAATAAATTAAAATTCATATATCAGTTCTATAGGAGGAAACTTGTCAAAGCTACATGAATATCTAAAATCTCAAGAATCATTAATCACTTCATCTGTCGAAGGAAAAACATTAATAGATTTTATTGATAGAAATGCTGAAGAGTACCCTGATTATCCTGCATTAAATACACCCGCTAATTCTGAATATTCTGCTTGGGATTCTATGTCTTGGTCTGAATATAGAGACGCAGCAAAAAATTTAGCATCTGGTCTTATTGACCTTGGCTTAAGTCCAGGAGATACTGCTTTTATCATGTCAAACAATACTAAAGAACACAATATTTCTGATTTAGGAATTGTTTATTGTGGAGCAACACCTTCAACTCTTTATAAGCAATTAAAATATAACCAAATTGAATACGTAGCTAACCTTATGGAAGCCAAAGTGGCAATTGTTGGAGATCTTGATCTCTTTGAAGAAGTCAATAAAGCCAAAAAAGATTGTCTAAATCTTAAAGCCATTGTATTGATAGATGGCTACGAAGAAAAAAAAGATCTGGATTATGTTTATAGCTATCACGACTTAATTGAAAAAGGAAAAGAGATTAATGGTTCTGATTCTTCAAAACTAGATGAAGCAATTGCAACAATTACTCCAGAGACTTTAGCTTGTTTGATATTTACTTCTGGTACTACTGGTAAGCCAAAGGGAGTAATGATATCCCATAAAAATGTATTATGGACTATAGAAAGTTTATTTGGTCAAATGATCCCTGCATCTAAATTCCCAAGGATAGTTTCTTATTTACCAATGGCCCATATTGCAGCAAGAGCTGGAGATCATTATCAAGCTATTTACAGAATTGGACAAATTTTTCCAGTCCCAGTTCTTGAAGATATGAGAGATGCTCTTCCAACAATTAAACCTTCTGTATTTTTAGCAGTTCCAAGAGTATGGGAAAAATTTAAGGCAGGTCTTGAAGCAAGAATTGAAGAAAATCCAAAAAAAGATCTTATTGCTAAAGCTATCAAAAATGGTTTAGAAAGAGTTGATTATGAACAAAAAGGCGAGACGGTTCCTTTTATGGTTGGACTTAAAGATAAAGTATTTTCAAAATTAGTATTTTCAAAATTTAAGGAAGGTCTAGGTATTGTAGATACCGAGTATTTTGTCACTGCAGCTGCTCCAATGAATAAGGATGTACACAGGTGGTTCCATGCTATTGGTATAGATGTTACGGAGATATATGGAATGACTGAAGACACTGGTCCTGCAACTATAGGTGTTTCAGGTAACGCGGTTGAGTCATTTAGTAAAAGATTAAAGGCAGATTCAATAGAAGTACCTAGTGTATTAAATCCAATTGGCAAAGTTGGTATTCCAATTCCCGGAACCGAGGTAAAGGTGATGGAAGATGGTGAATTGTGTATTAAAGGTAATCACGTCGCTCAAGGATATTACAAATCAGACGAACAGACCAAAGAAACCTTTGATTCTGACGGATGGTTACATACTGGGGATTTGGCTGAGATTGATTCCGAAGGATATGTCAAAATAATAGGAAGAAAGAAAGAAATATTAATAACATCTGCAGGTAAAAATATAGCTCCTGTAGAAGTAGAGGATTTAATTAAACCTCATCAACTAATAGGACAAATATGTGTTGTTGGAGATGGAAAAAAATACTTAACAGCATTAATTGTCTTAGATGGTGATGGAGGAGCAGAATCTTGGGCATCAGATAATAATATTGAATATTCAATTGAAAATATGGCTAAAAACCAAACCGTTATCGATGCAATACAAAAACAAGTTGATGAAGCTAATTCACAAGTAGCTCAAGTACAACAAATTAAAAAATTTGTTGTATTGGAAAAGGAGTGGACAGACTCTAGCGGTGAACTAACACCTACATTAAAATTGAAGCGCAATGTTATTGCTGAAATGTATAATGAAGAAATTGAATCTATGTACGAGGAAGGTTAAAAATGTCGAGTGTATCTTTTGAAGATAGAGTAGTTATTGTTACTGGAGCTGGCAATGGGTTGGGAAAAGCCTATGCTATTGAACTCGGAAATAGGGGAGCTAAAGTTGTAGTAAATGACCTTGGGGGATCTGTAGATGGATCAGGCTCTGCTAGTTCTCCTGCTGATGATGTTGTAAATGAAATAATTAATAATGGAGGCGAAGCGGTAGCTAATTATGATTCTGTTGCAACTAAAGAAGGTGGTGAGTCAATTGTTCAATCAGCTATTGATAGTTTTGGAACAGTTGATGCTGTAATTAATAATGCCGGTATATTACGTGATAAAAGTTTTGCTAATATGTCCGAAGAAGAACTTTCTTTGATAATCGATGTTCATCTAAAAGGTACATTTTTTGTTTCTCAGCCTGCATTTAAAGTTATGAAAGAAAAAAATTATGGGAGAATTGTCAACGTTGCTTCACCATCGGGTTTATTTGGTAAT
>Ga0222715_10001522_pt1 | contig 22030 bp, 32 predicted proteins | sample C33_9DmetaG_FD_165056 | JGI IMG/M metagenome (GOLD analysis project Ga0222715, IMG submission 165056) | Estuarine water microbial communities from San Francisco Bay, California, United States - C33_9D | ecosystem: Environmental > Aquatic > Marine > Unclassified | place: USA: California... | reverse complement strand
TCGCTCCTGCCAAGAAATTCCTTTATGCGTCTTATGCGTCTGGACTCTCGATCCGAGACAGTGTTAAGTGTCGACGGTTGATTGACAGCCCATGGTACAAGAATCATTTTGGTGAGGCTTTCCGGCTGACTGGTGACCAGAACCAGAAACAACGGTTTGAGAACGACCACACTGGCCAAAGGATCGCAACCTCGGTGGATGGTGCCTTGACTGGGGAGGGTGGCGACATAATCGTGATTGACGACCCACACAATGTTCGGGAGGCAGATTCGATGGCTGTCCGAGAGGGAGTTTTGGAGTGGTGGGACCAAGCCATGCAGTCACGTTTCAATGATCCCAAGACTGGTGCTTTTGTCGTGATCATGCAAAGAGTGCACGAGGGAGACTTGACAGGGCACATATTGGCCAATGAGGTTGGTGATGAATGGGATCATCTGTGCTTGCCAGCCCGATATGAGATCGGCCACCCGACCAAGACCAGATCCAGCTTAGGGTTCACAGACCCACGCACCAAAGAAGGAGAGCTTCTCTGGCCAAACCGGATCGACGACAAAACTCTTTCCAATCTTGAAAGAAGCCTCGGGACATATGCTTCAGCCGGACAGCTGCAACAAAGGCCAGCCCCAAAAGGTGGTGGGATCTTGAAATCAGAGTGGTGGGTTCCATGGGAAGGCGATGAGCTGCCAGAGATTGAATATGTTCTGCAGTCTTGGGACACAGCATTCAGCATCAAAGAGAAATCATCTTATTCTGCTCGCACAACGTGGGGAGTCTTCCGGCACAGAGGAGCGATGTGTGCTATGGTGCTTGAGGCTTGGTGGGATCGTGTTACTTACCCAGAGCTGCGAAAGATCGCACAAGAGTCATATGAAGAGTACGACCCAGACGCTGTGTTGATCGAGAAGAAGGCTTCTGGCCAGAGTTTGCTGCAAGATTTGCGCATGGCTGGTGTCCCCGTAATTGAGTATTCTCCGGACAGAGACAAGCAAGCTCGTGCCCATGCAAGCTCCGCATTATTGGAGGATGGAAGAATTTACTTTCCAAAAGGCAAGAAGTGGGCTAAAAATTTAATTGATATCTGTGCTGCATTCCCAGCGGTTGAGAATGACGACATAGTTGACACGTGCACGCAAGCGTGGTTGAGATTGCGCAAAGGCTGGTTTGTCACCCATTCAGGTGATTACGAAGATGACGACGAGCCCATGAGGAAAAGGTTGACGATGTATGGCTGAACCTGTTATTCCATTTGCAGAAGGCTCCCCGCCTGATGACCTTCGGGTTGAGACTTTGCCGGATGGGGATGTTTTAATTGGTGATCCGGTCTTGGACGCCATTGAAGAGTCTGACAGTAACTTCGATGCAAACTTAGCAGAGGACATTGACGAAAAGCAGTCGTCCCGCAAAGCTGGCATCCTCACAGGTTATTTTGAGAATGACGAGTCAGCTCGCTCTGAGTGGAAAGAACGCTACAAGCAAGGCTTGTTGACGCTCGACCCAGAAGGTGGCATGGACGAGAACGAAGAAGAGCGAGCCATTCGTGGTCTCAGCACAGTCGTTCATCCGCTGATCGCAGAAGCTGCCACGCAGTTCAACGCCAAAGCCATCGCAGAGCTTTATCCGGCTGGCGGTCCAGTCAAGACCACCATCATTGGCGAGCCAAACGAAGAGACTGAAGATCAAGCTCGTCGTGTCAAGGAATTCATGAATTATCAAATCATGGAGCAGATGCCGGAGTATTTCCCAGACCTTGACCAAATGTTGTTTCATCTGCCATTGGTTGGCCAGACGTTCAAAAAGGTTTGGTGGGATGCCAACCTCAGTCGCCAATGCAGCCAGTTTGTCAAAGCTGAAGATTTTGTTGTTGCACCAGAGAGCAAAGATCTTCACACCTCCCCACGATACACCCACATCATCAAAATGCCCAAAAACGACTACAACAGGTATGTCGCGGCTGGTTGGTATTTGCCTTCGGAATACACTGGGGACAGTTATGATGAGGATGATGGCTACACCACGCAGCGGATCGAAGGCATAGACAAAAGTGACGACTCTGAAGACGATGTCATGACTCTTTTGGAGATGCATTGTTACGAGGCTTTTGAGGGCATAGACGGGATTGAGGACGAAGAGTCTGAGAACCTTGTCATGTTGCCTTACGTCATTACCATTGATTATGACTCTGAGAAGATCGTTGCCATCCGCAGGAACTGGGACGAGGACGACGAGGACAAAAAGCGCAGAGACTGGTTCGTAAGCTACAAGTTCTTGCCTGGATTGGGATTCTACGGTTTCGGTTTGTATCACATGATCGGCGGTCTTGGCAGAGCAGCCACAGGCTCGTTGCGTGCACTTTTGGACTCCGCAGCTTTTGCGAACATGCAAGGTGGCTTCAAGCTGAAGGGCAGAGTCAGCGGTGGTGAGATTGATGTCAATCCTGGAGAGTTCGTTGATCTGGACGCAACGGTGGATGACGTCAACAAAGCAATCATGCCATTGCCGTTCAAAGAGCCAAGCCAATCGTTGTTCAACCTTTTGGGGTTCATCGTCCAAGCTGGCCAGAGGTTCGCTTCGACTTCTGACCTCAATGTTGGAGACGTCAACCCGAATGCACCTGTCGGGTCAACTGTCGCTCTGATTGAGCAAGGCTCCAAAGCATTCAGCGCAATCCACAAACGTCTGCATTATTCCCAAGGCCAAGAGTTCAAGTTGCTGGCCAAACTGAATGCAGAGCACCTCGAGGAGTCTTTCCAGTTTTCGGTTGCTGGTTCCAGCGAGACGGTCTTTGCGACTGACTTCGACGATCGTGTCGACATCATTCCGGTTTCTGACCCCAACATATTCAGCACTGCCCAGAGAATCGCTCAGGCTCAAGCAATCTTGCAAATGGCCCAGTCAGCTCCGCAGCTGCACGATCTTTACGAAGCATACAAGCGAATGTATGAGGCCATCAGAATCCCGAACATTGACGAGATCTTGGTCAAGCCAGAAGAAGCTCCGAGGACAGACCCAATCGACGAGAACATGTCGATCATGTATGGCAAGCCAATCAAGGCTTTCCCAGAGCAAGATCACGAAGCCCACATTGCGGTGCACATTCAATTCATGCAAGATCCGTCTTTGGCTGGCAACCCAGCAGCCCAGACGATGCAGCCAATATTGATCGCCCACATTGCCGAGCACGTCGCGTTGTTGTATCGCCAGCGGATGGAAGCCAGCATCAACATGCCACTCCCACCATTGCCCAACCTCAGAGATCCGAAGTTCGCTTTGAAAGACATCGATCCAGAGATGGACATGCTCATATCGCAACGCGCAGCCCAAGTGGTCGCTGCAGCTCCCCAGATGCAACCGATCAAAGCTCTTCAAGCAGCAGGGCAACAAGGCCAAGAGAATCCTTTGGAATACGCCAAGCAGCTCGCACAGCTGGAGGCTCAGGCTCTTCAACAGCGCACTCAATCCGAGATCGCCGCAGACCAAGCCAAAGCAAGATCAGACATCGAGATCGATCAGGCCAAGGCTCGCCAGAACATGGACATCCAAGCTGCCAAGGTTCAAGCAGAGTTGGAGGCCAAGGTTCAAAAGCTCCAAGCGGAGTTGCAGCTTGAGCGAGAAAAGAATGCAGCAAAAATCCAGATGGAGGCTATGAAAAGTGGACTTTAACGGCAACATTTTGCCCATGGGTCCAATTGACCCAACCAAGTTTTCTGGCCAAACAGCTGTCGCAGGAGCACCACCCAATGCGGGTTCTCCTCCCAGTCCCGCAGCACCTGCGGCAGACCCGATGATGGAATATTTGAAAAACAAGGTCGAAGAGATCCGAGCAAGAGCCCAAGGACCAAACATGGGTGCGCTGGAGTCTTTCATGTCCGGAATGCCGAAAGGAGATCAGCGTGGCGTATGATCCAGAGCAATTTTTAAAAGGTGTTAAAGCACCATTCTCTCGACAAAACAACTTTTTAGATGCTGGCCAGTATTTGAGTGCTGGCAATACTTTTACAACTAGCGATGGCAGAACATTCTCGGACGGCACTGCAGCCCGACAGCACCAACAAACTCTTGATTCAGCGAGTGGCCAATCAGCTGGGACTGTCGAGCTTGAGTCTTTTGTCCCAACAAGCACTTTCGATACGCCCCAAGAGAGAGATGATGATTTTGTTGAGGGCACACTGGGCAAAAACAACCTTCCAACTTTCAGCAACATCAGAACAGCCATTGATGCGGTTGGGATTGGTCAACCGATAAACCTAGGTCTTCGCCAAGATTCCCGCAGGTACAACGTAGCAGCCATTGACAAAGAAGGTTATGGCGCACCGCCAGCTGAGGAGTCTTTTGAGCCAGATCCTGGAAAGTATCTCAGCTTGAAAGATCGTAGGGATGGTGGGGGTCCTGGATATGCTGGAGATGTTTATGGCATTGGTGGTGGCCGCAGAGCAGATGAGGACGGGGACGGTTACATCACTTTCGCAGAAAACGAAAAGAATCCACTCGATCAAAACTTCTTGACAGGGATGTCCAATGCAGCTTATCAGCTTGGCCAGTCCGTTGGCTCTGCCACATCTAATCTTTTCGGACGGTCTTTCGACGAAGATGACAATCAAGGTCCAGCAGCCCCAATCAACGATCAGGTCGAAATAGGAGGCTTGAGGTATAACACCAAAAGCGATGACAGTGCATATTCCGCTCCAGCAGATCCAACAGGCAATGATGGCGGGTTCATCAGCTTTATGGACAGGTTTGATGGTGGTGGTCCTGGAGAGAGTCGCGCAGAAGAAATAGAGCGTGGCGGTGGAGATGGTGGATTTTCCAGAGTCATTTGCACAGAGCTTTATAAGCAAGGCAAGCTGGACATGGATCTTTATCGGATGGACATCGTGTACACAGCCAAGAGACTTTCCCCAATCACAGTTCGTGGTTACCATCATTGGGCAGTGCCGATGGTCGTTCGGATGCGATCTTCAACGTCTCTGAGCAACCTTTTCGAATACCTCACAGTGGCCAGAGCCAAAGAGATTGCTCGCATTGTCAAGCCTGAGTTGCACAAGCGCACACTTTCAGGATTCCTAATCAAGAACATTGGCGAGGCGATTTGTTTCTCCATTGGCCTGTTCGTCGGGCAAAAAGACTGGTCTGTCCTTTATAATGGAGAAGCAAATAATGGATAATTTAGGTACGATGTCTGACCTTGAGCTTATGCAGGCTTTCCTGCGAGCCAACACTGACATGACAGCAGAGGCTCCCCCAGAGTTGACAGCACGAGTGCAAGACATAATCGCTGGCGGTGCACTCAGCGACATGGAACGTATGAATCTTGAGGCAATGGTTTCTGCGATGCCTACTGAAGCTGCCACCAGCATGGCCGCAGATCAAAAGATGTACGACAACATTCGCGCCCAACAAGAAGCTGACTTTGCGGAGCGGACGCGCATGGGGCCAAGCGGTTCAATGAGCGATGCTGAAGTTGCTCGGATGCGCCCAAAGCTCCGACCTCGTGGTTCCGGATCAACTAGCGACACCGAGGCGCAACAATATAGAGACATGATGAAATAGGAGGCCACCATGGCTGAAGTCAACGTAGAAAACATGGAAGAAAATGCGGAGCTTTTTGCAGAAAAGATGGGCTTTCCGCATGATGCTGAAGGTCTTGAGCTTTCGGACGATCAGCTTGTTAACTTTCTTTTGCTTTGCCACCAGATGCAATATGGCATGATGGAAGAGGAAGAGGAATATGAGGAAGGCGACATGAAAGTCAAAGTCATGAAGATAGGTGATGGCGACGTTCATGAGATGATGAACCAGATTCTCGGAGGGCATTAGTGCCTGTCCGCAAAGTCAAAGGAGGCTATCGCTGGGGCAAGTCTGGCAAAGTCTACAAGACTAGGGCTGAAGCCGAAAGGCAAGGTCGCGCAATAAGAGCTGCTGGCTACAGAGGCAAAAACTGATGGCAAAAAAGAAGGACGCTTGCTACAAAAAAGTAAAAGCACGCTATACCCGCAAAGGCGGCACGTGGCCTTCGGCGTATGGGTCTGGTGCTCTTGTCAAGTGTCGGAAGGTTGGTGCCAAAAACTGGGGTAAGAAAAGTGCCAAAAAAAAGTAGCACCAGCGGTGGCCTCAGGGAGTGGTTCAGCCAGAACAAAGGCAAAGGCTGGGTAGATTGCAAGACTGGCAAGCCATGCGGCAGGAAGTCCAGAACCAAAAGCAAACGAGGATATCCCGCCTGTCGGCCAACAATGGCGCAATGCAAAAGCAAGTCAGCCAAATCAGCAGCCAAGCGCAAAACATCCAAGAAGCGTGTGAGCTGGAAAGGGAAGAAAAGTGGCAAAAAAAGCAGTTGATGCCCCAAAAGGATTCCATTGGATGAAGTCTGGCAAAGGTTTCAAGCTGATGAAAGGCGAATACAAACCCCACAAGGGTGCGGTCAGAAAGGCATCATTCGACGTGCAGAAAGTCCACAAGTGAGTGGTTCATGTTTTTGCATTGATGCTTTACCTTGGCCAAGAAAGAAAGTTGGTGAGTGAAGACATGCACTTTTGGAGAGTTGAAGATTGCAATTATTATGCTCGGGAGTTGGTCCGGAGGTATGGCGAATATTACCCAAAGGACATTGCCACATCATATTGCGTTCCCAAGCTGGTTGATCCGGAAAAGGTGAGGATTTATTGAATGGGGATTGGGGCCAAAATTATAACAGAGATGACAGAAGAGTTGGCCACCTTTCTGTCTAATTTTGCTAACAAGAGCAGTGCAAGCGTGATGACTCCCTCAGAGTCTTATGGAGTCCTTAAAGATTTGCCATACACTCAAATGAGGTCTGATCCTAGCACCAGAGGAGCCGAAGTTGTTGTTCCTAACAAGCTGGATCCAAGGACATTTAGCTCGATTCAGAGCCAAACAAAAGATCTGCAAGAATTACAGCTGGACAGTGGTGGATATCCATACCAAGAAAATAGATCTCCAGAAATGATAAGAGAAAGCATATCTTCAATGCAAAATTGGATTGACAGCAAAAAAGATCTCCCAGCATTTTCGGATGTAATTTATCCAATGGCACAGAAGATAGAAGCAGACAAAGATCTTCTAAGATCAAGATCAAAACCTAGGATTGTAGACTGATGGCAACCTACAAAGGCAAAAAGGTGACGCTGAACAAGCCTCGCAGGATCAGCAAAGGTGAGACGAGCTACGGCAAAAAGAAGTCTGTGGTTTACGTCAAGGATGGCGACAGAGTCAAGCGTGTAACATTCGGCGACCCAAACATGCGAATCAAGAAAAACCAAAAAGGCCGCAGGAGCAACTTCCGGTCTCGCCACAACTGCGACAATCCTGGACCAAAAACAAAAGCAAGATACTGGTCTTGCAGGGCATGGTGATATGTCAGCTTTAAGTAGGCTTGGAGTAAAAACAGTCGAGGGTGTTGCTGACTTTTTGTCTAGTTTTTCAGACAAAGTGTTTTATCATGGGTCATTAAGCCCAGACATTGAAGAATTCAAACAATCAGGAGAATTCTTTCATTTTGGAACACCAGAAGCCGCTTACGAACGCCTGAGAGATTTGAGATCGGTTCAGGACCAAGGCAGATCCAGTGATATGGTTGGATCCATTTATCCTGTTAGGTTAAAAGCAGAAAGACCACTAACTTTAGAAGAAAATACTTATGCTGGCTCCCTTTCTTCTTGGGATGCAAACAATATTTGGGATAGAATTTCTTCAGAAATTGGGATCAGCGGTGCAACCCCACCAAATAAAAATAACAAGCAACTTGCTGTATCGAAATATGGAATTTCAAACGATGAGCTTAACACAGCAAAAGTCACCAAAAAATATGAAAAGCCAGACGGAAAAACTTTCACTGATAACAGATATTTTGCAGAAAATTTCCAATTTAATGGAGTTCCATTCGGCGAAGCAGATGAAATTTATCCAGGAGGCAAAGACCGCTGGATAATTGATTTTTTAAATTCAAAAGGGTTCGACAGCATTCAATATGTGAACAAAGGCGAAGATCCAGGATCTATGAGCACAATAGTTTTAGAGCCAAACCAAATTCGTTCGCAATTTGCAAATTTTGACCCAGCACAAGCCAAGTCAGGCAAAATACTCGCTTCTGTGCCGTTGGCTGCTGGTGCATTGAGCTCATTATCCACAGGAGAACAAGATGAGTAGATCCTCCATTAAAAAAGTAGCCAATGCAGAGATCCGTGCGGCGAAGAGCTTTCTAGAAAAGCGCAAGATCAAAAAGATCAGTCCACGCAAGTTCGCCATGGCAGCCAAGGAGCTTGACAAAGGTTTCCAAGAGACGCTACAAATACTCACGCAACAACTTTCTGGAGGGCAAGTCTGATGGCAGACAGCATATTCGCAGATCGTGAAAAGCTACCACCACAGAAGTTTGGCGACGACAACTATGAGAACATGGTGAATTACATCATGCGCCAAGGCACCATAGCCCCGAATGAATATGCTGAGGCTGGGCTGAATGATTTGAGCTTGAGACAAAGAACAGCAGACGGTGTTGCGAGTGCTGCAGAATATCTTGGGATGAGCCCATATGAGGCTCGCAAGTTCGCTGGCAATGTGACAGGCGACATGAACCAAGGCATTGCGGAAGGCATGGGCCTGTCTGACTTCACTCCTGCTGGATTGGTGTTCGGAGCTAATGAAGCCTACAGAGACTTCAAGATCGCAGACTCCCCAACAGACTATATTGCTCCGGTCATTGGCGGTGCGTTCGCTGCAGCTGAAGCATTCCCTTTGACCAAAGCGATGACTCGTCCAGCTCTAGCTTGGTTGAAGTCTATCACGTCCAAAGCTGCAGCCCCACGCAGCGCAAGAGTTGACGCAATTGTAGAGGCCGACAAAGTTCAAGACAACTTGGACGAGATGATCACAGGCGAAGTCCCAACTCAACAATACGACGATGATGGTGTTTTGGACAGATTGCCTGATCCAACAACAGTGAATCGCAGAGAAGTGATGGGTGGTTTGTCTGCTTTGGGTGTAACAGCCGCAGCCCCATCGTTGATAAAGATCGCAGGTGATGTCCCAGCTCCAGTCAAGGCAGCTGTGAAGAAGCTCCCACCACCTCCAGGAATTGGAGCTTTGTCAAAAAGTGTTTCTAAAACAAGATCATTTAATGAGATTGCTGATTATATTGAGGGCGAATATTCAATCAGCCCACAAGAAGCATTCGACCAAGCTCTGGAAGAAGAGATGGTTTATGGCGAAGTCATGGACTCTTTGAATGACGAGGCTGACAACATTCAGAATTGGCTTGATGGTGACGAGGCAGGTCTGGACAATTATTTCGAGAAGTTCGGAACCCAAGCACCAACAGGTTATGAAGATGATGCATATTACGTAATTGAAGAGTTGATGGGTGAGCCTTATTTCATGACTAAAGCTGAAGTTGGCGAGTGGTTTAAAAAAGAAGGAATCATTGACTGATGTCCTCACTCTCCAGAGCGATGGTTGGTCTGACTGATGACACGATCCGTTGGCTGCAGGGAATATCATCCAAACTCGATAGCTCCTACAACATTCAGAAGTCTCCGGAGAGTCTTGCGGAAGAAGCTGCGAACAAAATATACAACCTCCAAGATGTTTCACCAGAGACATTCCAACGCATAGACAATTTCCATCTTTACGAAGCTCTCCGAGACGCTGAGGAAGATATAATTGACGTTGGGATGATGAGTCCAGAAGCTTATCTCAGCATGACTCCAAGCATCAATAAATTCTATTCTCCAGAAGAGCTTGCTGAAAAGCGTTCTGTCCTAAGCAAGCTGCAATCTCAGGGAGTCTCTTGGAGTGACATGCCAGAGCTTGCATATCAAGCCTCAGATCCTTATTCTTTAGGTGGTGCAGACAGTTGGGCTGAGATTGTTTCTCATGATGGGCGCAATCGGATGGCTTTCCTTGGCGACACTCAAAAAGGCCAAGATCAGCTTGTCAAATTCATCCCAGTGGATGAATACAACACACCACTTTTAAGGGATCTTGACAAAAGCACCTCAGTTTATAAACAAAGCTCTGAGCCGATGGCACAAAGAGACTCTGGAGCTCTGAGCAGCCTAATTAAACTTTTGTCTGTTGGTGGTGTTGCACCATTGTTGACTTCCGGAGAAGAGGAGGATAAACAATGAACAGGTCGTCTTTCCCGTCACTTATATCCAAAGGAGGATCCAAAATGAAACATGGGATGAAGAAGAAGAAAACTATGAAGAAAAAGAAGAAAGGGTACTAGTGCCCAAGGAAAAGACCGAAGAAGTTGTTGAAGTTTTTGTCACTGGTGTTTCTATGAGTGGTGGCGGTGGAATAGGATTGGAAAGCGATGATCGATCTGATCAGAGAGATCAAGAAGCAGATCCGGCTCCAGAAAACAGCGATAGCTAGCGAGATGGTTGAAGGCCGCATGAGCGACTTTCAGTCATACAGCAAAAACGTCGGGATTGCGGAAGGCTTAGAACAGGCTTGCGCATTGATCGATGAAACGATGAAAAAAATGAATCAGGAGGATGAATAATCATGTCTCATCCGCATGCAAAAGACCTCATCACAGATGAGCAGACCAATGCGACGTTAGGGTCGCACCAGTTCCCCAAGCCACTGGGCTGGAAAGTATTGGTTCAGCCTAATCAAGCCAAGGCTAAAACAAAAGGTGGCATTTTCCTTCCGGAAAGCTCCAAAGACAATGAAGAATACCTCACAGCCCACGGCACAATTCTTGCGATGGGTGAATTGGCGTATCGAGACCGTGACACAGGCCAAGCATGGAAAGGCCAGTGGCCAACAGAGGGAAACTCTGTAACATACGGCAAATACGCAGGTCAAAAATTAACAATCAATGGCGTCAAAATGTTGCTGCTTAATGATGACGAGATCACATCGGTCTTGCCAGAAGGCGTCAGCATTGCAGCGTATGTGGAGTGAGGTAAGCCATGAATGAAAGTGTAGTTCTCGAAGAGCTCGAGAAAGAGATCGCTGAGGCCAAGAAAACTTCTGGCCAAGACGACAACTTTGAAATTGAAGTCACAGATGAGTCTGATTCCCCAGAGGAAAAGCAAGAAGCTGTGAAAGAAGACACCGAAGAAGAATACAGCGGCAAAGTCCAAAAGCGAATCAAAAAGCTAGTGGACCAACGCAGAGAAGCTGAGGTTCAGGCTCGCCAGTACCAAGAAGAAACAGCGCAGCTGAAGTCTCGTCTTGAGCGTCTTGAAAAAGGCAATGAGCACCAAGCCCAAGATCAATTCAACACGCGATACAAGCAGACTCGTGCTGCTCTTTCTAAAGCTGTTGAAGAAGGCGACACAGAAGCTCAAGTGTCTTTCAGCGAGCAGTTGGCCGACATGAGAGCAGCCATGCGAGTTGCTGAGATGCAAAGGCAGATGGCCCAGCAACAAGCAGCCTCCCCAACTGTGGGTCGCGCAAAACAGGCCGCTCAGAATCCACCTCCGCAAAAAGCAATGAGTTGGTGGGAGAAAAACAGATGGTTCGACAGCAATGGTTTTTCGCGGGAAACAGCCGCAGCGAGAGCGATTGATGTGCAGTTGGACCTCGAAGGATTTGACAAAGAATCTGACGAATATTACGATCAGTTAGATTTTCGTTTACGAAACGTGTTTCCCGAGCTAAACTCGGGGAAAGTGCAAGGCAAACCACGAGCAAAAAGCAGAGCACCAGTAGCGCCAACTGCAGGCGGTTCAGGAGCACCTCGCACAAATGGCAGGACAAGAATGACTCAAGATCAACTCCGAATGGCCAGAGAGCTGGGCATCACTGACGAAAAAGGGCTGAAGCAATATGCAGCTGAAATTCAAAAACAGGCAAGGAGCTAAGTCATGACAAAGTCCCGCAATGTACGCGCAGCTGAGACTCGCGAAGAAGTCCGTGCAGAAGAGGCTCGTCCTAAGACTGCATGGAAACCACCATCGTTGTTAGATGCACCGAAGCCTCGTCCTGGCATGGTCCAACGATGGGTAACAACCTCGATTCAGGGTAAAGACTCGCCAGACAATGTATACAAACGTATGCGCGAAGGCTGGTCACCACGCTCTGCTGACTCCGTTAAAGATGAGTTGTTCCCGACCATCAACCACGGCCAGTGGGCAGGTTCTATTGGAATTGAAGGAATGCTGCTCTGTGAAATGCCTATTGAAGACCGAGCCTCTCAAAAGGAATGGTACAACAAAAGGAATTTAGAGCAGAACGAATCAATTGCAGGAGAGCTTGATGCGTTAGGACGCAACAATGGGCAACCGATTTATCAAGATCGGAAGTCTGAAGTTAGTCGTGGCAGATCGGTTTCTGTCATGAATGATTAACCTTTAACGCTAAGGAGCGATAATATGGCAAACGTAGATGCCGCATTTGGGTTCGTCCCAGTTCGCCACATGAGCGGTAATGCACCTCGTGCAAATAAGTATACCATTACGTCTGGTTTGGCTGAGAACATCTTCACTGGTGATCTTTGCATTCTGACTGCAGATGGGGTCATCACACCTCACACTGCAACAGAAACCAACAACATTGGTGTATTTGCTGGGGTGTCTTATACTGCTGCAGATGGCTCGTATGTTTACAGTGAATATTGGCCATCAGGCACAGTTGCTACAGACATTATAGCATATGTGTACGATGATCCATTCACCGTATTCAAAGTTCAGTCCGCTGGAACAACAGCTCAGACTAATATCGGCAACTGTGCTGATGTTGTTGCTGGGGCAGGGTCCACGCTGACTGGTAACTCTGGTTTTGAGATTAGTGGAACGATGGCTGCAGGTATTGCTACTTGCAAAATCATTGCACTTTACGACTCTCCAGACAACGCATTCGGCGCAAATGCTATCATGGAGGTGCTCATTGATGAACACATCCTTGGTACAAATGTAGCTGGTATATAAGGAGGGTCTGAACGATGGCAATGAATAGAGCATCATTTGCAAAAATGCTTGAGCCAGGACTGAACACTCTCTTCGGTCTTGAGTACGACAGATACCCAGAAGAATATGCTGCGGTATTTGAAAGCAACACCTCGCAGAAGGCATTCGAAGAAGATGTCTTGTTGCAAGGTTTTGGCAACGCTCCCACTAAAAATGAAGGTGCGGCTGTGTCTTATGATGCTGCTTCGCAACAGTGGACTGCACGTTACCAGCACGAAACGATTGCCTTGGCATTCTCGATCACCGAGGAAGCTGAAGAAGATGGCCAATATGGCTCAATCGCTTCTCGCTACACAAAAGCTCTTGCGCGGTCGATGGCTTCGACCAAAGAGATCAAGGCTGCTAATGTCTTGAACAATGCGCAAGCTGCTGGGTTTACTGGTGGCGATGGTCAAACTTTGTTGAGTGCTTCTCACCCAACCCAGAATGGCAATCAGTCCAATGTCCTTGCGACAGCAGCGGATCTTTCAGAGACTTCTTTAGAATCAATCTTGATTCAAATCTCTGATATGAAAGACGACCGTGGTCTTCGGATTGCCGCTCAAGGCACTCAGTTGATAATCCCGACAGCTTATCAGTTTGTCGCGGAGCGTCTGCTGGAGTCTACCTTGCGCCCATCAACAGCTGACAACGACATCAACGCGATTAAGTCCGGTGGCTATTTGCCCAAAGGCTATCACGTTATGCGTCGTTTGACTGATGCTGATGGATTCTTTGTGCAGACTGATGTCCCTGATGGACTGAAGATGTTCCAAAGGTCGCCTATGAAAAAAGGCATGGAAGGTGATTTTGAGACTGGTAATGTCCGCTACAAAGTTCGCGAGCGTTATTCTTTCGGCTTCACTGACTGGCGTGGTGTCTTCGGATCTGAAGGCGCAGCATAAAATTTGGGGAGGGCATTTTGCCCTCCCTTTTCCATCCTGACAGCAACAGCTGACTTAACCCAGACAGGAGAATTACAATGGGTACAACAACATTCTCAGGCCCGATAAAATCAGGCACGATAAAAGAAACCAGCGGCACGACAGTCGGCTCCGACATGAAGAATACAGGCTTTGCTGTTCTTTCGCAAACAGCAGCCATTGACCAAACTGCCACGACCACAACAACAAATATCATAATCCCAGCAAACAGCCAGCTGATATCCATTGATGTCACTGTGACCACAGCTTGGAGTGGTGGGGCAACGACTCTTGGCCTTGGTGGTGTTGGCGCGGCAACCTCTCTGACTGCTGCTGGAGCGATCCAAGGCAATGCTGTCGGGATTGTCGCTGCTAGTCCTGGAACAGATGCAACTCGCACATCCAAGTGGCTCAACACAGGCACAGGCGATCATAGGTTGATCGTGACCACAGCTAACACAGGCAATGGTGTTGGTGCTGTGACGGTTGTTTATGCTCAAAGCAACAACGTCACATAAAATTGTTTGGTGGGTGTAAAGCCCACCAATAATTTACAGGAGGGTCATAGATGGCTAACATTACAAGTGTGAAGACGATTACTGAAAACACCAACGAAGTAGTCATGGCATTCCAATTGCAATATGTTGACACTGCGGATGAAGATGCTGTAAAAAAAGTTGATGTTTCAACTTTGGCAAAGAATGCCAATGGACAGTCTTGCAATTCTGTCAGTCTTTTGGAGTGTTGGTGGGTTATTCAAGGCATCACCGTTATGGTTGAGGCAGATGCAAGCACAGACATCATAATGATGCATATGGCAGCTGATGACATCGGATATCAAGACTTCAGCAAATTTGGCGGACTGCCATCAACTGTAGAATATGGCAGCACAACTGGCGATGTCATGTTCACGACAACTGGCCTTGGAGCTATTGGTGACACGTACAACATTATCTTGCGGATGAAAAAACACTACGCATAGGAACAGTGAATGGCGACATCTAACACATACGCTTTCCGGCCCGATGTTGAAGAGATAATCGCTGAATCATTTGAGCGGTGCGGAATAGACGACGAAACTCGGACAGGCTACCAAGCTAAGGCAGCTCGCAGGAGCCTTAATTTGCTTTTCAGCGAGTTTGCTAACCGTGGCATAAATTATTGGGCTGTCCAAAATAATACGTTAGCTTTGGTAAAAGACCAAACAGCTTACACATTGCCTGTCGGGACGATAGATCTGATTGATGTTGTGATACGCCAAACAACTGGGGGCACAACAACTGACACAACAATACAAAGAGTCAGCATATCAGAATACAACCAACTGCCAAACAAATCTTCTTCTGGCAAACCAAGCCAATACATGTTGGACAAGCAATACACTCCAACAATCAATGTTTGGCAAGTTCCAGACAGAACAGATTACAGTCTGGTTTATTGGTCAATAAACCAACTCGAAGATATAACAGCCAGCAACCAAGATGCAGACATTCCTTACAGATGGACAGATTGCCTTTGTGCTGGGCTGGCGAGCAAGTTGGCAATGAAATATGCTCCTGATAAATTTAACTTGTTGAATCAGGTTTATGAAAGAGCATTCGAGTTTGCAGCTGCGACAGACAATGATGGTGTTTCAATGAGAGTTCGGCCGAAAGGATTGAATCTTATCTGATGGCAAGAGTTAAGTATGCAAAAGGCAAACGATCTTTAGCGATCAGTGATCGCTCTGGACTGCGTGTGCCTTATACTCAGCTCAAGACAACTTGGGATGGCCTCAGAGTTTCTCCAGAAGACTGGGAGCCAAAGCAGCCACAGTTGACTCCTGCGAAAAATGTTGTTGATGCAACAGCTCTTTTCAGCCCAAGGCCAGATAACGATCCAGAGAATGTTGAAATATTCATCGGATTCAATTATGATCCATTCGTAGATCCTCGTCAAAGACCAGGAGTTGGCATTGCAGGCAAGGCTTTTTCTGGGTTTTCAACTTTATTAATTAATTCAAATATAAACGCAACTGGCGTTGGGGGAACAGGAAATTCTAGCGGAGAAGAAGTAGAGCTTGATCCTGCTGTAAGTGGCATCTCTGGAACTGGCGGTGTTGCTGTTGATTCTGCCCAAGTTGTCACGCTGGCAGTGACAGTGCAAAATGTTGGTGGGGCAAACAAATACTTCATCGCTGGCGTTCAACAAGACACGCTGGAATTGATGGAAAGCAGAACGTATTATTTTGATCAGAGCGCATCTTCTAATTCTGGGCATCCGCTCAGATTCAGCACCACGCCAAACGGAACGCATGGTGGGGGAAGTGAATACACCACAGGAGTGACAACGTCAGGGACACCGGGACAGGCAAATGCTTACACCCAGATAGTTGTCGCAAATTCTGCACCGACACTTTATTATTATTGTTCGGTACATAGTGGAATGGGGGGAACGGCTAACACACCACCATTTGCTTCTGTTTCCATAGAATTAGAAAATACATCACTAACAGGAGTGGCTGGCGTTGGTGGTGTTGGTGATGAAATTCCTGCTGTTCATGTGACAGGAGTTTCTGCAAGCGGTGGCACAGGATCAGTCGGCGTTGAAACTCCATCAGTCATGCCAACACCAAATGGTGTATCTGGAAATGGTGATGTAGGCTCTGAAACACCAGAGATATCAATTGCTGAAACTGGCGTTGGAAGCACAGGCGGTGTTGGAAACATAACCGAAGAAGGCACTGAAGATGCGACTGGGGTCTCTGGAACAGGAGCAATCGGTGCAGAAACTCCAGAAATGTCAGAAGCTGTTTCTGGGTTGGCTGGCAATGGCGGTGTTGGAACGTCTAGCTTTGAATTAACCAAACCTCAATCTGGCGTGGCTGGAAGCGGTGGTGTTGGTGTTGAAATTCCTGTCGCACACCCAAGCGGAGTTTCTGGTGGTGGAGGGGCTGGCGCTGTTGGTGTTGAGGCTCTTGAAATATCAATTGATGAAGCTGGAGTTGGCGGCACAGGTGCAATCGGCAATCCGACATATATTGCTGATTTGCAAGCTGGCGTTTCTGGAGTTGCTGGTGATGGTGAAGTTGGATCAGAGGCAATAGAGACGAACAAAAATGCCACTGGTCTTGCTGGCACAGGTGCCGTTGGTGCAGAAATTGTTCAACTCTTCCCAAGCCAAAATGGAGTTTCTGGCTCTGGAGGGGTTGGATCAGAGGCGATTGATATATCAATTGCTGAAACAGGAGTTTCTGGCACAGGTGATGTTGGCACAATAACTGAAGAAGGAACTGAAGAAACTACTGGAGTTTCTGGCACAGGCGGCGTAGGCGCTGAAGCAATTCAGCTAGAAATTGTTGAAGTTGGTGTTTCTGGCACAGGCGGCGTTGGTAATGAAAACATCCAAGCGGATGCGATTATAACAGAAACTGGGGTTAGCGGCACAGGCGGCGTTGGATCAGAAACACCAGAGCTATCAATCGCTGAAGCTGGGGTTGGCGGTACAGGCGGCGTTGGGAGTGCCGTTCCAGAAGAAGAGTTTGGCTGGAGCGTTGGAACGTGGGGCGATGGGGCTTGGGGTGATATTGCTGGTAGGCCACATCCATCTGGCGTCAGTGGAACAGGCGGCGTTGGAACGACTTCTGTCTTGCTGATAACAACTTGGGGTCAAGCTGGCTATGGCGAAGGAACATGGAATTGAGGATGAATGAATGAATTATACAGAGCTAAAAGCCAACATCCAAAATTTTCTAGAAGATGACTCGACTGAGTTCGTCGCGTCAATTGACACGATCATCGAACAGGCTGAAGAAATGGTATTTCAGCGACTGCCAAATATGCCATGTTTTCGCCAAACGTCTGCTGCAGCTAATCTTGTGCAAGGCACAGCGTCATATACAATACCAACAGCGCGGATGATCCGACAGGTATCAATTACAGACACAAATGTTGTCACGTATCTTGACCACAGAGTAGATTCTTACATTCGTGATTATTGGCCAAATGCCACGACGCAAGGCACTCCACGAATGTACAGCACGGATAGCGCAGGAACGGCTGGAACGGTCATTACGCTGGCTCCCACACCCTCTGCGGCCTTGGCCTATAGCGTAGATTTTATTGCCCCTGAGACGGGATTAAGTAATGCGAATCCAAATACTTGGATTGCAACAAATGCATCAACAGTTCTACTTTCTGCGGCTCTGTTTGAGGCATCGGCGTTTTTGAAAGCGCCAGAGACTTTGTCTCTCTATAAAACTCAACTTGACGAAGCAGTCCAGTTCACAGTACAAGAGATGCAGAGGAACTATACAGCAGAATATAATGGAGGCATATAATGGCTATCACACAAGCAATGAGTACACTCTTTAAAAAAGACGTATTGTTGGGCGACCATCACCTAGACAGCGACAGTATTTATATTGCGCTGTATACTAGCAGCGCGACACTGAGCGCGGCAACGGATGGTTATATAACCAGTAATGAAGTTGCCAACGGCAATGGATACACTACAGGCGGCAATGCATTGTCTAGCAAGGCGGTCACTGAAAACAGCACAAGTGGTGTTTTTGATGCGGCTGATCCAGAATGGACAAGCGCGACATTTACTGCCCGTGGTGCTTTGATTTACAACAAAACGCTGGGCGATGCATCTTCAAACTCAAGAGGTGCAATCGCAATTCTTGATTTTGGCGGTGACTTTTCTGTTTCTGGTGGTACTTTTAAAATTGTATTCCCAGCAGCAACTGCAAACAATGCAATTGTAAGGATCGACTAAAATGGCTTCAACCTATGTAAACGACTTACGCCTCAACGAGATGGCGACTGGTGACCAGTCGGGATCATGGGGAACAGTCACGAACCTTAACTTGGAAATGATTGCAGAGGCATTTGCTTACGGCACTGAAGCTATTGCGAATGCCTCTACACACACGATCACCGTCCCAGATGGTGCCAAGGGTGATGAACGAAGGTTCTATCTCAAATGCACAGGTGGCGGTCAGGCTTGCACAGTCACACTTGCACCTAACACCGTTTCAAAAGTTTGGATGATTGAGAATGCAACTAGCTATACTCTGACATTCACTCAAGGCTCTGGAGCCAATGTTGCAGTGCTTGCTGGTCAGGTCAAAATGATCGCCACAGATGGCGCAGGATCAGGTGCAGTAATTTATGATCTTTTGACAGACGTAAATCTGGCTGGAACAACAGTCATGTCTGGTGCAACAATTGATGATGTTGCGATAGATGGCAAAGTCATTACGATGACTGGATCGTCAGGCGACACGGCAACACTAACTGTCGCGGCAGATGGTGCATTGGCAATCGCCACAACAGATGCAGCCGCAGCCGCAGCCAACATATCAATCACGGCTGACGGCACATTTACTGCTACGGGAACAACCATCACGTTGGACAGTGCTGGTGACATCGTTCTTGATGCTGATGGGGCAGATGTAATATTTAAAGATGATGGCACATCAATTGGAACCATAACCAACGCATCCAGCGACCTTGTCATTAAGTCTAATGTCCAAGACAAAGACATTTTGCTTAAAGGTGATGATGGTGGTGCTGAAATTACTGCTCTGACACTTGATATGTCTGCTGCTGGTGCGGCTGCTTTTAACTCTAGTATTACCTCTGGTGGTGCAGCGGTCAAAGTTGCTGGCAAAGAGACGATGTTTGTCCCAGCAGTCGCTATGTATCCAAGCACGACCAATCCGTGTGCAGGGCCAGAGCAAGTGGAAACAACAGCTCTGCGACCTGATTTAAAAGTCTTAGACTTTGCGGCTGATGCGGATGATTTTGCTCAGTTTGCTATAGCCATGCCTGCGTCTTGGAACGAAGGAACTGTGACCTTTCAGCCTTTCTGGACTGTGACAGGCACAAATACAGGAACAGTGGCTTGGCAATTGGCAGGTATCGCTGTTAGCAACGATGACACCATAAACACAGCATTTGGCACTCAAGTGGCGACTACTGCTCTTGCATTCTCTGGAACGTCAAATGACTTGATGGTTAGCGCAGAAAGTGGTGCTGTGACAATCGCGGGAAGCCCAGCCGCAAATGATATGTGTTTTTTCCAAATTAACCGTGATACTAGCGCGGATGATCAGACGGGAGATGCTCGCTTGTTGGGTGTTAAATTGTTATTCACAACTGATGCAGCGAATGATGCATAGGAGTAAACATGACTGGTTTTGGCTTTAATATTCTTGGTTTTGGGAGTTCTGCTGGGCCTCCCGCAGTAGAGATTCCAACTGACACTTTAATTAATAACTTGCAAAATCGCAGTCAAATATCAGCTTCTACTTATATAGGCAATGGAGGTACTTTAATTATTCCCGCTAATTTTTGGCTATGGTCAACTAATACAACCTATTCCACTTTAACTGTGGATGTAGACGGTGCCACAATAGAAAACAACGGTAATATTGTAGGAAGAGGTGGAGCCGCTGGCGGATCGCCGGGCGGCAATGCTATTAACATTACTGGCTCTGGAGTTACAATAATAAACGCCTCTGGCGCATATATTGCTGGTGGTGGCGGTGGTGGTCGCACAGGGAACCCAAATGGGCCGGGTGGAGGCGGCGCTGGCGGTGGAAGCGCAAGCGCCAGCAGTCCAGACTTAGGGAATCCAAGCCCAAACGCACCTGACGGCAATTGGAGTGGTTATTATTATTCGGGTGGCCGAGGCGGCGGGGCTGGAGGCGGGGCAGGAAGTACAGCACTTTCTCCGGGAAGTGGTGCTAAAGGTGGATGGGTTTTGCCGGGAAGTGGAAGCTCAAATGCGCCGGGATATGGCGGCTACCCATACGGTGGTGCTGGTGGCTCTGCTGGGAATCAAGGCACCCAAGGTGGCGCGTCAGGTGGCAGATATGGTGCAGGAGGAGGAGGCGGCTGGGGCGCAAATGGTGGCTCAAATGGTCAAGGCACAACGGGAGGTACTGGTGGCAAGGCCATTGAGGATAACGGCAATACTTACACACTGTCAAATAGCGGCACAATTTACGGGGCTACGACATGACGAAAACAACCACTTACACTTGGCAAGGAAAAGTTTTTGATACTGAGGCAAAAGCACAAGAAGAGGCTTCATCTTCTGTGTCTAAAATTCAAAAAGATTTTTCCAATACTTGTTCTGTTATTGCAGTCGAAACTGATATTAAGAAATACAGTGCATTTATCATCAGCCAAGCGAATAGGCTAACGTCCCACCCCAAAGACCTATCAGATGATGACCCAAGGAAATTTTCTTTTTACTGTCAAGGCAGTGATAATCATCTTCCAGTCTCTGCGTTAAAAGTTAAAACTTTGCATCGTGAAGAATTTGATAATTACATTAATAAAAAAAATATAAAAAAAATACAAAAAAGTACATTTCCAACTCGTTTGCTAACAGCAAAAGATGAAGACGAAACTTTAAAAAATGGTGAAGAAATTGTAGATGAAATTTTATTTTGTAAGGCAGAATTTATTTATGGATAAGCGCACAGTGTCCTCTGCACATAGCAGAATTGATGATCTAAACGTCACCTTTGCGTCTCTACGCACAGAAGTGACCATACAACACAAAGAGTTGTTTACGAGGGTAAAGCGTTTAGAAGCAATTATGATCGGTGCCAGTGCGGCCATAATCGTGATGCTGATGACTGTGCTAACAAAAATGGGGTAGAATTATGACACCAGAGACGTTTGATAAATTCAAAGTTTTGCCGCGAATAATGATGCTGGCTGTTACGGTATTGACGTATCAAAGTGTTCACTGGTTTATGTCGATTCCTCCCGACCAAGTAACAAATGCCCAAGCGGGTTTGGTTAGCGTCTGTATGGGCGCACTCACTGGCTGTTTTGGCATCTTCATAAATGGGGAAAAAGCATGATGGCTCTTCTGGGAAGCCTGCTAGGCTTCGGATCATCGTTTTTGCCGTCAGTGCTTGATTACTTTAAGGCCAATCAGCAGCAAAAACATCGCATTGAAATGATGCAAATCGAGACAGAGCTTGCACAAAAACGGTCTGAAATGAAGCTGGTAGAGCTAGACAAGAAGGCAGACATCGAAGAAACAAAGGGGCTGTACGAACATGACCGATCTATTGACGCTGGAGGCTTTATCAACGCTCTCAGGGGTAGTGTTCGTCCTGTTATTACTTATGCCTTTTTCGGATTGTTCGTAGCCACCAAAGTGGTCATCATGGTTAAGGTCGGG
>Ga0222715_10001519_pt1 | contig 22050 bp, 16 predicted proteins | sample C33_9DmetaG_FD_165056 | JGI IMG/M metagenome (GOLD analysis project Ga0222715, IMG submission 165056) | Estuarine water microbial communities from San Francisco Bay, California, United States - C33_9D | ecosystem: Environmental > Aquatic > Marine > Unclassified | place: USA: California... | reverse complement strand
TCTTCTATTTCTTCAATTTCGATTGGAATATTTTTCATTAGATTTATCGGATCAGCATTTTCTTGAACTACAACATCATCTTCAAGCCTTATGCCAAAGTTTTCCTCTTGAACATATATTCCAGGTTCAACAGTAAAAACCATGTTTTTTTCAATAGGACGACTTAAATCTCCATAGTCATGAGTATCTAAACCTAAATGATGGGAAACGCCATGAGTGAAATATTTTTTAAAAGCAGGGTTTTCTTTTGTTTGATTTTGAACATCATTTTTAGATAAAAGACCAAGCTTTAACAATTCGGAGGTCATAATTTTCCCCACTTCAGCATAATGCTCTTTCCATAATAATCCTGGTCTTAATAATTTGGTTGCCTCATTTTTAACAAGTAAAACAGAATTATAAACAGCTTTTTGTCTTTTTGTAAATTTTCCTGAAACAGGAATGGTTCTGGTCATGTCACTAGAATAATTTGCATATTCTGCGCCAACATCTAATAATAAAACATCTCCCTCTTTACATTGATTATTATTATTAATGTAATGTAAAATATTAGAATTAACACCAGATGCAATTATGGGAGAATAAGCAAATTTTTTAGATTTATTTCTTAAAAATTCATGAGAAAATTCAGCTTCAATTTCATATTCCCAAACCCCAGGTTTTACAAAACCAAGGATTCTTCTAAATCCTAATTCAGTAATATTACAAGCTTTCTGAATTAGCTGAATTTCTATAGGATCCTTTACAGATCGCAGCCTTTGAAGAATAATATTGCAGCCTTTAGTTTCTTTATTTGGATATTCTTTTATAATCCAATTATTAAATCTTTCTTCTCTAGTTTGTGTTTCAACTTTGGCTCTGTAATGCTCGTTTTTGTTCAAGTAGATAACTTTTACTTGTTTCATTAAATCACTCACTAAATCTTCTAAATTATTCAACCAATAAATATTATTAATACCAGAAATTGATAAAGTCTTTTTTTTATCTAATCTTTCTCCCTGCCAGTGAGTTAAAAGATCATTTGGTTTTGTAAGAAATATAATTTCTTTAAATTCTTTTTTTGATTTTTTAAATAATAATAAGATGGTTTCTTCTTGATTTATTCCCGAAAGGTAGAACAAGTCTCGATGTTGTTCAAAGGGAAGAGTTGTGTCTGCACTAACAGGATAATTATCATTAGAGTTAAAAAACGCTATACTATTGTCTTCCATTTTGGCAATGAAATTTTTTCTGTTTTTAATAAAAAGAGAATTATTGATAGGAGAATATTTCATAATGATTTTAAACTTCAAAAATAGTATATTTAACTAACAACATAAATTTAAATAGATCCAAATGAAATACTTATTTTCCTTTTTTTTATTCCTAATATTTTTTAATTCCTTTTCACAAAGTCCTACTAATCCAAGTGATGTTGAACAGAGTATTAAGGATCAAAATGAACTTATTGAAAATTCAATAGTTAAGAACTTACAGTTTAATACTATAGGACCCAGTGTTATGAGTGGTCGAGTAACTGATATTGAAGTCAATCCAAATAATCCTTCCGAATTCTATGTCGCGTATGCATCTGGTGGATTATGGCACACAACCAATAATGGAACTACTTTTAAACCTATCATGGATAATTCGGATACTCAAAATATTGGTGATTTTGATGTTGATTGGAATACAAACCTAATAGTAGTTGGAACGGGAGAAAATAATTCATCCAGATCCTCATATGCAGGAATTGGTATTTTGAAATCAATTGATAATGGAGAAAACTGGGAAAACATAGGGCTAATTGATTCTCATCATATTGGAAAAGTAAAAATCAATCCAAAAAATCCAATGGAAATAATAGTAGCTTCATTAGGTCATTTGTATTCTAAAAATTCAGAAAGAGGGATTTTTAAAACAATTGATGGAGGACTTTCGTGGGAAAAAAAATTATACATAAGTGATGATACAGGGATTATAGATTTAGATATAGATCCAAATAATTTTAAAATTCAATTTGCATCGTCTTGGCAAAAAGAAAGAAAAGCATGGAATTTTAAGGGAAATGGCAAAAACTCTGGAATATATAAATCAATAGATTCTGGAGATACATGGACATTGATCTCTGTTGAAGATAGTGGATTTCCTAATGGTGAAGGCGTTGGGCGCATAGGCTTAGCAGTTTTTGATAGCAAGACTATCTACGCAGTCATTGACAATCAATTTAGAAGGCCAAAAAGCAGTAAAGTTTCTAAAGATTATTATTTAACTAAAGATGATTTTGAATCAATATCTAAAGAAGACTTCTTAAATATTGATGAGAAAAGTTTAAATTCATTTTTAAGAAAAAATAATTTTCCCAAAAAGTATACAGTTAAAGAAATAAAACGATTAATAAAAAACAATGAATTAGTACCCTCTGACTTAAAACTCTATTTGGAAGATGCTAATACAGTAATGTTCGAAACTCCAATTATTGGTGCACAGGTATACCGAAGTGATGATGGAGGATTAAGTTGGACTTTGATGAACTCATATTATTTAGATCGCCTATATAACACATATGGATATTATTTTGGTAGAATTCATGTCTCACCAGTAAATAAAGATCATATTTATATTTACGGAGTTCCATTTATAAAATCAACTGATGGTGGAAAAACATATACTTCAATAGATTATCCAAATGTACATGTAGATCATCATGATTTATGGATTAACCCGTCCAACCCAAAACATTTAATTAATGGTAATGATGGAGGAGTTAATATTAGTTACGATAATGGTGAGAATTGGATAAAATTGAATCAACCCAATGTAGGCCAATTTTATACTATAAATGTTGATAATGAAAAACCTTACAATGTTTATGGAGGATTACAAGATAATGGTGTCTGGATGGCAAGTAATACGTCAGTTGAAAGTCCAAGATGGCACCATACAGGTCATAACAATTGGACGTCCATTATGGGAGGAGATGGAATGCAAATTCAAATTGACAATAGAAATTCAAATATAATTTATACAGGGTCTCAATTTGGAGTTTATTACAGATTAAATAATAAAACTGGAAAAAGGACTTACCTTAAACCTAAGCATGATTTAGGTGAATCTCCCTTAAGGTTTAATTGGCAAACCCCAATTTTATTATCTCCTCATAATCAAGATATTTTATATTTAGGAAGTAATAAACTACACATTTCTTTAGATAGAGGAGATAATTGGAAATTTAAATCAGAAGATTTAACCAAAGGAATAAAAAAAGGTAATGTCCCGTATGGAACTATTACAAGTATTGACGAATCAATTTTCAAATTCGGCAAATTAATTACAGGTTCTGATGATGGATTAGTACAATTGTCAAATGATGGCGGGAATACTTGGAATATTATATCCAGTGATTTGCCTCAAAATTTATGGGTCAGTAGAGTAATTTTGTCAAAACATGAAGAAAATAAAATATATGTTACACTTAATGGATATAGATATGACGATTTCAATCCTTATATCTTTGTTTCTGAAAATAATGGAGAATCGTGGAAAAGAATTGACGATAAACTTCCAAAATCCTCTATAAATGTAATAAAAGAGGATCCTTTTTATGAAGACATTCTTTATTTAGGAACAGATAATGGGGCATATATAAGCTTGAATAGTGGAAAGGATTGGAGCCCTTTTCAAGAGGGGTTACAAAAGGTAGCAGTTCATGATTTAGTAATTCAAAAAGAACATAAAGATCTTTTATTAGCTACACATGGACGATCTATTTATAAGCTGAATCTTTCAGTGATTTACTCTTATTTAGAAAAAGCAAAATCAAAAAGTGAATCACATTATATTTTAATTGATAATATTAAATTTTCGAATAGCTGGGGAAAACGAATTTATAATTGGTCTGAGTATAAATCTCCTAAAGAACATGCGGTTGTGTATTCCAACATGAATCAAAAGGCTAATATGAACCTCAAGACAAGTGAAGGTAAATTAATTTTCAGTAAAGAAATATATTTAGAACAAGGATTTCAATACTTGAAACTTCCCTTAGAATTTTTAGAAAGCTATTTAAATAAAAAAAATATAAAATATTTTTTTAAATCGGATAATGGTAAATACTACATTAATAAGGGAAAGTATAAATTAGAAATTGGTAAAATTTCGGAAGACTTTGAAATAAAATAAATATTCAATTTTTATTGTCTTGTAAAGATTCAAGGGTTAGTTTTGTATAGTAATCATTATATAACTAAGAGTGAGTAGTGTAATACAATCTTCAATAATTAAAAAAGTAGCCATGGCTTTATCAGGCATTTTTTTAATTATTTTTTTACTTCAACACTTTGTAATTAATATAACATCCGTTTTTAGTGAATCAATTTTCAATCAATTTTCTCATTTTATGGGAACAAATTTTGTTATTCAATTCATTGCCCAACCTATTTTAATATTTGGTGTAATATTCCATTTTGTAATGGGCTTTATATTAGACATTAAAAACAGAGGATCTAGAAATATTAAGTATGTGAAATACAGAGGAAGTAGTAATGCTAGTTGGATGTCAAGAAATATGATTATTTCAGGGCTTGTTGTACTATCTTTTTTAGGTTTACATTTTTATGATTTTTGGATACCTGAAATGAAATATAAATATGTTGAATTTTTGCCGGATGATCCAAATAGGTATTATTTAGAATTAACTCATAAATTCGAAGATATAATCAAAGTTGTTATTTATGTTATTTCTTTTGGGTTTTTGTCTCTGCATTTATTACATGGATTTTCATCATCTTTTCAGTCTATTGGCATAAATAATAAGTATAATTATATTTTGAAATTACTTGCAAATATTTATGCAATTGGAATTCCTCTAGGATTTAGTTTTATAGCAATTTTTCATCATTTAAATAACTAATGATATGTTTCAATTAGATTCGAAAATTCCTAAAGGGCCCATTTCTGAAAAATGGACTAATCATAAGAATAATATTCGTTTAGTTAGCCCTGCAAATAAGAGACAAATTGATGTTATTGTTGTTGGAACTGGTTTAGCAGGAGGATCTGCAGCAGCTACTTTGGCTGAACTAGGATATAATGTTAAAGCCTTTTGCTTTCAAGATTCTCCAAGACGAGCTCATTCTATTGCTGCTCAAGGAGGGATAAATGCGGCTAAAAATTATCAGGGTGATGGAGACTCTGTATATAGGTTATTTTATGATACAGTAAAAGGTGGAGATTATAGATCAAGAGAGGCAAATGTTTACAGACTAGCAGAAGTTTCAGCTAATATTATTGATCAATGTGTAGCTCAAGGTGTCCCTTTTGCTAGAGATTATGGAGGTCTTTTAGATAATAGATCTTTCGGCGGAGTTTTGGTTTCAAGAACTTTTTACGCAAAAGGACAAACAGGTCAACAGCTTCTTTTAGGAGCATATTCAGCTATGAATAGGCAAATTGCTAGAGGAAAAATAAAAATGTACAACCGTCATGAAATGATGGACATTGTAAAAGTTGATGGTAAGGCAAGAGGAATTATTACCAGAAATTTGATTAATGGTAAAATTGAAAGACATTCAGCTCATGCAGTTGTTATTGCTTCGGGAGGTTATGGTAATTTATTTTATTTATCAACAAATGCTATGGGAAGTAACGTGTCCGCATCATGGAAAATTCATAAAAAAGGTGCTTTTTTTGCAAATCCATGTTTCACTCAAATTCACCCTACTTGTATTCCCGTTTCAGGAGATCATCAGTCTAAGCTTACTCTAATGTCTGAATCTTTGAGAAATGATGGTAGAATATGGGTGCCAAAATCTAAAAAAGATGCTAATGATATTCGAGAGGGAAGGTTAAGACCAACAGATTTAAGCGAGGATAAAAGAGATTATTATTTAGAAAGAAGGTATCCAGCTTTTGGTAATTTGGTTCCTAGAGATGTAGCATCTAGAGCTGCGAAAGAAAGATGTGATGCAGGGTATGGCGTAAATAAAACTGGAGAGGCTGTTTATTTAGATTTTGCTTCAGCTATTATAAGATACGGAAAAGAGAAAGCACATTTAAAGGGCCTGGATGAAAATAATAATAGTATAATTCAAGAACTAGGAAAAGAAGTTATTAAATCAAAGTATGGAAATTTGTTTCAGATGTATGAGAAAATAGTAGATCAAAATCCTTATGAAACTCCAATGATGATTTATCCTGCGGTACATTATACAATGGGTGGTGTTTGGGTTGACTATAATTTAATGACTACAATTCCTGGGTGTTTTGCTATTGGAGAAGCTAATTTCTCAGACCATGGCGCTAATAGGCTTGGAGCATCAGCACTTATGCAAGGATTAGCCGATGGGTATTTTGTATTGCCATATACTATTGGGGATTACCTTGCCGATGACATTAGAACAGGACCAATTCCTATTGAATCGAAAGAATTTGATGTAGCAGAAAATTTAGTTAAAGACAAAATAAATCTCCTTATAAATAATAAAGGGACAAAAAGTGTTGATTTTTTTCATAAAAAACTTGGCAAGATAATATGGAATAAGTGTGGTATGTCAAGAAATGAAAAAGGACTTAAAAATGCTATTGAAGAAATACAATCCTTAAGAAAAGATTTTTATAAAAACATTTCTATCCCTGGAACAGCTGATTCATTTAATGAATCATTAGCAAAAGCTACAAGAGTTGCAGATTTTTTAGAACTAGGCGAATTATTTGCAAAAGACGCTTTAGAAAGAACAGAATCTTGTGGAGGACATTTTAGGGAAGAATCTCAATCCAAAGAGGGAGAAGCGCTCAGAGATGATAAAAATTTTACATTCGTATCAGCTTGGGAAAATAAAGGAGAACCTGCAGATTCAATTTTACATAAAGAAAAATTGAGTTATCAGAATATTGAATTAAAAACCAGATCGTATAAATAACTATGAGACTTAAATTGAAAATATGGCGTCAAAAAAATTCTCAAAATAAAGGAGAAATGGTTTCTTATGACATTAATAATGTTTCCCCTGATATGTCTTTTCTAGAAATGATGGATGTATTAAATGAGGAATTAGCAGAAAAAGGAATTGATCCAGTAGCGTTTGACCACGATTGTAGGGAAGGAATTTGCGGATCCTGTTCAATGTTTATTAATGGAGAAGCTCATGGTCCGGATAGACTAGTAACTACCTGCCAATTGCATATGCGAAAATTTAAGGATGGAGATACTATTTATATTGAACCATTTAGAGCAAATAGTTTTCCTGTAATAAAAGACTTAGTTGTAGATAGATCAGCATTTGATCGAATTCAGCATGCTGGAGGATATATATCTATAAATACATCTGGAAACACACAAGATGCTAATGCCATTCCTGTGGAAAAAAATAATGCAGATAAGGCTTTTGATGCTGCTACATGTATTGGATGTGGAGCATGTGTTGCAACATGTAAAAATTCAAGTGCAATGTTATTTGTTTCTGCTAAAGTTTCTCAATTTTCACTTCTTCCACAAGGTCAAATTGAGGCTAATGACAGGGTATTAAATATGGTCAAACAAATGGATGAAGAAGGATTTGGAAATTGCACTAATACTGGAGCCTGTGAAGTGGAATGTCCAAAAGGAATTTCTTTGGAAAATATAGCTCGAATGAATAGGGATTACATTAAAGCAAAAATTTCATCCTAATCAGTTTTTTTTAAAACTAAAAAATGGTTGTCTTTTACATTGCCAACTAAAATTAAATTTCCAAAAGGAGCTGCAACTGTTGATCCTGACATTTCATTTCCCTCTTCAATATAGATTTGATTAACTATATGGTCTTGTTTTGTTTTGTATTTTATATTTATAATTTCAGATGGAGAAATTTTATTTTTTCCATCAATGTATGAATTAAAATGCAAAAGATTAGGATGGGCACCTACCCATAAATCTCCATTTAAGTCAAATTCAATATTATCAACACCTGTTCCGCAAGAAATATTTTCTATGAATTTTAATGAGTTATCATATTTTCTTTCATAGACTAAAATTTCAAACTTTCTTGGTGAAGCAACGAAAATTAATTTTCGTTTACTATCATAATTAATTCCATTTGCATAAGAAATATTAGAAGCAACTTCAATAAAATTTGTTTTACTGTTATAATATACAACGTTTGAAAAAGGAAGACCTAAGTAATCCTCAACTAATCGAGGGAATCCTTCTTTATAGCCGTGATCATTTGTAAAATAAAATGATTCTTCATCTACTAATACAATATCATTAGGACTGTAAATTAATTTATTTTTTAAAGTTTTATAATGTATTGCCTTATTTTCAATAAGTTTAAATAGTTCAATAAATTCACCTTCATATGTGTGATTTATAGCCGCTATAGTTGTCTCATTATTTTGGGAATAAATTGAAATACCGTGTGGAGCAAAAGGTTTCTTGAAATCTCTAGTTAATAAAACCGGGTTTTTATCTAAATTTTTTAAATCAAGAAAATATAAGTCTCCATATTCTTGTTCTGTTGCTGGAAATTTTTTTCTATGAGTTGATGATATTATGGCAAAACTATCAATATGGTTAACGGTAATATCTTCAGCTCCTTGAACATTTATTTTCTTTAGTATTTTTCCATCAAAATTGTTATCAATGGATTTGAAGAACCCTGTGCTTATAAAAATATATCCAACGTAACTTGATATTATTATGATTACGATTAAAAATATTTTATTTCTCATCTATTTTCTTATCTATCAATAGCAAATTTTTCTTCAAGAATCCAATTTGATCTTATAGTTATTTCCTGATCATAATGAAAAGTTTTTTCAGGTTGAATTTTTTTTAAAAAATTACCAGTATCCCATTTGCCATTTCTGTTTGTGTCAAAAATGACTCTTACAAAATAATTTCCAGGTTTTAAATTTTCAAATAAACACGGATCTTCATAGGAATTTAGTTTAATTTCTCTGATTATATCTTCTTTGTCATTTATTAAATGGACTATAACAGGAAATTCTTGAATATTAGCTATTCCAAGCTTAAGGGTGCCATAATCAGCTCTGCTTTTAGTTTTGAAAGTGTAGTTTAAAGAATCGTTGGTAGATTCAAAAAAATCAGTTATTGCATTAGGTAACAATTTAACAATATAATTATCGTTTGGCAGAACTTCAAAATGGAAATCAATATCAAATTGATTATTGTTAATATTTACTTTAAATGGTATGGAAACAGAATCTTTGTCATAAATATTAATTTTATCGTTATCAATTTTCAATAAAGGCCTGTTACTAATTATTTTAAAGCTTTCATATAATTCAAGAGTTGATTTAATTGAACTGGTAATAATTAATGAATCCTTTTCTGATTCTTTGAATTTTAAGCTATAATTTTTCTTGTAATTTGAATTCAAAACCTCAAAATTTAATGAATCGTACTTAAACTCTTTAAACCAATAATTTAAGGTGTCAGTCTCTTTATTTTTTGTAATAACAGATTGAACATTAGGATGGTTTAAAATATTGATTTTGACATCATCTGCATTTCCTTTAAAACCAAATCCAATTTTATTATTATTTTCAATAAAAGGTTTAAAACTTTTGAACGGAATAGTCTCTTGAAATAATTTTAATTCTAAACTATCAGAAAATGGCAAATTTAAGGGTTCACTTTTGAAACCTATTTTTTCAAATTCAGGATCAAATTTATAATTGCTATTTTCATCTTTTAATGCAATTAATAAATACTTGCCTTTTTTTAGATTAGTCATCTTGAAATTTGTAGAGTCTAGAGTTGAAGCAACATAGTTAGGTGAACCTTTATATATTATGGAATCAGAAAAATTTTCATCAATTGGATATAGAAATGTAGAAATGTATTCTTCAGGTTTTCTGTGGTAAGAGGTTTTTATATTTCCTGAAATATTTAGAGAGTCTATAAAATTTCCAGTTGAAAAAACATAATTAAAAAATGGAAAAGGATTTTCTTCATTATTATCTACTACACTTTCTCCAAAATTAAAAACATAAGTAGTGTTATTTTCAAGTTCTTCTTTAATATCAATCTGAATAAACTTAGAAGCACCTGATTGTGGGTTTATGGTATAAAAACTTTTATCAATGGGAGGTGAAACAACGAGTTGTTTTCTAAAATCTTTTAGCTTTATATATTCATTAAAATAAAGTCTAATTCTATCTTCTTTAAAGTTTGTTGAGTTTTCAGAGGGATCAGCATAAGTAAGAAAAGGAGGTTCTTCATCTTTGGGTCCACCATTCGGAATTCCTCGCTTTGCACAATCGACTAATGAGCAACAGAAAATAAGAAGCCAGAATAGTTTTACTTTTTTCATTGTTTTTAATAAAGCAAAATAACAATTATTTTATCTATTTCTATTTTAAATTAAATAATAGAATTATTATAAAATTAACTCTTATTTTAGCTGTATGAGTAGAGATGATAAATTTATGAAAGTTATATCTCATGCTAAAGAGTATGGGTTTATTTTTCAATCCAGTGAAATATACGATGGATTAAGTGCAGTATATGATTATGGTCAAAATGGAACTGACTTAAAAAATAACATCAAAGACTATTGGTTAAAATCAATGGTTCAGTTAAATGATAATATTGTTAATATTGATTCTGCCATTTTAATGCATCCCAAAATTTGGAAAGCTTCAGGTCATGTTGATGCATTTAATGACCCTTTAATTGACAATAAAGATTCAAAAAAAAGATACAGAGCAGATGTCTTAGTAGAAGAACATATTTCAAAAATTGAAATCAAAATCGATAAAGAAATATCCAAAGCAAAAAAAAGATTTGGAGATGGTTTTGATTTAGAACAATTCTCGACAACCAATCCAAGAGTTTTTGGTTACAAAAAAAAAATTCAAGAAATTTTAAAAAAATTTAATGATGCACTTGAAAAAGACGATTTAAAAAATTTAAAAAAATTAATTGAGGAATTAGAAATTGCCTGTCCTGTTTCAGGATCAAAGAACTGGACTGATGTAAAACAGTTTAATTTAATGTTTGGAACTAAGCTTGGAGCATCAGCTGATAGTGCAACTGATTTGTATTTAAGACCTGAAACTGCTCAAGGAATATTTGTTAATTTCTTAAATGTTCAAAAAACAAGTCGTTTGAAAATTCCATTTGGAATCGCTCAAATTGGAAAAGCATTTAGAAATGAAATAGTGGCTAGACAGTTTATATTCAGAATGAGAGAGTTTGAACAAATGGAAATGCAATATTTTATCAAACCAGGAACCCAACAAAAATGGTACTCAAAGTGGAAAGAAAATAGATTAGCATGGCATTTATCTTTAGGCATGGGTAAGGAAAATTACCGATTTCATGATCACGATAAATTAGCTCATTATGCTGATGCAGCTTGTGATATAGAATTTAATTTTCCATTTGGGTTTAAAGAATTGGAAGGGATTCATTCTCGTACAGATTTTGATCTTTCAAGCCATGAAAAGTTTTCATCTAAAAAATTAAAATACTTTGACCCTAAATCTAACGAAAGCTATACTCCATTTGTTTTAGAAACATCAATTGGGCTTGATAGAATGTTTTTAGCTGTATTTTCTAAAGCATTAAATGAAGAAAAACTAAAAGACGGATCGAAAAGAATCGTTTTAAAAATTCCTAAAATTTTAGCTCCAAAAAAAATTGCTATTCTACCGTTATTGAAAAAAGACGGTTTACCAGAATTATCAAAAAAAATAAAAGAAGAGTTTAAGTGGGAATTTAATACTATATATGATGAAAAAGATGCGATCGGCAGACGTTACAGACGGCAAGATGCATTAGGAACACCTTATTGCTTGACAGTAGATCACCAGTCTTTAGAAGATGGAACAATAACTATTAGAGATAGAGATTCGATGACTCAGGAAAGGATGAGCGTTGAAGAAATTAAACAGAAAATTAGGACAGAGTTAGATATAAAATCTTGGTTAAATTCTTAAAATGAAGATTATATCTTACAATGTTAATGGCATAAGAGCTGCCATAAAAAAAGGCTTTATTAAATGGTTAAAAAACTCCAATTGCGATGTAATTTGTTTACAAGAAATTAAAGCAAATAAAGATCAAATTGATTTAAATCTCTTCTCAGAAATAGGATATAATTATAACTATTGGTTCTCAGCCCAAAAAAAGGGATATAGTGGGGTGGCTATTTTATCTAAAGAAAAACCAAATAAAATTAATTATGGGACTGGAATTTCTCATATGGACTTTGAAGGAAGAAACCTAAGGATTGATTTTGACAAACTATCAATTATGAGTCTTTATTTACCCTCTGGAACTAATATTCAGAGACTTGATTACAAGTTCCAATATATGCAAGAGTTTAAAGACTATATTTCTAATTTAAAAAAGAAAATTCCAAATTTGGTGATTTGTGGAGACTATAATATTTGCCACAACGCAATCGATATTCATGATCCTATTAGAAATGTAAAAGTTTCAGGATTTTTGCCATGGGAAAGAAAATGGTTGTCAAAATTTATGGATTTAGGATTTATTGATTCTTTCAGATACTTGAACAAAGGTCCTGATAATTATAGTTGGTGGAGTTACAGAGCAAATTCAAGAGCTAATAATAAAGGGTGGAGAATTGACTACAATTTAGTTTCACAACAATTAAAGCCTAATATAAAATCCTCAGCAATATTAGACCAAGTTTTTCATTCTGATCATTGCCCAATTGTCGTAGAACTCAAATTATAAATTTATGAAATACACATTTTTGCCATCTACTAAAATTAAGGTTAGTAAAATTTGTTTAGGAACTATGACCTTTGGAAACCAAAACAGTGAGAAAGAAGGTTTTGAACAAATGGATTATGCTATTGAGAATGGTGTTAATTTTTTTGATACTGCAGAGTTATATCCAGTTCCAGCAACAGCAGCTTTATATGCTGATACTGAAAGAATAATTGGAAGATGGATGGATAAGAAGAAAAATAGAAATAAAATTATTTTAGCAACCAAGATTGCTGGTCCTGGAGATTATACAAAACACATTAGAACAACAGGATTTTCTAAGTCTGCTTTGATTTCTGCTGTTGATGGAAGTTTAAAAAGACTTAAAACGGATTATATTGATTTATATCAATTGCACTGGCCAGAACGAATTACAAATACTTTTGGCAACAGAGGGTTTAATTCAACTTTTGATGATAATTGGCAAGAGAATTTTGAATCAGTTTTGGAGTCTTTGAAAACTTTAATTTCAAGTGGAAAAATAAGATCAATAGGACTCTCCAACGAAAATCCTTGGGGCTTTATGAAGTATTTAGAGTTATCAAAAAAAAACTTACCTAAAACTATTACAATTCAAAATCCCTATTCATTATTAAATAGACTTTTTGAGATTGGTAACTCAGAAATATGTAAAAGAGAAAATGTTGGTTTACTAGCGTATTCCCCACTGGGCTTTGGAGTTTTAAGCGGAAAATATTTAAATGGCAAAATGCCTATTGATAGTAGATTGAATTTATTTCCAAACTTAAGTCGATTTTCTGGTGATAATTCAATGAAAGCTACAAGTCTTTACAATGAGATAGCTATTAAACATAATCTTTCTTTAACACAAATGGCATTAGCTTTTGTTAATTCTAGATCTTTTGTCACGAGTAATATTATAGGAGCCTCTAAACTATCTCAACTAAAAGAAAATATTGAAAGTATTAATATTGATTTAAATGATGAAATTCTTAAGGAAATTGAATCAATTCACAACAGTATTCCTAACCCTGCTCCTTAAAAAGAATTTTGATAACATCCTCTATTCTAGGAAAAGAAATAACTTTTAATTTTTTTGGAGAAATTGAAATTTTTGCGTTTGAAGATACTATTAGGACTTTAAATCCAAGCTTTTCCGCTTCGTTTATCCTTTGATCAATTTTAGGAACCGATCTTAATTCTCCGGAAAGTCCAATTTCAGAAGCAAAACAAATCCCTTTTTTTAGAGGAAGGTTAAAATTACTTGAAAGTATTGCTGCAACAACAGCTAAATCCATAGCAGGGTCTTCAATTTTTATTCCTCCCGTGATATTTAGAAAAACATCTTTTGCTCCTAATTTGAAGCCAGCTCTTTTTTCTAAAACAGCTAATAACATATTGAGTCTTTTAGAGTTAAACCCAGTTGTACTCCTTTGAGGTGTTCCGTAAACTGCTGAGCTAACTAAAGCTTGAACTTCAATCATAATTGGCCTTATTCCCTCAATAGTAGAAGCTATTGCATTACCACTTAATGGGGATTTGTTATTCGAAATAAGCAATTCGCTTGGATTTGTAACTTCTCTAAGACCACTGTTTAACATTTCATAAATACCTATTTCTGCAGTAGAGCCAAATCTATTTTTTTTAGCTCTAAGAATTCTGTAAATATTATTACGATCCCCTTCAAAATGAAGAACAACATCAACCATATGTTCTAATATTTTTGGACCGGCTATTCCTCCATCTTTTGTGATATGCCCAACAAGAAAAATAGGCAGATTGGTTTTTTTAGAATACTTTAAAAATTGAGAAGCTGACTCTTTGATTTGAGAAACACTTCCAGGACTACTATCAATTATATCTGTTTGAAGTGTTTGAATAGAATCAATAATTAATAGCTCCGGATTTAAGCTGTTTATTTGATTTAAAATAGTTTCAACATTTGTTTCATTTAAAATGAAGCAATTCTGAGATTCACTATTTATTCTGTTAGCTCTTCTTCTAATTTGTTGTTGACTTTCTTCACCTGAAACATAAAGAACCTTATTTGTGAGCATTAGTGAAATTTGAAGAAGTAAAGTAGATTTTCCAATTCCAGGTTCTCCACCAATCAATATTAATGAACCAGGAACAACACCTCCACCTAAAACTCTATTTAGTTCATTGTCTTTTAAATCAATTCTAGGATCATTCTGATAATCAATTTCACTAATTAGTTGAACGTTAGATTTTAATTGTTGATGACTCAACCCAAATGTAGACTTACCAGGCTTTTTAATAATTTCTTCAACTAAAGTATTCCATTCTTTACATGAACTGCACTGACCTAACCATTTTGAATGTTGAGTCCCACAATTTTGACAGCAATAGGTTGATTTTACAACAGCCATTAAAAAAATTTATTTGTTTAAGATAGGTAAAAAAATAAAAGATAAAGATCCAAAAACAATTATCATTATTGTTTGCGAGCTCCAAACTACCCATCCAAGAGCAAGTGCACTTTCATAGGGCACATTGTATTGACTAATTACAGCAGCTATAGCAAGGGGATACGCACCAATTCCTCCATTAGTAAGTGTCATAGTAATAGCTCCTGCTATAAAAGCTAATAATATAGGCTCAAAATTTAAATTGGCAGTTTCGGGAATGCTAAATTTTACTATATAAAACATTAAAAAATAGCATAACCAGATAAAAAAAGTATGAAATATAAATAAAGGTTTATTTTTTACACTATTGATAGACAAAACGCCTTTTTTTAGTCCGTCTAATTTTGAGAGTATTTTTAGTTTGAGTTCTTTTTTATTGGAAATATATAACGTTGTTAAAAATAAAATAAAAAGGGATATTAAAATAAAACTTTGAGAAATATTTTTAGAATTTTCTGGTAAGCTAATATCAGAAGAAATTAAAATTCCTGAAAAAATTATTGTTCCCAATATCAAAATATCAATTATTCTCTCTGTTATTATTGTCCCAAAACCTTTTGCAAATGGAATATTATTATAAAATGTTGCACTACTAGCTCTAAGAATTTCACCTGATCTAGGGATTCCAAGATTGGATAAAAAAGCAATTAGGACAAACATAATTGAATTCGAAATACGCATTTTATATCCAAGAGTACTCAACATTTGTTGCCACCTAATAGATCTTGATATATGACTGAGCATTCCAAAAAAAACTGATAAAATTAAATATGGATAACTTACGTTAATAATGGTCAAATAAATTGTATTTCTGTCCTCAATTGAAGTATTAATGTATGAATAGTAGATTAAAAAAAAACCTAGTAAAGGAGGAAATAAACTTTTAAACCACTTTAATGCAAACTTTAGCATTAGGATTTTAAAAAGTTGTTCTTTTCAGGGAATATTAATGTGGGATTGAAATTTTTTGCTTCTTCCATATTCATTGAGGCGTAACTTATAATAATAACTTTATCACCTTTTTGGACCTTCCTAGCAGCAGGACCGTTTAAAGTGATTTCACCACTGTTTCTTTTGCCTTTTATTATGTAAGTTTCAAGTCTTTCTCCATTATTAATGTTGACAACTTGAACTTTTTCTCCGACTATCATATTTGCAGCTTCGATTAAGGCCTCATCTATGGTTATGCTTCCAATGTAGTTTAAGTCACAATCAGTTACTGTGACTCTGTGAATTTTTGATTTTAAAACTTCAATTAACATTCGGCAAATATATATTAATTCAATAAAATATTATCAATTAATCTAACGTCATTTACTTTTACTGAAACAAAAACTCTATAAGATTTATTCTTATTATATTTATTTTGTTTTGATAAACTAAGTGTGTCAACTATCTCAAAATATTCCGTTTGAAATTCTTCACATAAATTAATGGATTTAACACATTTTGAAATTATTTGATTAAAATCTAATTTTTTAAAATGATTTTTAACATAATTTAAATTTTTATATATTATAGATGCTTTTTCTCTATTTTTAAGGGAAAGCAAAGAATTCCTAGAACTTAATGCTAAACCATTTTTTTCCCTTATTGTTGGGCAAATTATTAATTCCGTTTTGTGTTTTTCAATTTCTATTAGTCTTTTAATGATTTGACTTTGTTGAAAATCTTTTTCTCCAAAAAAGGCTTTGTTTGGTTTAAATAATACAAAAAGTTTTGAAACGATAGTTGCTACGCCATTAAAATGATTTTTTCGATACTTGCCTTCTAATACAGAATCAATTCCATTAAAATCATATTCCTTGCGCTCCAATCCTTTGTCGTATATTTCATTTATCTCAGGACAAAAAACATTGACTTTATTTGAAATAGATTTTATTAAGTTAATATCTTCTTCAATATTTTTAGGATAATTTTTTAAATCTGTTTCACTATTAAACTGAGTCGGATTTATGAAAATAGAAACCCATACTTTATCACAGTTTTTAATCGCGCTATTTATTAAAGAGATATGCCCATCATGAAGTGAGCCCATGGTTGGTACCAGACCAATAATTTCTCTATTTTTGATATTTATATCTATCTCATTCTTAATTTCTGATTTTAGATAGCAAACCATCATTTAATAAAACTTTAACAGTGTTTAAATATCTTTATTCAAGGTAAATCTAACATAATTTTCGTAATTTTGCATTTCAATTAAATTGAGTTAAAAGAAAGGACATTATGACTGGAAAAAAAGTGCTTTACGTTTCCTCAGAAGTTATTCCGTATTTACCTAACAATGATATTTCTACCCTTACTTATAATTTACCTAAAGTTGTAAATAAGAATGGAGGACAAACAAGAATTTTTATTCCTAAATATGGCTTAATTAATGAGAGAAGACATCAGTTACATGAGGTCATAAGACTTTCAGGAATGAATTTAATAATTGATGATTTAGATATGCCATTAATTATTAAAGTAGCCTCTATTCCAAAAGAGAGAATGCAAGTTTATTTTATTGATAATGAAGAGTACTTTAAGAATAGACTGCTTGACTCAGATAAAAAGAAAAAACTTTATAAAGACAATGACGAAAGAGCTATTTTTTTTGCAAAGGGAGTTGTCGAAACTATTAAGAAATTAAATTGGTCACCTGACATTATTCATGTTCACGGATGGATAGCATCACTCATGCCATTATATTTAAAAGAATATTATAAAGACGAACCTCTATTTGCTAATTCTAAGGTTGTAACTTCGATTTATGAAAATGAAATCGAAGGAGAATTAAATAATGAAATTGTCAAAAAAATTAAGTTTGATGAGGTGGAAAATGAAAGTATGAAAATATTAGAAGATGCAACATATGAAAATTTATATAAAATTTCTATTATGAATTCTGATGGAGTAATTTTTGCTGGTGAAAAGATTAAAGAATCTTATTTGAATATCGCTAAAACTTTAAAAATACCAACTTTGCATTGTGGTTTCAAAGACGGATTTGAGAAAGAATATGTTGAGTTTTATAATGAAAAGATTTTAAAATAAACAGTGAAAAAGTTTAGTACAATTCTTCTTATTTCTATTGTTATTTTGTCTTGTAACAAAGATTATAATACCATTGGCTTAAATTTAATCGATAACAATCCGTTTAAAACTAGTTTAGAAGAAGTTCCTGTATTTGTTAAAATGAGGAAAATTCCACCCTACGTTGCAAATTCATTAACAACATTCCAGTTAGGAGAGTTTCAAGATAATATTTATGGAACTTCAAAAGTCAGCTTCCTCGGTCAATTAAATTTTGAGGATCCATCTTTAGTTTTTGGAAATACTAGCCAATCTAAAGAAGATAACCCAGATGATGGGAATCTTTTACAGATACCAGAGGAAGAAACGGTTAAAAATGTCTTTTTAGATATACCATTTTTCACAAATGTAGATGACGATGATAATGATGGTGTTATTAATTTTTATGATGTTGACAGTTCAGATCCATACAGTGATTCGGATGGAGATGGAGTTTCAGATGCAGATGAATCAAATGCCGGACAAAACCCCTTAGATCCTGATACAGATGGAGATGGGATTCCAGATGGTGAAGATACAGAATCTGTAAACCCAAATGCAGGTCAAACAATATATGAATTAGATTCATTATTAGGAGATTCAAAAGCTTCATTCAAATTGAAAGTTAGTGAGCTAGATTATTTTTTAAGACCTTACGATCCTGAAGCTAATTTCGAACAGTTTCAAAAATATTATTCAAATAATACTTTATCTAAAGACTTTGCGGGAACAACTTTATTTGATGACGAGATGTCTATAAATTCTAATGAACTTGTTTTTTATGAAGATGACGATCCTGATACTGACGACGTGGATGAATCGGAAGCTGTAAAAGAGAGATTAACTCCACGTGTTAGAGTTGAACTTGATAGAGATTTTTTTCAAAGTAGAATTATAGACAAGGAAGGATCTGATGATATTTCAAACATAGACAATTTTAAACTTTATTTTAAGGGAATTGTTATAGAAGCTTATGATTTTTCAGATCCATTATTAATGATTTTAAATTTTAATGAAGCAGAAATTAAAGTCGAATATGAATACAAGGAATATAATAAACAAGGGACTGAAGATGACACCTCTGATGATACTATTGACACTAGTGATGGAGAATTTAAATTTAAATTTAATGGAATAAAGCTTAATTCATTTAATAATGACGCTTTGCCAGGCTATGTTTATACTTCAATTTTAGATACCTTAAAAAACCCAAAACAAGTGTACTTAAAAGGTGGTGAGGGTATTATGGCAGAAATTGAATTATTTAAAAATGATAATGGAGTAGATATATTAGAAGAAATTAGACTAAAAGAGTGGCTTATTAATGAAGCTAATTTATCCGTATATATTGATAAAGAGATGCTTTCTTTGTCAGGCGGAATAATTGAACCATCCAGGTTATATCTTTATGACATCAATAACAAAGCACCAGTAATTGATTATTTTGTTGATAATTCAGCTGGACCTAAACCACACCAAAACAAAGTTGTTCACGGAGGTTTAATTCAGTTAGACGAAGATAAAAATGGATTGATGTACAAAATAAGACTGAGTGAACATATAAAAAACATTGTTCGTAAAGATTCTACAAATACCAAGCTTGGATTAGTTGTTTCTTCAGATATAAATAACACTATAAATATTGAGGTTAAAGAATCAGATTTTATGACATTTACTCCAAATTCTGCTGCAATAAATCCATTAGGAACTGTATTAATTGGTCCAAGTCCAAGTGCTGAAAATTATAATAAACGAATGAGATTAAATATTTTTTATACTGAAATAAATAATTAATTTAATTTTTTCTAATCCAATTTCCCGTTAAAACACTTTTACTCCAGTACAATAAAGATAGCTTGAAAATTTTTCTTTTATTTGAAGAGAAAAGTGATAAAATTAAAAATTCAATTAATTTAGAAAATATCATTATGAAATGAATAATAGATGATTCAAGCCTAGAAAAATGAGTGCTAATATAAATATGCGAAGACTTAATAACTTCAGTTTTAGTTTTTATTGCGATTTCTTTATTTTTTCTTGATGATTCTCCATGGAAGTGAATACACTTCCAATTATTGAGTAAACTGACTTTTAGATTTAATTTTTGTGCTCTTTTACATAAATCCATATCTTCATAATACATCCAGAAGTTTTCATTCCAGCCATTTAATTTTTTAAAATCATTTTTTCTTAAAAGTATAAATGAACCAGAAATCCATTCTGGATATGAAATGAGATTTGAATTCATTTTTCTGTAAGTGTGCCCTTTAAAAAATCTAGAAAAAATTCTAAAAAAACCATTTATAGTAAACATATTTAAAAACAGTCCAAAAGAGTTGGTGTGCTTGTTTTTCGAATTTAATTGTTTAATTCCAATTATTTTATGTTCATCATTTGAATTGCAAAAGTTAATTAAAGTACTTAATGAATTAGTATCTAATAATGTATCTGGATTTAAAAATAAAAGCCACTTAGAACTTGTAAACATTGAGCCTATGTTACAAGCTTTCGCAAAACCTAAATTCGCTTTGTTCTCGATCAATTTTATCCATTTAAAATTTTTTTTAAATTCAGTTATTTTGTTATCATTCGAGAAGTTGTCTACTACAATTACTTCTAAATTAATATCTTCTTGATTTAAGATACTTTTTAAACAAAATTTTAATTTATCCCAGGATCTATAATTAACAATAATAATTGAGAGCTCAACTTTCATTTAAAGTTTTTTCCTTAATCTTGCTACAGGCGCGCCTATCATTTCCCTGTATTTTGCTACAGTTCTTCTAGCTATAGGGTAGCCTTTTTCATTTATTTTTTTTGTGAGTTCATCGTCCGTAAAAGGCTTAGATTTATTTTCTTTATCAATTATTATTTGTAATTCTTTTTTTATTTCAATAGTCGAAACTTCAATCCCTTTATCATTAGTAATTCCCTCAGAAAAAAAAGACTTAATTAATTTAATTCCATAAGGTGTATCAACATATTTACTGTTAGCAACTCTGGAAATAGTGGATATGTCCATATTAATCTTTTCAGCAATATCTTTTAAAATCATAGGTTTTAAATTACTTTCATCTCCACTTAGAAAATATTTTTTTTGAAAATCCATTATAGTTTTCATTGTAACCAATAGTGTCTGATTCCTTTGATTAATAGCGTCAATAAACCATTTAGCAGCATCTAATTTTTGTTTTATAAAAGTTACAGCTTGCTTTTGACTTTTTGAAACTTTTTTATTTTCCTGATATCCAGAAAGCATATTTTTATATTCATTAGAAACAAAAAGTTCTGGAGCATTTCTTGAATTTAAGTTCAAAATCAATTGATTATCAACAATTTCAATTTTAAAATCTGGGATAATTGTTGAATTGATTTTAGCTGGTTCAGAAAATGCTGATCCTGGTTTAGGATTTAATTTTTCAATTTCTTTAATTGAATCTCTTAAACTATCTTCATCAATATTAAGTTTTTGAATAATTTTTTTATAATGTTTTTTTATGAATAAATCAAAGTAATTTTCTAAAATAGTAGTTGCATTTTCTACTGATTTTGTTTGATTTTTTCTCTTTAATTGTATTACTAGGCATTCTTGCAAATCTTTAGCTCCAACTCCAGGAGGATCTAATAAATGAATCTTTTGTAAGATTTTTTTTAAAGATTCTAGGTCAGTATATATTCCAGATGTAAAAGCTAAATCATCAACTATATCTAGTAGTTCAGCTCTAATATATCCTGATTGATCAACACTACCTACCAGAAATTCAGCAATTTTTTGATCTTCATCATTAAGAGAAAATGTAGCAAGCTGATTTTTTAGAAATTGGTTAAAACTTATGCCTGAAACAAATGGTAGAGATTTTTCTTCATCATCATCAC
>Ga0222715_10001518_pt1 | contig 22064 bp, 15 predicted proteins | sample C33_9DmetaG_FD_165056 | JGI IMG/M metagenome (GOLD analysis project Ga0222715, IMG submission 165056) | Estuarine water microbial communities from San Francisco Bay, California, United States - C33_9D | ecosystem: Environmental > Aquatic > Marine > Unclassified | place: USA: California... | reverse complement strand
AGAAGTGAAACGTATTAGCGGCGATGGTAGTGTGGGGTTTCCCCATGTGAGAGTAGCACATCGCCAAGCTCCCATTCGAAGAAAGGCTTACCTCAGGGTAAGCCTTTTTTTATGCCTGCAGGAAAGTGCTGGTTGATAGCCGAAAGCGGCTTAATAATGATATTGGCATCACCCATGTGAGAGTTGTGAATTAATGGCAGTGAGATCAGATTAGATGATTGTTGAGTGCCATAGAATATGACACTCATATTTAATAGATATTATAAATAAGCAGTTAATGCTTCGCCGTCACCAATGTATTCACCACCAATATATACTTGTGGAACCGTCTCACGACCTGTAATTGCTTTTAACGATGTTAAAGATGCATCTTTGCCTAGGATTATTTCTTCATAATCGTAACCAGCTGCACTGAGCTCTGCTTTAGCTTTTATACAAAATGGACAATTAGGTTTAGTAAATATACTTACTTCTTGAGGTGCTTTTGCCTCTGGATCTAAATAATTTAACATAGTATCTGCATCAGATACTTCAAATGGGTCACCAGGTAAATCTGGCTCAATAAACATTTTTTCAATCATCCCATCATTGACTAGCATTGAATAACGCCAGCTGCGTTTACCAAAACCAATCGCTGATTTATCAACGAGTAATCCCATCTTTTCCGTAAACTCACCATTGCCATCAGGGACAACGGTAATATTCTGTGCTTCTTGGTCAGCTAACCATGAATTCATTACAAAGGTATCATTCACAGATATACAAACAATGTCATCTACACCATGTTGTTCAAATATTTTTGCTAATTGATTATAACGTGGTAAGTGTGTCGATGAACATGTTGGTGTAAATGCTCCAGGCAGAGAAAATACAACCACTTTTTTGCCTGCGAACACTCCTTGTGTATCTAAAGATTGCCATTCATCGCCTACTCTAACAGGCCAAGTAACGTCTGGAACTGTAGAGCCTGTTTTATCAATGAAATTTGGATTGCTTGACATAATATTCCCTAATATTGTGTAGTTAAGAGAGACTAATATAAAGTTAGTTAACAAAGGAAGCAAACGAATAAAAGTAATTGTATCAATCGACAAAATGTTCCTCAGGCATTACTAGTTAATACATAGATAAAGCCCTGTTTTTATTGATTTTACATATATTTATTATTTGTTTTCTATTGTAGTGTTTTCCCAGAACAATGTGCATTTATGTAAAGCTTGTTTCTACAATGTTACATGAAGGTGTATATTTTTTTCTTAATCAATTAAGAAAGATGTTGATTTATACATTTAATTTCATTATTGTTACAACGTAGTAACATTTATTACGATCTCAACAGAGAAAAAAAGAGGACACACACATATGAAAACTAATAAAATTTTTAAGCCTGCAATCATATCATTAGCTGTTTCAGCTGCTATGGTTTCAGGTAGTGCTTTAGCGCAGCAAGCAAACACTAATGAAGTTGCTGATGATGTTGAAGTTATTGCCGTAAGCGGTATTCGTGGTTCATTAATCCGAGCTCAAGCAGTTAAACAAGATAATAAATCTATCGTAGAAGCTATTTCTGCAGAAGATATCGGTAAATTACCAGATTCATCTATTGCTGAATCACTAGCACGCCTACCCGGTCTTGCCGGTGAGCGTGTTGGTGGTCGTACTTCTGGTATTTCGGTTCGTGGTTTTAAAGAAGATTTCACTGGCACAACAATGAATGGCCGTGAACTTATCGGTATCGGTGATAACCGTGGTGTAGAGTATGATCTATATCCTTCTGAAATCATGACTGGTGCAACTATCTATAAAACTGCTGATGCGGCTTTAACAACTCAAGGCATCGGTGGTACTGTTGATTTACAAACAGTACGTCCTTTATCTGCTGAGCGCACACTTACAGTTAACGGTAGTTATGAGCAAGCAGGTAACGAGTCTGATAACCCAGAATTTGATAACACAGGTAAACGTTTTGCGTTATCTTTTGTTGAAAAATTTGCCGACGATACTATCGGTCTGGCGGTTGCTTATGCAACAGCAGAATCGCCAAACAACCAACGTAAATATGGTGTTTGGGGTTATAATGCTCAAAATAATGGTGATGACTTTGTTCCAGCAGGTTTAGATTTAAATAACCAGTCTACGTTGTTAGATCGTGAGACAGTTTCAGCTGTTCTACAATTTCAACCAAATGATCAACTGGATATTGTAGTTGATGTGTTAGATATTAGTTATTCTGATTCTGGTGTATTACGTGGTTTCATCGAACCGTTTTCATTAGAAGTTGATGCCGCTGGTAATCCAGTATATTCGGGTTCTGGTAACAATGTTAGCGGTAATCAAGTAGGTGTTAATCCAGTTCTACGTACTGATCCATTACAAAAAGACGGTTCACTTCAAGCATTTGGTTTAAATGTTAATTACGCGATTGATGACACTTGGTCTGTTGAAGTTGATTTAGCATCTAGTGAATCTGAAAAACGTGATCTACGCGGTGAGTCTTATGCAGGTTTAGCTCGTTCGGGTACACTTGGTTCTGATGAGCTGGGTACGCGTTCATTTGAAATGAGTGATAACGGTGTGTTTTTCACTGGACAAAGTGGGCTTGAGGCTTTTAGCGATGCTAATGCCTTACAATTAACTGGTCCACAAGTGTGGGGTGGTGGTATGGCAAACATTGCAGACCAGTTCACTTCAACTGTTTTACAAGAAAACGGCCAACCGTTCAGCTTCTTAAATGCACAAGACGGTTTCATGAACTATGCTGATTTTGCTGAAGAATTAACAACCGCTAAATTTGAATTACAAGGGACATTAGACGGTGATTTATTTACAGGCGTTGTTGCTGGTTTACAAATAAGTGATCGTTTCAAAGAAAAAATCAACAAAGGTTTATTTGCTACGGCTGAGTCTTATCCATTTTCAACTGGTATCCCAAGTGAATACGTATATGGTTTAGCTGATTTAAGCTGGGCCGGTCTAGGTCAAGTAGTAGCGTATGACGGTTTTGCACCATATTACGACGAAACTTACACATTAAACGACGCAGGCCTACTTGAGCCAGACCGTTTAGGTGACACATTTACTGTTGATGAGCGTGTAACGACTTTTTACGTTAAAGCTGATTTTGAAACTGATTTAGGTGACATGCCAGTATTTGGTAATGTTGGTCTACAATATATACGTTCTGATCAATCGTCTTCTGGTTACATTGGTGTAGTTGGCGACAACTTCGCTGTATGTGATGATAATAATGATGGTGAGGTTGATGATAGCTGTAAAATTACGGCAGGCGATAAGTATACTCACTTGTTACCTAGCTTTAACTTAACTGCTGAAGTTGCAGATAACCAGTTTGTTCGTGTTGCAGCTTCGAAAACAATTTCCCGTGCTCGAATTGATCAAATGCGTGCGTCTGGTTTTGTTAAGTTCGACCAGAATATTGATTTAATAGCTACATCTAATTCATTAGAAGCTGTTCAAGAATATGGTTCGCCATGGTCTAAAGTAACTGGTAATCCAATGTTACGTCCATTAGAAGCGAACAACTTTGACGTTTCATATGAAAATTACTTTGCCGACGAAGGCTATGTTTCTGTTGCGGTATTCTATAAAGACTTAGTTAACTGGACCCGTGATGGTAACGAGTACATCGACTTTACGAATGACCCAACAAATGATGGTGCTAATTACTTCATTCCTGGTTTCCATGACCGTGTCATCGACCAAGACGGTGTATATGGTCCAGAAAATACAGCATATTCTCAAGGCGATTTAGTTACTCCACCTGATTTCGGTGCTTACTCGTTCTTCGAAGATGGCTTAAAAGGTGAAGTAAAAGGGTTAGAAGTCACTGCAAACATCCCATTAAACATGCTAGCTGATCAGTTAGACGGTTTTGGTGTTGCAGCGTCTATGACATTAATCGATGCTAAACTTGATAACGGTGCAAGCATTCCAGGTCAGTCTGACAGCGTTTACTCGTTAACAGCTTACTATGCAATGGATGGATTTGAAGTTCGTGTTGCTGCAACAGATCGTGATGGATTTACTACGTATGAACGTGGTGGTTCAAATAAGATTGCTGAAGCTAGCCGTGATGGAGTATCACTTATTGATGCACAAATCAGCTACGATTTCTCTGAAGCGGGTGTAGAATCATTGAAAGGACTTAAAGTGTCACTTCAAGGTACTAACCTAACAGACGAAGATGAATCAACTCGTGATGGTAACGGTATTGTTACTGTAAATCGTCAGTTTGGTCCGTCTTACTTGCTAAATGTAAACTACTCTTTCTATTAAGATAGTGTAAAGTGTAAAGACCTCATTGCTTAGGCGGTGAGGTCTTTTTTTTGTCTTATTTCTTTTTGGCTTGTGATTAGGTAAAGTCAAAAATAAATCACGCTTATAAGGTATTTGATTTATGCAACAACCGATTAAAAAAGTCGTTATTGCTGGCGGTGGCACTGCTGGCTGGATGGCTGCTGCGCTGATGCAAAAAGTTTTACAGGGGCAAATTGAAATAGAACTCGTTGAATCAGAAGATATCGGTATTGTCGGTGTTGGTGAAGCGACTATCCCACCTATCCAGGTTTTTAATAAATTTTTAGGTGTGGATGAAAAAGAATTTCTACGTGAAACTAATGGCACCATTAAATTGGGTATCCAATTTGAAAATTGGCGTGTCAAAGGTGAGTCTTATATTCACACTTTCGGTGCCCCTGGAGCGAATTTAGGATTTTGTAATTTTCAGCATTATTGGTTACGAGCTTATAAAGCTGGGTTAGAAAAATCAATTTGGGAATATGACTTAAACTATTTATGTAGTGTCGATGGTTCATTTAATAAAATTAATACACAAAACCCGATGTTTGATATGCCTTATGCGTATCACTTCGATTCATCCTTATATGGTAAGTACCTTCGTAAGTTAGCGGAAAAAGGTGGTGTGGTTCGTTCCGAAGGTATTATTGAACATATTAAGCAAGATCCAATTTCTGGCAATATAACCGGTTTGCAACTAAAGGGCGGTAAACAGATCGAAGGTGATTTATTCATTGATTGTACTGGTACTCGCGCTCTATTATCGCAAAAAACCTTAGGTGTAGATTACGAAGATTGGTCGCATTGGCTAGCGGCTGATAGTGCGTTGGCCGTACAAACCAATGGATTTGATAAAACCTTACCTTACACTCGTAGTATTGCGCATGACAAAGGTTGGCAGTGGCGCATTCCATTAACCAATCGCAATGGCAATGGCATTGTGTTTTCGTCTAAATTTATGACTGACGAAGAAGCCCATGATCGTTTGATCAATAATTTAGGGTCAGAGCCAATTAATGATGTGCGTAAAATTTCGTTCAAAACAGGCCGTACCAAAGAACAATGGCATAAAAATGTGATTAGCATAGGTCTTGCCAGCGGTTTTTTAGAGCCATTAGAGTCTACCAGTATTCATTTAATTCAATCGGCCATTGTGCGTTTACTTAAACTGTTCCCGAATAACGGTATCCAACAATCTGCAGTTGATTTATACAATGCTGAGTCAAAAACAGAATATGAAACTATTCGAGATTTTATTATTTTGCATTATTACGTTAATCAACGAAATGATTCTGATTTTTGGCAGGAGATGCGTCAATTACCTATTCCTGAACGACTCGCGCAAAAAATTCAAGTGTTTAGTGATGTGGGTGAAATATTTAATGATCAGCATGATATCTTTCGTGATGCGTCATGGCTACAAGTTATGCTTGGCCAAGGGATTATGCCCAAAGATTATCATCCTGCAGCAAATCAAATGAGTGAGGCACAACTCACAGATACATTGCAAAAAGTCTTTGATGCAAAACGTCAGCCTCTAGCAAAAATGTTGCCGCATGATGAGTTTTTATCTCATTATTTAAACGTGTAGTAAGGGATAGATAGTTTTGGTAGGAAATACTTTATGAACCCACATCGCATTGTCATTTTAGGTGGAGGCACTGCTGGCTGGATGGCGGCTAATTTATTGGCACATCAGTGGCGTGAGCGACCGATTAGTATTACGGTTGTGGAGTCTCCTGATATAGGGATCATTGGTGTAGGCGAGGGTTCAACGCCAAGTTTAAAGCGTTTTTTCGAAGATTTAAAGATCCCTGAATCACAATGGATGGAACGCTGTAAAGCCACTTATAAAGTCAATATTGATTTTGTGGGTTGGAGTCCTGCGTCAGGTAACGATAGTTATAGCCACCCCTTTATTTCTCAATTAGATACGTTTAGTGAGCGTCCGTTTCAAGTTAATTGTTACACGCGCCGTCTAGGGTTAGATGTAGAAACGTCTCCAGAAAAATTTCTGTTTAATGGTTGGTTAGCTAAGCATTACAAACATCCTATTGCTCCAGAGCATTTTCCTTTTAATGTCGAATATGGCTATCACTTTGATTCGGGATTACTCGGGGAGTTTTTAGCGGAGCATGCACAACAACTTGGCGTTGAGCACAAACAATGTAAAGTGGAGCAGGTACAACAACATCCCGATGACAGTATTGCAGCATTGATATGTGATAATGGTGAAGTTATTTCAGGAGATTTATTTTTTGATTGTACTGGCTTTCGCTCAGTATTGTTGCAACAAACACTGGGTGTTAAGTTCAACTCATTCAAAGACAATTTATTTAATGATGCGGCGGTAGTTTTCCCAACTGGTGTTGATTACAACCAGCCAGTTGAAACGCAAGCGACGGCTCTATCTCATGGTTGGACGTGGCGTATTCCGTTAACCCATCGTACTGGGAATGGTTATGTATACAGTAAAGATTTTACTAATGCAGATCATGCAGAAACTGAATTACGTGCGCATCTAGGGTTATTGGACAGCGATATTGAAGCTAGACACTTATCTATGAATGTAGGACAAGTTACTCAGCACTGGTACAAAAACTGTGTTGCGCTAGGCTTATCCCAGGGGTTTATTGAGCCATTAGAAGCGACCGCTTTGCATTTAGTCCAAACGTCAGTCGAACGCTTTATAGAAGAATACGAAGCAGGGCATTTTTCGAATAAACGCCAAACAAATTACAATAATATTATTAATGAAAATTTTGAACGAGTACGTGATTATATCGTAGCTCACTACAAACTGAACACTCGAGATGATACAGAATACTGGCGTGCCAATCGTAATAATGAAAATATATCTAAACCCTTATTGCAGTTACTTGATGTTTGGTTCAGACGTGGTGATCTAACCCAATATTTAAAAGAAAACGGACATGCTGCGCATTTTAACGCGACTTCATGGCATTGCCTGTTATCTGGATATGGCGCCTATCCTCCATTATCGTTGAATCAGCCTGGAACGGGTGATCTGTATACGGATAATCAATTGGATGCTTTCTTTAAAGGGTGTTTACTGAATTTTAAATCATCTCGTCATTAAGGGTTGATATGTATTCTACTCCGCCTGCAATTGGGCATGCGCAACAAATAACGAAGGATGTATTATGGTGTCGGATGCCATTGCCGTTGGCCTTGGATCATATTAATGTATATTTGGTTAGAGATGGTAATGGTTGGGCTATCATTGATTGTGGTATGGCAACCAGAGAAACTATCACTGCCTGGACGTCAATTATAGAGCAATTAGATGGGCCGATTACTCGGGTCATTGTTACCCATATGCACCCTGACCACATTGGTTGTGCTGGCTATTTAACTGAAACCTATCGCGTCGACTTGTATATGTCTCAAACCGAATACTACGCAGCCAGAGCACTATATGCAGGTAGTCAAGGTGCGGACAACTGGCAAGAGCGTCGCTATTATCGGGCTGCCGGCTTTACATCGGAGCAAGTGACTCAATTTACGCAGAGTAAAGGTGGGTTTGGTAAGGTTGTTTCTCCATTACCAGTGAGCTTTATTCGCTTAGTTCCTGGCGAAACCTTAGCCCTAAATAATTGTTTGTGGCAATTAATTTTAGGGCTTGGTCATTCTCCAGAGCATATTAGTTTATTTAACCCTGAGTTGGATATATGTATCGGGGGGGATCAAGTGTTACCCAAAATCACTCCGAATATTGGCGCTTATAGTACTCAGCCTCAATCCAACCCGCTGTATTATTATTTACAAACGTTACAACAATTTGCTCAGCTACCACAATCTACGTTGCTATTACCGTCACATAAAAATCCAATCCACGATATACCTAAACGTGTCTCGGAAATTATTCATCATCATCATATTCATCTTGATAATTTGATGCTGGCTTGCATCACACCACAAACTCTCGTTGATTTATTACCAGTTATGTTCAAACAAGCGCTAGGTGAACATCAAATGTTTTTTGCTGTAGCCGAGTGTTTAGCACATCTTAACTATTTACTGGCACAAGATAAGTTGACTTGTGAAGTCGATGCTAATGGGGTGAATCAATATCAAACTAAGCCTTAAGTAATACTTGTTGTGTGCCGATAGGACTTGTTAGCAGATTCGTAAAAAGATGTAGTACATCGGCCTATGAATCCGAGAACCTAAAGCAATGTTCACAAACAAATTAAGGTGTTTATTATGCGATTGAATGAACCGGTGACTCAACGTGAGTATCGATTTGAGCATACTGAGAGACTCATCTCAGCGACAGATAAGCATGGAAGAATTACTCACTGCAATGATGCATTCCAACGAGTTAGCGGTTATGAAAGAGAAGATTTAATCGGCCAACCTCATAATTTAATTCGCCACCCTGATATGCCTTCACCGGTATTTAAGGAAATGTGGGATACGTTAAAAGCAGGCAAAATATGGATGGGCTTAGTAAAAAATCGTCGTGCTGATGGCGATCATTATTGGGTATCTGCATTTGTTACTCCGGTGCACGAAAATGGCACCTTGATAGGTTATGAGTCGGTTCGTGTCACGGCGACGGAAGAAGAAAAAAAACGCGCAACAGAACTTTATGCCAAACTTCGCGCAGGAAAGCCCGCTGTTAGCTTTCCACAAAAATGCATGAATTTTATGAAAGGCTATTTGCCGTTTTTAGTCATAGGTTGCACAGCGCTAGGTATTGACGTTTTCTTTGGTGAGTTTTGGGTTGGACTAATGGCATTTGCTGCTGTTGTTTTAGCGGGTGTATTTGCAAACATTAAACGCGAAAAAGAATGGCAAGAAATCATCGATCAGAGCCCTGATTCATATAGCAACGAGTTAGTTGCTCAGACATACTTTCCTGATTCAGGAAAAAAAGCACGAGCTAAATTGGTCTTATTATGTGAGTTATCACGTTGTCGCACCGCCCTTGCTCGGATCTCTGATGCCGCCCAAGAACTTGATAATATTGCTGACTCTACTCAAATCCAAGCTGAAGTCACTAGCTCTGCTGCGGTACAACAAAATCAAAGTACGCAACAAATCGCTTCCGCCATTACGCAAATGAGTGCAGCCATTCAAGAAGTTGCCGAACGAGTCGAATCTAATGCACAAAATTCGAAGCAAGCATACCAAAATGTTAATTCTGGAAATGACCGTGCAAAAGAAGCATTAGAGACAATTAATTTGCTAAATGATGCTGTCGAATCAATCACCTCAACCGTTGGTGAACTAGCTGAATCTACTGGTCAAATAGGCCAAGCGGCCAATATCATCTCTACCATAGCGGAACAAACTAATTTACTTGCATTGAATGCAGCCATTGAGGCGGCGCGAGCGGGTGAGCAGGGACGAGGTTTTAGTGTAGTTGCTGATGAAGTTCGTTCTTTAGCATTGAAAACCCATGAATCAACCGACCATATTCATCAAATTATTCATACGTTAACAAGCCGTTCTGAACGTGCTGTTTCTGTGTCTCGGGATGGTAAAGCTTCAGCCGAACAAGGTGTGGCGATAGTCGAAAAAACTCGTGATGCCTTAGCTGAAATTAATCAAGCGGTGAGTACTATTTCCAATATGACAATTGAGATGTCATCATCGGTAGAAGAGCAAAGTAATGTTGCTGAACATATCAATGAACAAATCGTTGGCATAGCAGATGGGGCGATGGAAACCAAAAGCGCGTCTGAGAAAGCCTTAGCAGCAAGTAAGACGCTAAAAGATACTATTACAATGGTTAATTCAGTTATCGACCGTTTTCAAACGACGGGAAAAAAATCCAACGGCTAATCAATGCTTTATATCTTTATGTAGGTGATTTCTCACCTGCATAAAGGCATAAAGTGACAAATATCATCGTTTTAATTCAACCTTTTCCAGATTATTGTCTATATTTACTACATAGGTCTAATAAGAGTCGAAAACGTGAACCCAAATCGTAGTATAACCATTTTCGTTTTTTTGTTTTTTCTGGTGTGCTCAATATCAGCATTTTTTACTTATTTTGAATTACAAAGCAAATTAACTACAATTGAAAATCAAATAGAGTTGCATAACGAGGGCTTTGTGCAACTGCAAAGCGATCTTATTCATATTCAAGGTTCACTCGGTTTCGGCGGGTTAACAAATCACATTAAAAATTTTCAAATCAATCAACAAATCACCGATCTCTTCAAAGCTCAAGCGGCGTTACTTGATACCAAACAATATTTAACTACGATCCGTTCTCGTCTTGATTCTAATGTAAAATACGAAAGCTTTTTAGTTGTTCTTGAAAGTGTGTTGGGCATTTACGAGCGCCAATTTTCAGAATTAAACAGAATTAGTGATGTCGAAAAATTATTAGCTATAGAAGATATGCAAGCGATTGATGATGCTGTAGCGATTGATGCAATAGCAGGTTTAGAATTAGCTTTTGTCGATACTTGGAATAGTCAAAATGAAGTCAATCAAGCCGCAGTTAAAAGTTTATCTAGTTTTTTAACCACTATCCTTGGCGTATTTTTGCCTTTATTAATATCTGTAGGATCAGTGTTTGTATTTGTTTATTTAAAAGTAAATGATTATTACATTGAATTAACCGCACTGATGCGTGGCTCTAATGATGCAATCATTGTGTCAAATGAAGAAGGTAAAATAGTACGGTTTAATAAAGTCGCGCAAACATTGTTTGGTTATACCCACAAAGAATTTGGTGAACTACATATAGAAGATTTAGTTAACCCCAACGAAAAAGCGCATCATAAAAACCTTCGCTCAGGCTATATTGTTAATGTATTAAAGCCCAAGTTTGATAAAAGTATTAACGGTGACAATGTACTTGTCAAAATTAATCATGGCGCATTTTTAGGCGCTAAAAAATCAGGTGAATTGATCCCTGTTCAAATTAATTTAACTGGTTATAAAATTAACGGTAAAATTCATGTTCTTGCCGCATTAAAAGATCAAACTTATATCCGTAAGCTCGAATACAAAACACAAATAGAGCCGTTTACCAACTTAGCGAATAAAGACACCATTAAACAATCGTTAAGTACTGAGATAGAGCGTTCACGTCGGCATGAGCACTCACTGTCGATTATCTTTATTGATATTGATCGCTTTAAAACGATTAATGATAAGCACGGTCACCAAATTGGTGATGAAGTCATTAAAGCCTTATCTGATTGTATCGCTGAACGGGTACGTGATTCGGATGTATTAGGGCGTTTTGGAGGGGATGAATTTATTATTATCTGTCCAGAGTGTACCGGTTATCAAGCGGCAGTTATTGCCGAACAAATCCGTAAAAATATTTCTAATCTCAAGATCCACGACTTAGACATTACTATTTCGCTTGGTGTAACAGAGTGTCAAAATCTCGATACGGTTAAGACCCTACTCGACCGAGCGGATCGAGCACTATATGAAGCCAAAGAAAGCGGGCGTAACACCATTAAGTTAATCGATTAAATTTGACTAGCGTTATTTGCTGTAATTTTTGATTGGTTTTTTAGATTGATACAATCGGAATCATTCGCTTTAACTAGTCGTTAATTTCAACAATAATAGTTACAAGTTTGAGGCAGCAGATGTTGTCTCTTACGAATTAAACTCTTACTATTATTAAGGAAATTAGCATGGCTAAAATTAACAGCACTATCCCAGAATTTTCAACTCAAGCATTTGTTCCTGGTCAAGATGACTTTGTTACCATTACGTCTGATGATGTAAAAGGTCAATGGTCTGTCTTTTTATTCTATCCCGCTGATTTTACATTTGTTTGCCCAACTGAGCTTGAAGATATGCAAAATATCTACGCAGAGCTACAACAGTTAGGTGTGCAAGTTTATTCAGTTTCTACTGATTCTCATTTTGTCCACAAAGCATGGCATGAAACTTCAGATGCAATTTCTAAAGTGACCTACCCAATGTTGGGTGACAGCACTGGCGCAATTACGCGTGGTTTTGACATCATGATCGAAGAAGCTGGACAAGCATTACGTGGTACGTTCTTAGCAAACCCAGAAGGCGTAATTAAAGTTGCTGAAATTCACGACTTAGGTATTGGTCGTTCTGCTAAAGACATGCTTCGCAAAGTTAAAGCGGCACAATATGTTGCTAACCACGACGGTGAAGTATGCCCAGCAGCATGGGAAGAAGGTCAAAAGACGCTTGCACCAAGCTTAGATTTAGTAGGCAAAATCTAGTCATTAATTAATCGTATATTAGAGTCACAAGGGAGCGAGTCTCCCTTGTTTTTCCAAGCGACGCTTAAACCGACTCTCTAACCGACTTTGATAGATACTTTTAAAGATATTCTCAAAGTATCGACCACAGATAAAAGGAACCAACAAATGATTACTCCAGATATTATTACCGCATTGCAACAATACACGCAAAACATGACCGCGCCTTTATCATTTGTTTTGCAAACTGGCGAGCACAGCAAACGTGCAGAATTGTTGCAATTTTTAACTGATTTCTCAACTGCTAATCCACTACTTAGTGTGATAGAGCAAGATTTACCTGATACCTTAAGAAGCCCGTTAAGTTTTACCTTGATGGTAAACAATGAGCCAACAGGAATTATTTATTCAGGGATCCCTTCGGGACATGAATTTAATTCACTCGTGTTATCTGTACTTCATGCTACAGGAACAACGATTAAGCTAGACGAAGGGTTACAACAAATAATTAAACGTGTTGATGTACCGTTAAAATTTGAAGCTTACATCAGTCTCAGCTGCCACAATTGTCCTGATGTCGTACAGGCATTAAATCAATTTGCATTGCTTAATCCGCATATACAGTCTGAAATGATTGATGGTGGTTTGTATCCAGAGTTAATTGAACAAAATAACATTCAAGGTGTGCCAAGTGTTTATTTAAATGGCGAAGTATTTGCTAATGGTAAAATTGATACCGGCGCACTAATTGAAAAGCTTTTAGCTTTATACCCTGCATTGAGCAAACAGCCTGCTGATGCGCCTGCATTACCAGTTCAGGATGTGACTGTGTTAGGTGGTGGACCTGCAGGGGTGTCTGCCGCAATTTATGCTGCTCGTAAAGGTCTTAAAGTGACTATGGTTGCTGAGCGATTTGGTGGACAAGTTAAAGATACAATGGGAATCGAAAACCTTATTTCTGTATCAAGCACTACTGGACCCGAGCTAACTGGTTCGATGATGGCACATTTGAATGATTATGATGTGACATTAAAAGAGCATTTACGAGTTGAGCATATTGAGCGTGGTGCATTGAAAACGTTAACCTTGTCTAGTGGCGAGCAAATTCAATCCAAAACGGTGATTGTTGCAACCGGTGCTAAGTGGAGAGAACTAGGAGTACCAGGTGAAAAAGAAAATATTGGTAATGGTGTGGCTTATTGTCCACATTGCGATGGCCCTTTTTTCAAAGGTAAAGATGTGGCTGTTATTGGTGGCGGTAACTCTGGTGTTGAAGCGGCACTTGATTTAGCGGGAATTGTTAAATCGGTAACCGTGTTTGAGTTCTTACCTGAGCTAAAAGCTGACCAAGTACTGATTGACCAGTTATACAAGCGCGATAATGTCACTGTTATCAAAAATGCAGCATCAAAAGAAGTCATTGCTACCAATGGTAAAGTGAGTGCTCTACAATATGAGGACCGCGCAACAGGCGAGATCCATGAGCAGGCATTAGATGGTATATTTGTGCAAATTGGGTTATTGCCTAATTCGCAAGTGGTAAAAGATACGGTTGAGTTGTCAAAATACAATGAAATCATTATCAATGAACGTGGTGAAACGTCTGAACCTGGAATATTTGCGGCAGGCGACGTGACGACTGTGCCATATAAGCAGATTGTTATTTCGATGGGCGAGGGCGCAAAAGCAAGCTTGTCAGCATTTGATTATCTAATCAAAAATAATTAGGGTCAGACCCGATTAATCAATTTATTTAAACCGATTTAACCAAAAGAAATCAATGAACAAGATCAACCCTAAAAAACTATTGAACAGTAAGTGGACAGCGGTGACACCTACTAATAAAGAAAAACACTTTATGGTGACCTTCATCAAATTTGATGAAGAGGATGTCGTCGTTGCCTGCACTATCGAGGCAGTGATGACAAAGCGCCCATATGCAATGGATTGGCAGGATCTACAAAATGATGACCTTTGGTTATTCGGTTGGCAATAAAAAAACGGCGTTGATATCACTATCTACGCCGTTTTTTCTTAACTATGATTTAAACCAAGCTCTGTAAAATAGATGAACTACATACGTTCAAAAATCATTGCAATCCCTTGACCACCACCAATACACATAGTCGCCAAAGCATACTTACCTTGAATACGTTGTAGTTCGTGGATAGCTTTGGTCGCAATAACTGCACCAGATGCACCGATTGGGTGACCTAATGCAATTGCACCACCATTTGGATTGGTTTTGACCGGATCCAAATCAAGGCCCTTACATACGGTAAGTGCTTGTGCGGCAAATGCTTCGTTAGACTCAACTACATCCATATCAGCAATCGTTAAACCGGCTTTTGCCAGCGCTGCTTTTGATGCAGGAATTGGGCCTTCACCCATTACATCATTAGGCACACCAGCAACGGCATACGATACAATGCGAGCAATCGGTGCTAATCCGTTTGCTGTTGCGTAATCTTCACTGGCTAGGGTAAGAAACGACGCGCCATCATTGATACCTGAGGCATTCCCTGCAGTGACACTACCATCTTTTTTGAAAGCTGGACGCATGCCACCGAGACTCTCGGCACTGGTGCCTGGTTTAACATGCTCGTCTTTATCAAAAACAATTGTACCTTTGCGGCTCTTTAGCTCAATAGGGACGATTTGCTCATCAAAATAACCCGCTTCGATTGCTGCCGTAGCACGAGCATGTGATTCTGCTGCAAACGCGTCTTGTTCTTCACGAGAAATATCCCATTTAGATGCTAAGTTTTCAGCAGTAATACCCATATGGCCAACACCAAACGGGTCAGTTAATGCAGCAACCATCATATCGGTCATCGACGTATCGCCCATACGAGCGCCATTACGCATTGCACCAGACAAATACCCACCGCGGGTCATGTTTTCAACACCACCACCAATCGCTAATTCGTGATCGCCCAGCATGATACCTTGCGCCGAATTCACAACAGCCTGTAAACCTGAACTACATAAGCGGTTTAGAGCCATTGCCGTTGAGTCCATAGACATACCGGCTTGTATAGAGGCAACACGCGCAACATAAGGAAAGCGAGATTCCGTTGGGATGGTGTTACCAACAACAATAGATTCAAATTTTTCAGCTGGTACGCCGGATTTTTCAATCCCTTGTTTTAATACTTGCGCTGCGAGTTCAGCTGGTTCAAGACCTTTTAAACTTCCGTTAAATGTACCAATTGCAGAACGAACTGCACTTAACACTACTACGTTTTTGACACTCATCTTAATCTTCCATATTGTTTGAGGTTGCGAATAAATACTACTTATTGTACAAAATATACCGAATGTGGACAAAATAACAGCATTAATCAGCAGACATTAGTGGTAGATCATACAATAATCGTAGTGTTTATTTAATCAAGTCAACAAAGTCCGCATCACTGTGACGTTCAGGTAGTTGAAATTCTTCATCGCCCCACACTTTATTCACTACACGTCCTTTGACCACCGCTGGACGCGCGGCTAATTGCTTAGCCCAACGCACAACATGCGTGTATTCATGTACTTGTAAAAACTCAGCGGCTTCATAGAGCTTGCCTAAACAAAGCACGCCATACCACGGAAAAATTGCCATGTCGGCGATACTGTACTCATCACCAGCAATATATTTGTGTTTTGCTAATTGCTTGTCTAACACATCTAACTGGCGTTTAACTTCCATCGCATAGCGGTTGATGGGGTATTCAAATTTTTCAGGTGCGTACGCATAAAAATGGCCAAACCCTCCACCTAAAAACGGTGCCGATCCCATTTGCCAAAATAACCAATTAAGTACTTCGGTGCGTTTGGAACCTGAAGCTGGGATAAAATGTCCAAATTTTTCAGCAAGATGCAGCAAAATCGCACCTGATTCAAATACACGTAATTTATCTCCACCACTGGCAACTTCCGAGTGATCAAATAATGCTGGGATTTTTGAGTTAGGATTAGCTGAAACAAACCCCGAACCAAATTGTTCGCCTTCTTGAATATTTACCAGCCAACCATCGTATTCGGCTTCTTTTATGCCTAAGGCTAAGAGCTCTTCAAACATAATGGTGACTTTGACCCCATTGGGTGTCGCTAATGAATAGAGTTGAAAGGGATGGTCACCTACGGGTAAGTCTTTTTCATGGGTACTGCCTGAGATAGGGCGATTAATGTTAGCAAATTTACCGCCACTTTCACTATCCCAAGTCCAAACGCTAGGTGGGGTGTAGGTGTTATCGTTACTCATAATGACACTCCTTCATGTAATCAATTTAATATACGCAATTGTTCTGACATTGGGAAGTGTTGTTCGCATTAGCGTAGAATTTAAACATCACTACATATCAGACTATTGTCGACAATCTAAGGGTTTAATATTGATCTTTTATCTTAAAAGTACTATATTGTCGACAATGCCTTAATAAGGAACCGCATGAACTCAATCATTTCTCCATTACTAACTACAGCAATAACAGCAGCGGATAAGACGTTTTATACGCTTAGAACCGATATTGTTGAAGGACGTATCGCTGCAGGTAGCAAATTAAGCGAAGCGGAGTTGTCGACAAAGTATGGCGTGAGTCGTGCCATTATCCGCGAAGCAATCAGTCGTTTAGTGTCATGTCATATTGTGGAACGCAAAGCGAACATTGGAGCGCGCGTCGTTGCGTTAAGTCTCGAAGGGCTTATTGAACTGTATCAAGTGCGTGAATCTTTAGAAGGTATGGCTGCTCGCCTCGCCGCGCAAAACATGACAGCAGAACAAATCACTGAGTTAAATGCCTTATTAAACCAGCACGCTGCCTCGGTCAAAGACTCCCAGTCTTACTACCAAGAGGCCGGTGATGTGGATTTTCATTACCGCATCATTATCGGCTCGCACAACACCCAACTTATTACATTGTTAACCGAAGGGATCTATCACCTAGTGCGCATGTATCGTGTGCAACTTGGTATGGCTGGGCCTCGGGTGACGACAGCATTTGCTGAGCATCAACATATCGCTCAAGCTATTGCTAACCGCGACGCTGAATTAGCAGAAATGCTTATGCGTCGACACATTACATACTCCAGACAAAACATTGAACATAAACTTCATTCACAACCGCAGAAGGGATCATTATGAGCGCAGGTAAAAAATTTCGTGACGCGTTAGCGCAGCACACACCATTACAAATCGTCGGTACCATTAATGCCTATTCGGCCATGATGGCGAAACAAATCGGGCACAATGCGATTTATTTATCTGGAGGCGGTGTAGCTAATGCCTCTTATGGTCTACCTGATTTAGGTATGACGTCCTTAAATGATGTGATTGTGGATGTACAACGCATCACGTCGGCGTGTGACTTACCGTTATTAGTGGATATCGATACTGGATGGGGTGGTGCATTTAATATTGCCAAAACTATTCGCGATATGGAAAAAGCCGGTGCTGCAGCCGTACACATGGAAGATCAAGTCGCACAAAAGCGCTGTGGTCATCGTCCGAATAAAGAGATTGTTTCTACCGAAGAAATGGTTGATCGTATTAAAGCGGCAGTCGATGCGCGCACGGATCCGGATTTTTTCATCATGGCGCGCACTGATTCATTTGCCCAAGAAGGCTTGGACAAAGCCATTGCTCGCGCGAAAGCGTATGTTGCTGCTGGTGCTGACGGTATTTTTGCCGAAGCGGTGAAAACCGAAGAGCATTATCGTGCATTTAGTGAAGCGTTAGATGTGCCGATTTTGGCTAACATCACAGAGTTTGGTCAAACTGAACTGTGGAACAAAGAACAGTTAGGCGAGTGGGGTGCAGCGATGGTGTTGTATCCATTATCTGCATTTCGTGCCATGAACAAAGCGGCGGAAAACGTTTATCAGCATATTTTGCATGATGGCGACCAAAAAGCCGTTGTTGATACGATGCAAACTCGAATGGACCTTTATGATTACTTGGGCTATCACGATTATGAGCAAAAGCTTGATTCGTTATTTGCCGAAGGCAAAAATAAGTAACGCACACTGATACGTAAAATAAAACGTAAATAATAACGATTAAAAGAAGGCGGAAATCGTATCCGCCCCTACAAAATAATGAATTCAAAGAGGATGCCCTCATGGCTGATAAAAAATTAAGTGGCGCAGGTTTACGTGGACAAAGCGCAGGCGAAACAAAATTATGTACGGTTGGTAAATCTGGCTCAGGCTTAACCTATTGTGGATATGATGTGTCAGATTTAGCGGATAATGCGACGTTTGAAGAAGTCGCATATTTGTTATTTAACGGTGAGTTACCGACTCAAGCACAATTAGATGAATACGTTGCGCAGCTAACGGCGATGCGTGATTTACCCGATGCATTAAAAGCAGTATTACGTCTTGTGCCAAAAAATGCACACCCTATGGATGTGATGCGCACAGGCGCGTCATTTTTAGGTAATCTCGAACCAGAAGTCGATTTTGCAGATCAAAACCGTGCAGCTAACCGATTATTAGCAGCCTTTCCGGCCATCATGACGTATTGGTATCGCTACACCCATGAAGGCGTTGAAATTGATTGTGTGACAGATGAAGCGTCAATCGGCGGTCACTTCCTGGCGTTATTAACGGGTAAAACTCCATCAGAATTACACCGTAAAGTGATGGATGTGTCGTTGATTTTGTATGCAGAGCATGAATTCAATGCTTCTACATTTACTGCGCGCGTATGTGCTTCGACGTTATCGGATATGTTCTCGTGTATCACCGGTGCAATTGGTTCTTTACGTGGACCGTTACATGGCGGAGCGAATGAAGCGGCGATGGAGATGATTCAAAAGTTCAGTTCACCAGCCGATGCCAAAATACAAATGGCAGGAATGCTTGAGCGCAAAGAAAAAATCATGGGCTTTGGGCATGCGATTTATCGCGAGTCTGATCCGCGCAACGTCATTATCAAAAAATGGTCCAAATTATTATCTGAGGAATACGGTGATAGCTCACTTTATGATATTTCAGTGGCTTGTGAAGAGTACATGTGGGATACCAAAAAGCTCTTTTGTAACGCGGACTTCTTCCATGCTTCTGCGTACTTCTTTATGGGCATTCCGACCCCATTATTTACCCCAATATTTGTTTGTTCACGCGTCACAGGCTGGGCTGCACATGTAATGGAGCAGCGCGATAACAACCGTATTATTCGTCCGAGTGCCGATTATAGCGGTAGTGAGCCGCGCACTGTCACACCAATTGCGCAGCGTGGTGCATGATATGAATACTGATTACAAAACATTACTGCCTAACTCAACTATGGAGTATTTTGATACTCAAGCAGCGGTTGATGCCATTGAACCCGGTGCATATGCCAAGCTGCCGTATACTTCCAAGGTGTTGGCGGAAAACTTGGTGCGTAAATGTGCGCCAGAGTCACTTCATGTTTCGCTAGAGCAGCTAATTTATCGCAAAAAAGAACGTGATTTTCCATGGTTCCCGGCGCGTGTCGTGTGTCATGATATTCTTGGTCAAACCGCGTTAGTTGATTTAGCAGGGTTACGCGATGCGATAGCTGACGGTGGTGGCGATCCTGCCAAGGTTAATCCAGTGGTACCGACGCAGTTGATAGTGGATCATTCTTTAGCTGTCGAACACGGTGGCTTTGAAGCCGATGCGTTTGACAAAAACCGTGCAATTGAAGATCGTCGCAACGAAGACCGTTTCCACTTTATCAATTGGACTAAAACAGCGTTTAAAAACGTTGATGTCATTCCTCCTGGTAACGGGATCATGCACCAAATCAATTTAGAAAAAATGTCACCAGTGGTACAAGTCAAAGATAACGTAGCGTTTCCCGATACGTGTGTTGGTACTGATTCACATACTCCACATACTGATGCATTGGGTGTTATTTCAATTGGCGTCGGTGGGTTGGAAGCTGAAAATGTGATGCTTGGGCGTGCGTCTTATATGCGCCTGCCTGATATTATTGGGATTGAATTTACGGGTAAGCCACAAGCGGGAATTACCTCAACAGATATCGTGTTAGCTTTGACACAATTTTTACGTGAAGCCAAGGTCGTCGGTGCGTATTTAGAATGTTTTGGCGCGGGGACACAGTATTTGTCATTGGGCGATCGTGCAACGATTTCAAATATGACACCTGAATATGGTGCGACAGCCACCATGTTTTATATCGATCAACAAACCGTTGATTATCTGACGTTAACCGGGCGAGCACCGGAGCAAGTGGCATTAGTAGAGGCTTATGCTAAAACCGCAGGTTTGTGGGCGGATAGTATGGTTGATGCGCAGTATGAACGTGTATTACATTTTGACTTGAGTGCGGTTACACGCAATATGGCAGGGCCATCCAATCCACATGCCAAACTGCCTGTTAGCGAATTAGCTGCTCGCGGCATTGCCAAAGAGTATGTTAAAGAAGATGGCTTAATGCCTGATGGCGCAGTGATCATAGCGGCAATCACCAGCTGTACCAATACCTCGAATCCGCGCAATGTCATTATGGCGGGGATGCTAGCTAAAAAAGCGAATGAACTAGGTTTAGTTCGTCAACCATGGGTCAAAAGCTCACTGGCTCCGGGTTCTAAAGTTGTCAAAATGTACTTAGAAGAAGCCGGCTTGTTGAGCGAGTTAGAACATTTAGGTTTTGGTATCGTTGGTTATGCATGTACTTCATGCAATGGTATGTCTGGAGCATTAGATCCAACTATCCAACAAGAAATCATTGACCGTGATTTATATGCCACCGCAGTATTATCGGGAAACCGTAACTTTGATGGCCGTATTCATCCGTATGCGTCACAAGCGTTTTTGGCCTCCCCACCATTAGTTGTGGCTTATGCGATTGCAGGCTCTATTCGTTTTGATATTGAAAAAGATGCATTAGGCACAGATAAAAACGGTAATCCGGTGTATTTAAAAGATATTTGGCCAGATGATGCTGAAGTCGATGCGGTAATTAAATCTAGCGTTAAGCCAGAGATGTTTAACCAAGTCTATACGCCTATGTTCGATTTGAGTGTCGATTATGGTGAGAAAAATAATCCACTTTATGATTGGCGTCCACAAAGCACGTACATTCGCCGTCCTCCTTACTGGGAAGGCGCATTAGCAGCACCAAGAACGATGCAAGGTATGCGTCCATTAGCTGTGCTAGGGGATAATATTACAACAGATCATTTGTCGCCATCTAATGCGATTATGGGCAGTAGTGCCGCAGGTGAGTATCTTGCGAAAATGGGCTTGCCAGAAGAAGACTTTAATTCTTATGCTACGCATCGAGGCGATCATTTAACCGCTCAACGTGCGACATTTGCGAATCCAAAACTCCTCAATGAAATGGTGTTGGATGAACAAGGTGAGATCAAACAAGGTTCGTATGCACGCGTCGAGCCAGAAGGCAAAACCTTGCGCATGTGGGAAGCGATAGAAACCTACATGGAACGTAAACAGCCTTTAATTATTGTTGCGGGTGCGGATTATGGTCAAGGTTCATCGCGTGATTGGGCGGCCAAAGGTGTTCGATTAGCTGGCGTAGAAGTCATTGTTGCTGAAGGCTTTGAACGGATT
>Ga0222715_10001517_pt1 | contig 22071 bp, 40 predicted proteins | sample C33_9DmetaG_FD_165056 | JGI IMG/M metagenome (GOLD analysis project Ga0222715, IMG submission 165056) | Estuarine water microbial communities from San Francisco Bay, California, United States - C33_9D | ecosystem: Environmental > Aquatic > Marine > Unclassified | place: USA: California... | reverse complement strand
ACTCTTCAAAGGCAACGCAGCACTCGTTGTTCCTGGCTCAAGCACGACCGAAATCCTTGAATCGGTAGATGCCAACTTCACGATCGATACAGAATCTCCTTCATCAAAGAAATTTGGTCGCATCTACAACGACTACAAGTTGTGGCTTCGTTCAGATAACGGCGACTCACTTGGCCAATTCGGCAACAGAAGGCAGCCGCAAAACCCTCAAGTCATTGGGGACTTCTTCCAAAGCTTCTGCGACAACTCTGAAAAACGCATCTCCCTAGATGTCGTTGGCTCCATCAACAACGGCAAGACCCTTTACATGGCAAGCCGATTGGCTGGTGACACCACACAGCTAAACGATCCGACAGACCTCAGAGGTATGGCGATCAAACGCGAGGGCAGCGAGCACTACATCGCTCCAGCTGATCGCACTGAACATTGGCTCATGCTTCTCGTCCACTACGGCGAAAGCCTTTCAACCAAAGCCGTCGTATTCAGTAACGAGCTGGTCTGCACCAATGGCATGGCGCTCAAGACCGTCGACAAGTCAATGGTGATTCCGCACCGGTCCTTGGCTGACGGCTTCCAAGTCGAGCAGATCCTGAACCAAGGCGTCCGCAGTAGCCAGGCCTACATGCTGATGAAAGACCGCTTCCAGAATGAAACTCTTCACATCGCTGATGGCTGCAGTCTCATTCGAGAATTCCATGACGATCCACAAGGGGAAAGCCAGGTCGTCAAAAACCTCGAGCGCATCTACCGCTATGGATTGATCGGTGGTGATTTGCCAGAACGCACCGACAACTTCTGGCGTCTTGCAAATGCACACACCCAATACACTTCTCACTCCTACGTGAGCAAAACCGATCCAGGCAAGACTCTCCTGTCTCAACTGGCAGGCAGTAAAGCAAGAAGCAACAGGGATTGGATGCAGTTCCTGGAGTCTCAATTCTCCTCAAGCGCAGACAAAACACTAGTGCTTGCCTGACACAGCGTTCACATACGCTCAAAAACACCACATAGGGGGTTGCCACCCCCTTTTTTCATGGGCAGTATGCGCGAGAGATCACGCAATCCGCATGACCCTTTTCGTACAGCTTCAGGACTACCACTACCAGGCATACACCGAATACGTCATCGACATGACGGCAAAAGGACGCACGCCAATTCGCTCTCGCGACTTTCACACCAACACCACAGGACTCACACCTGTCGACACCCTCTATGGAAACCCTTCTTCAGAAACGGCTTGAGCTTTTTATTGGAGGCCTAGTCCTCTTCATGTCGTTAACAACGATCTTGATCACACCTTGGCCTAATGCAGCAAAGTCCCTTCACAGAACAAGAGAACAGTCACAAGCGAACTTGTTCGATCTGCGGAACCAATCAAACCTACGTCATCGAGTCGAGGAACTCACTCCTTAACGGCGAGTTTTGCAGACGCAGACGCCTTGAGTGTCAATACTGCAAGCATCGGTCCACCACTAAAGAAGTTGACTCTGACTTTCTCGATTACCTCTTAATAACCGAGAAGAAGTTGAATTCATTTATCAGTGGAATCACAACTCGTGATAGCTGGGTGACTATGAATAGCAAGCAAAGCATTGCATGCAACAAATGCCTGCACTCCGCAGGAGATCGATGTTCCATCGGAATTCCTGAGTACCGAACCGTAGAAGCGGTCGATTGTTCCGCATACACACCACTACAACCATCATGACAACATCAATGACTAGTCAAAAACAGATCAACGACCAAGACAAGAGCATTGCCCTACAGGATGAATCTGTCACTTCTCTCATGCATGAGTTCAACGCTTCTGTCACCAACTATTCACGACTGGCGCAACAACTTCACGGGAAGCTAAGCCAGTACGGATGGACAAAGAAAGAATCGACAGAGCTCCTCAACTCGCACGTGAAGCAGGTTTACTCAAAGCCTCAACCAACCCTCACGTATCGAGGGATTTCGTATCTACAAGCTAAAAAATGAGGCTGGAATCTACCAACATCAGCACACAAGAGTTCATCGCTCGTGCGAAATACAAAGCTCTTGTTGCGCTCAAATCCAACGACCCATCCAAACTTACATCTCTAGAACGTGGTTTCTACTATGCAAATCATTCAAAAAACAGGGCGGCGCTACACCGCTGCACAAATCGTGAAGCTACTAGAAGAGTACAGACAATGCGCACTGCTCCTCAAGCCAAGAACCATTGAGGACAAAGCATCTTTGTTCAAGCAACCAGAAAGACTTGATCAAACGCTCAACTCAATGGGAGGCTTTTGATGTCTCACGAAAACGCAAGTATCAGCAGGCTGGAAGCCAGAGTTGTCGCTCTTGAGGAAGATAACCGAAGCATCAAACATCAGTTCAATGCCTTTAAAGATACGCACAACTACAACGTCAGTCGATATGTCCGCATTCACCATGTGCTTTATACGCTGATCGACAAGTTGAAAAAGCAGAAGATCATTGACTTGGACTACTCATCGCCACAAGAGCTTGGCCAATGAGATGAAAGCCCCGCCGAAAGGTGGGGTTTTTTTGTGCCAACTTTCAACGGTGCATTTTGTCTGATCTACTTCGCTTCAGTCATGGGAACGCAAAGCTTCCCAAGACGACAATGATCTTTGATCTCCCTGCTGGTTCCACTTGCCCAGGAGCTAAAGATTGCCTGTCACGATTTAACCTTTTAACAAGAAAGATTGAAGATGGTCCTGACACCATATTCAGATGCTCTGCAGCATCGCAAGAAATCTATCCAGTTGTAGCAGTTAAAAGACACAGCAATCTTTTACTGATTAACAGTACAAGCAACCTCGATGAATTGCTCTACAACTCTGTACAAGTCAACCGCACGTATCGGACAACGCATGTCCGGTGGCACAGCTCCGGTGACTTCTTTAATAGCCGCTACGCAAAAGCTGTGCTGCAAGTAGCGGAGAGGACCCCAGAACTCACTCACTACTTCTATACAAAAATGCTTCTGCTCTTTCTTGATGTTTCATTACCCTCAAACGTCTTCCTAACTGCAAGCTGGGGCGGCAAGTATGACCATCTAATCGAGGCTGGTCATTATCCCAGAAACTCTCGCGTCGTACTAAACGATGCAGAAGCAATCAGCCACGGACTTCCTATTGATCACACCGATCAGCACGCTTACTCGTCAACACCACACGCTTTCTGCCATCTGGTCCACGGCTCACAACCAGCCGGATCCGTTGCGGGGAAAGCGATTCAAGCACGCAAGAAGGCTGGCCAATTCGTTGGCTACTCCCGCTAGACACGCGCCCCTAACCACCTTACACTTTGCAAGACATGGCATTCAAATCATGCAAGACGCACTCATCATCTACGACCCTCGCACAGGGTTATCCTCGCATCAAATCCCAACAAGCAAAGACACCCTCAAGGAAATCGCCGAAGTCAGCAGAGCAAACTCGATTGGCTTCAAGCTCTACTACAAAGCAGGTCGCCCCATCTACGCTTCATTCACTTCTAGGTGATCACGATTGGTTTATTAGAGAGTGGGCATGGCTTAATTCACAAGCCATCTCACCAAACCAAATAATTGTGTACTGGGGCATCGAAGCCCCCTTATGGGTCTGGCGTCGACGCTTTGAAGAAGCCTTAAATCAAACTTTTCACACTCCCGCGCCTACTTAAATCTCAATGCCTAAGTTTGCATACCCAGTGTTCAACTTCTCAGGAGTGTTTTGCCATGAGAGCAAGCATCATGGCTCAACAGCTCAGCTACTCGAGATCACGGATGCCAAGCAACCTGAACAGATTCAGGTAAAAGTCACGGCTCAGGACACTGGGGAGATCTTTGAAGCTGTCGCTGAACTCGTAATCGTCAGCATCAAGAAACACAGCTACAAGGCCACCAATGCTGAGGGCGACAAGAGGAACAGAAAAGACGCAAAAAAGAGTCAGAAACTCATCGCGCATTTTCCCATTTCGGAGTTTCACTGATTCTATTTCGTCTACACAATCGATGGATTACGTACCCAATTAAGGAGACTAGTCTGTAATGCCTGAAGAGACGAATATGTCGAACCGAAAAGCCATACTTGTTCGCGTAGATACCCGTGAGCCACTGGATACTCAGTGGCGTCCATGCATTGCAGACGACGAAATGGAGTACGCAAATGCACGGTTGCAACAGTGTCGAATGCCATACATTTGGCGGTGGGTTGACAGGCTGACTAACTTAAGCGGATCAATCAATTTGAGCGACAGTTCACACGATGCTGCAAATCAACTCTGCTCTAGTAGCCATCGCAGCTGAATTCACTGGAAAGTACGCCCCCTACCAAGCAGTAGAAATCTCACCGGCACCAGGGGGTGGCGCTTTCGTCAGCTCTACAGACAAAGGCAAGATCGCTTGCTTAGCCTTCGACGCTTCAGCCACGGTCGATGAAACCGTAAGGCTCCTGCCAGATCCAGAGCTTATCAAGTGCTGCCGAGGCATCAAGACAGCAGACCGCCAGCTTTACTTAGAAGGCAACAACGCTGTCGTGACCACCTTTCGCAAGTCCACCAACGAGAAAAGAGAGTTCATCGTCAATAAGAGCATTTCTGATTTCCCTCCGCTTGCCTCTGCTGTCAAAGCTTGCGTTGATCGCTGGTCTTCTCAGCCAGAAGTGAGCGCGACTGCTGGCAGATATGAATCTCGCTATATCGAACGAGCACTCAAAGGACTATCAACAACGGATGAATCCGTAATTCTGTCTGCATTCGACGGTGGACCACTGCGAATACAAACGGATCAAGGGCATTTAGTCATTCTTGTTATGCCGCAGACAGCAGAAAAGATACCTTTCTTACCACAATGGTTAAAAGAATACGCACACAGCGCGAAAGATCTTGCACAATGATTGCCGCTCGATAAGTTGTGAGCGTCATGCAACGACACATTGGCTTACAGCACAATCGCCGTTGCCTTGGGCTCAGCTCCTGGACCATCTATCGCCAACGGCAAAGAGGTTCTTGAGTGCTATGCGAACACTACCGGCACTGAACCAGTAAACCTCCTGCTACGAGTACGTAACGGCTCGGCAGCAGCAGCAGCATTTGCAACCAAGGCAAGCGGGTCCCAACTGATCGTTTCAGGCGATCTCATTCTCAACGACACCAGTGGATCAAGCGTTCTTTACGTGAGCATGTTTTGTGATGCATTTGAAAAACAATTCATCAATGAAACTGTTGTTGTCGGAAGGCTTTCAAGCGAAGCCAAGCCATCGCCAACACAGAAAAGCGTCTCTCGTTCCTTAGCCGTCAACCGCTACCAGAACAACGAAGAGATCACTGACTGGTTTCGACTACGAGGCTTCGGCTTCGTCATGGAGAAGCTCAGCAAAGCCCCTAAAGGTGCTCTTGTTTCTGTCCATGGTTGCCTCGAGCAACGCAAGAACAAAGACGGCAATCCCTATCTGGAACTGAAGTGCAGGTCACTTCGAGTTCACAGCAAGCCAAAAAGCCAAGGCGACCCTGCTGCAGGGACCAGCGCCTCTGGCTACGACGCCGAGTCATTCAACGGCTCATCCGATATGTCTACCGATTGGAGTAACTAATGGGATTCTTCCCCGACGATTACAAGCGTGAATCCGATACAGCCCCTAGCGGCAAGAGCGAACCAAACCCTAAATACTTCGAGTTCAACAGCAAGAATCTTGAAGATGGACAATCCATCTCATTCAGACCTTGCGGGCAATTTGAATCAGGACACGTCGTCACCGGCTTCCAATACTTCACTAGTGATGGTCGCATCCGTCGTTTTGCGAAGTATCCCAATGACTACGCCTCTGACATTGGCCTGACATGGGCAGCCAAGAACGCCACCGGCAAGGAGCTGGACGACCTGATCAAGGAAGGCAAGGACAAAGACAGGCCTAAGAAGTTCCTTTCGTTTGTCGCCTTCTTCCCTGATCGCAAAGATTTCGCCTGCGTCACCATCCTTCAGAAAACCGTTCGGGCTCTCCTCGAAGACATCCTCGACATGGAGGATTACCAGTTCATGGAATCGGGTGTTGCCAATTTCACTCTGACCGCCAAGCGGAAAGGAGAGAAAATCGACACGACTTATACCCTGGCTCCTGTTCTAAAGGTTCCATCTGCAGCATTCGAAAAGAAATGGGCAGACGCAAAAGACAGGATCTGGCTCCCGGCTCTGTACGAAGGTGCTGATCCATTCGACGGGAAACCGGACGGTGGCAAGACGTCAGGGCTTCCCCCTTCACGCCGAGACGAGCTCGGAGCTGATCACGAGGTCGCCACGACAGGTCTAGGAGAGGACTGGTAACAAGTCTGACCGCCTCGTCTTTCATTAAAAAGCGCCCTAGCGGCGCTTTTTTTATGCGCTTGCACGACAGAAAGAACTAAATTCCAGGACACACAACCACACAGCCGCACAACCACACATGAAGAAGGTGCAAGTGTCCATGTCAGATCACGACCATGCAGTCCTCAAGGACTACGCGAACGCCTTTGGCATAACGATGTCTGAAGTGCTTTACGAGGCCAGCAGGCACCACATTCATAAGCACTCAAGATGCTGTGGATTTATCTCCGCTCTCTTCGAATTCAAGAAGGTCGTCCGAGACAAAAGACTCGAGAAGAACTGCTATGGCCACGGTTGCTTCGCTTGCAATCACACCACTGCCTGCAGGACTGGGTTCTACAAAGGCGGCTGGGAGATGGATCCGCAAGTTCAGCACTACATAGACATGCACCAAACTCAAAACAAAGTCAATGCAGAAATCCCGTTACGCCCGTAGGACGCAGAAGTAATAGCCGCTGTCTGACAAGTTGCAAGCGAATGAAATAATTCGCATGTGGCTGGACGCCTCTACCTATAAACACTCTTGATAAGCCTGCATCCGTATAAATACGCAGAAGCTGCCCTTATACTCTCTTAATGCAACGCAGGGCCGTACTAGTTGCAAGACTCTTCAGACAAGGTATCTTTTATCTGTCGCACTTGCTGCGTCCAGTCCTTCATCCCTCCACCGCTCAGGTTTCTGGCCGCTTCATGCGCCAAGTACCGAATGACAGAAGGCTGACTCACCAAAGCCTGCTTAGCCAACAACTTGGTGATGTCTAAAAGCTCATCTCGACCGAGCTTTTCAAGCTTCATATTGAACTCAGCCAGCCTCAACTGTTCCCCGACAGTTGGCTCTATCAAGTTCGTGCTTTCAACCTCTGGGTGGCTCCTCATTTATCAAACCTCTATCTGTCATTCAAACTAGCTAGACATGGACCAGACTACAGCTGAAGACTATTACCTCAGAATGCTTCGCAACGAGCCTTTTGTAAAAACTAAATCTGCAAGCTTTTACATTGTTCCGCCTTGCAACGACATATCTATTAAAAACAATCTCTTACTGCTCGAGAGACTCAAGACAGAGCAAGTCATAAGTTTTTTTGACTACATTGAAGAACGAGAATGCCTCCTTATTGAGACCGACTCAGGAATCACTTGTAGCCGCTCTAAAGCAGGCCTCAACGAAAGCGGACGTGCGAACGCTCCTAGAGGCCCATGGCCACGAACCTGTTTCCGAGGCGTGGAAGTATCTCGACGCTATCGATAAGGCTGCGCTGTCTCTAGTCAGAGTCTTTAATGGAACCCTTCTCCATGACATTGGATCAAAACCTGACACTGTTCGAGACCAACAAGCTCATACTCACTGAACTTCAGAACTCCAATATCCAGCTAAGACAGATCGTCATCTACCAGCAGCAGACGTGCGAGCAGCTGCATGCACTCAATCAATTGATGCAGGGATTTACTAATAACGGAGCCTCCCTCAATGGCTATATCCCTGATGCGTTCGTATCGGCCTATGTCTCCGTCCTGGGGCCAGTACTCGCAAAGCGTCTAGATAAAGACGACATTGGTCTAGAAGAGCTCATGAAAGGAGCAACACTTCTAGCTAGACGATTACTTGAGGAGCTCAACGCTTACAGAAGTGAACAAGAAGGGCGAGACGTACTTGCTGATGCCTTGGCAAACTTCAACGACCCATGGGACCGGCCAGACAACGCACCTTCTGAGCTTGAGCAGTGATCTTGCATTCCTTAGCAAGCCAATTGCCAGAAGCCTAAAGTCAATGCAACAAAATCGTTACATTCATAAAAAGCCTCGGCTTATATGGATGAACCGACGAGGTTTGAAGTTGATGGCGCAAGGCACTACACAACAGATAAACCAGGCAAGGTATATCCGTCAGTAACAACGATCCTTGGCAAGACCGCCAGTGAGCATTCAAAGAAAATGCTGCACAACTGGGGGCTAAAGAATCCCGGCGGCAAAGAGAAGGCAGCAGCCAGAGGCACTGCTATACATGCGGCTTGCGAACGTTATATCCGAGGACAGCCTGTTGGAGATCTACCGGAAGACTATCTGCCATTCTGGCGCGGATTGTCCAAGCACTTGGACAAGTACGATTACTTCGTCTGGTCAGAGAAACCTCTTAAGCCAGAGTGGAATTTCTGCACAGGAAAAGATGGCATCTCCAGAGTCTGGTCACATGAATTCGGATTCTGCGGATGTCCCGACTTGGTCGGCGTTCGAAACTCTGTCGTGATCCTGGGAGATTTTAAAACTAGCAATCAACCCTATTGTCGATACTTCCCCCAGAAAAACGATCCAACTACCAGGAACAACTTCACTGGTTGGAGCAAGCTGAACAAATGCGGTCTGCAGCTCGGTGCCTATGCCCTCGCGGTAGAGGAGACTTTGGGGCTGAAAGTGGACTGCGCACAGATCCTCGTTTCCACGCCTGAGATCGATCAGTCATTCTTGTTCCAAGGAGACGAGCTATCTCGCTTCCAAACAAAGTGGCTGCAGAAAGTTCGACGCTACAAAGAGCTCAAAGAGATCGAACACCAGGAAGAGCTCGAGAAGCAGGATGCTGCGAGCTAGAAATTTAGAATATCCATAACTTAATTTTTTTAGTAGTGCCTAATAATTTTCTGCCTACGCTTTACGACTCACGGAATAACAAGTTTTATGGTGATCGCCCGGACGGCACACTTGCTTATGTAGATCCAAACCCAAAGACCCGATCTGCAAACGATACCACCTCCGTTAATACCAACGATCAAGGAAACATCATCGAGATTGCAGCACCTGCTGGTAGACACACAGTCCTTTACCTACCTGATTCCAGTCTCGACAATTTAGTTCCAAATGAATACGCTATTAACAGCGAAATACAGGTCGTCAACATCGGAACCGGCACATTAGAAGTCACGTCCACGGCCTATGCATTCGATATAAAGTCGGCCAACGGTGCCCAACTAACCGCTCAGTACGCAGAAGCCAAGCTGCGTTGTCGCGGTGAACAGGACTGGATCATCAATGGTGAGGTTGGCCCAACCAACGCCAAGCGATACACCGTCACTAACAACGGATCTGCCGAGTATTTATTTACCGGTGAAGGACTGACTAACGATCCGAACCCATCTATCACTTTAATTCGAAATCAAGAATTAATCCTGACAGTAAATGCAGCTGGGCATCCTATGTGGCTGAAGGATAACCAAAGCACCGGGGCTGGCAGTTCAGCAAAGTCTTCCAGCATTGGCTATCTCGATAACAACGGAAGCGAATCTGGAGTCTTACGCTTCAGACCTTTGAGCTCTGGAACTTATTATTACAACTGCCAATACCACTCTGCAATGCGAGGATCAATCACAGTAACTATTTCCTAGACACAGCCTTCGATAGCTGAATGATTCTTGAAGGCTTCTTCCACTTCACTCGAATCCTTATTAAGCAGAAGTGAAAACGCCTCAACCGTTGGCGCCTCGAACTCTCCGAGCGAAAGCCTGTACATAACGTCTTCGCTTAAGCCCAAACGATCACGCATTGCCTGACCTATCTTGCGATCTTCCAATATTTGAGCAGGCCATTCGTATTTTTTGACGACTGGAACCTCTACATGCATACCACCACCGTCTCGCAAGACACTAGTGGTCGCCTCGAGAATGAAGGGGAGATCTTCCTGAGCACCCTCTGATCTGATCCAAGAAGTAACGTCCTCTCTCGTGATGTGGTTGGCGTATTCACCAGTCCTGTAATAGGCAATCAACGAGGCAAGGCTTACCCCTAGGGTTGCCGCGAGTCTGTCCTGAACCTCGGTTCCTACCTTGAGAGGATTGATAGACCCCCTCATGTACTTAGTCATTGTGCCTATAGTTACACCAATTTCCGCGCAAAGCTTGCGCTGAGAGTATCGATTAGAAACAAGGGCAGTCTTAAGAGCGTTCACAAAACGCCCGTTTATAACAGCCTGCTTTTCCAGGTCTCGCTCGTCTTCAGAATTTCGAGCCTCAAGTTCGATAGACATGAGACGACTCGGTTGTGGTTTGCATATGTGTTGTAACAAAGATTAGTAGGTCCATCTGTGAAATGCAATCCCGCAATGAGCCCATTCGTGCGAGGCATGTGCGATATGCATAAACGGAATATGCGGAACTCGCTGAGACATGGGTTGCTCGGCAATCAAAAGGTGTCAGAATTTGAGTGACCTGTCACTCATTGCAAATGCTAAACCCAATTTGTAGCATCGGCTACATGATTCACCCAACTTGCTACCAACGCAAACATAGCAAGGCCGCTTTTGAAGATTCGTGGAGCAGGGACTGGGAGGCCAAGGACACTGACCTGAGCGAACTGAAAGACTGGGTAGGCAGGGGCATGGCGTTCATCCCCGCAAAGATGACATCCAGCCACAGGTCAAGCGCAGCCTTCGATTACAGCGATCTTGCAGTCGTTGACATCGATCACGGACTCTCAATTGATGATTTCTCAAAGCATCCACTAGCAGCCAGTGCTGCTTGGGCGTACACCAGCTCTCGGCATGGGCAGATGCCTGAAGATCGCTTTCGAGTGATTTTCCGACTACCTCATCGCATTCACGATCCAACCGTTTACCGAGGTGTCGTCACCCTTTTGATCAGGTCACTCGGCAGTGATAGGAGCTGTTCTGATCCCTGCCGAATCTTCTACGGCAGTGATCCTACTGACCATATCCTCTGGCAACCAGACACAGTGCTTCCCGAATCAATTCTTGATGACGCGGAAGACCATGCACGCAAAATGATTGCAAGAGCGGCTGTCTCCACAGACACAATCGACCAGCAATCAATTGATCAAGCAGTCTTCGTTCTTGAGCAGGTTCTCGAACCGACTGTTGATGGAGACCGCCGGAGATTCGAGCGCATCACTGCATCAGCAGCAACTGCTGGCTCGGCCCTCTTCTCGGCATGGAGTGACTGGGCAAGCAGGGGGCACCACGGCAAAGGGAAAAACGCAAAACAGACAACTGAAAAATTCTTCAGAGGATTCCGTGGTTCAGGCCTCGGGACCCTCTTCTTCTACGCTTCTGACGAGAGTCCTGATTGGCGGTCAAGACTGCCAGCCGAACTAAAACAGTCCAGCGATAGCAGCTCCAACATGTACGGGAGTGCCTTGGGGTACGACCACCACGACTTCATTGGTGATCCTGAGGACGACTTTTGGTATGACGGCCCAGCCCCTGCTCGCGCTGAGGCGACTCAGGGACTATTCGACCAGGAGCGTCCATGGACAAACATTGCTGTCATCGAAAGAGCGCCAGCGACTGAGCCAATCATCGAAGCCGATGACACAGACGACGACGGTGGCGACGGATTTGGAGATGTCGATAATTTCCCAGATCAAACCAATGACATCCCTCGAGTCAGAGCAGGACGGGGCAGGCCTCGCGGAGATGGAGAGGTTCAAGTTGTCGTCGATATCAAGACCAGACTGCAACGCCTTTATCCAGGCCTGCGACTTAACTCCATGTCGCAAGACCTTGAATACGGATCAGTCGAGAAGCCAATCAAAGTTGACGACGCCTCCACTGCATACGTCCGCATTAGCAATGGCGCTGGTCAGGTCTACCCCAAGACACTGACTTATGACACTGCTCTCATCGTTGGCAGGGAGAACGCCTATCACCCTGTTACTGCCTATCTAGAAAAGTGCGCTCTCAAGGGAGAGACCTGCAGCTACTTCGATCGCATTGCATCAGAACTGCTGGGGCTTAGAAACGACGAGCTCACCAATCCACGGATGCCATGCGGGAACCTGCTGGCTGACGTGATCATGAAGCGGTTCCTAGTAGGTGCCGTTGCTCGAGTACTGGAGCCAGGCTGCGTCCATGACTGGATGCCAATTCTCATCGGTTCACAGAACTCCGGCAAGACAACCTTCTTTCAATACCTCTCTCCACCTGCAGCTGACTCACCCGGCAACCACCCGTGGGTCAGCACCGTCCAGCAAGGGATTAACTACATCAAGGACAAGCCTCACGTCTTACACGCTGGCTGGATTGTCGTAATGGATGAGGTGGAACGATATTTCCGTCGCCAATACACAGAGGAACTGAAGAACATCGTCAGCTGTGGCGTTGACCGATCAGCAAAGAAATACGAGAACGAAAGGAACTTCATGCGCTCCTTTGTTCTTGCAGGTGCAACCAACAGCAGTGACTTCCTGGTTGATCCGACCGGCAACCGTCGCTTCATGCCGATCGTTGTTGATGGCAAGGTCGCCTCAAAGGAGAACCCCAACATTCGAATCATTGACCTGGACCGTCTCAAGGAAGACCGGGACAAGATCTGGACATCTGCTTATCAGACCTACCTAGACAATCCGGTGCATACCTTCACCAGCTACGAGCTGTCGTTCATGAAGGACTATATGGAGAGCTTCCAGAGCGATTCCCCTTTGGAGTATCAGCTCGACTTAGTGATGACATCCAAGTTCTCCGGCAATCACCATGACCAGCGCTACTGGTTGATGGCCGACCTCTTTGAATGGCTGGAGATTCCCCTCAAAGAGGAGAAGTCCATGGCTCGGCACATCTCTGACTGCCTGAAAAAGAAAGGCTTCTCCAAGAAGCGGGTCAAGGTCAAAGGGAAGGTGCTGAATATGTGGTTGACGAGCGATCCGATCTACAACCAGAGCATGGGATGCGCCGCTCCGATGTCTCGAAACTGGTAATTTGAGACTGTCGTGAGATAGGACTCAAATAAGACTGACGCCATTCCCTTGCTGGGAGTGGCTTTTTTATTTGGCTGCTATTCCTAGCACCTGCCGTTATTGATCACAACACCGCTTTATTGCTGTCCTGCACATGAGTCTCATCGAGTGACAGCAGGTGTTCGGCTCCTCCAACCTTTCTCCAGGAAATTAAATTCAAAACACCCCCTCTTTCTGCTCTTCATCAACCTTCCGCTTGGCGTTCATTTCGCTAGACTTTTCAGACAATTAGGCGCGGTTTTCTTGGTGTTCCGCAAAAACCAAGAGGAGGGGGAATTTTCTGACAGAAGGTGGGAGGAGCGTGACACTACGCGACACCTGAAAGGAACCCTGTCATACCAAGGGGTTTACCGGTGTCGAGCTTTTTAGCCAGGTTTCAAGCTACTCGCAAGGGGCTAAACCACTGCAGCGCAATGGATCTGAAGGAATAAAGCCACGAATCGCGAAAAATTTGCACAACTGCACTTGCACAAAGCAAGATCTTTCGTACTATTTGACGACCCAAGCAAGCCTCAATGACGGAAGCAATCCAGCACCATCCTCTGTATCAATGCGATCGGGCGATCGTTGACACACTGCTCGTGCAAAGAAGTCCCGACTCACTCTCACTGACAAATGCAGGACGGCTCTTCATCCGATACAACGGCTTCCCCGGTGCCTATGACATCAAGCGCGACTTACTGGCCTGCTTAGAAAAATGGGGCATGACCACAGACGAACTTAACTCTGCATGCAGGACTGTCTGGGGATCAGGCTGGAGACCAGGCGACGCTACCGATGAACTATCAGTCGGATCTGGCGCGGACTAATGAGATTTGAGAGCGCCTTAAACGAATGCGCTGAACCCTCGTGCGCTCTCCTCCTTGAGTGCCAGGAGATTCTGCAGTCAGAAGAATCCTCAGTCGATCTTCGCCGCTTAATCGGTCGAGCTTTAGATCGCTGGGGCATATCAAAAGAAGAGCTGGCCGTGCGTAATCGCCTTTGCCAGATTGATCTAATGAGTGTCGATCTCTAGGCGGCGAATCCGCTCTTCGTGGTCCTGCAGCCTGGAATCAAGAGCACTGATGTCTTGACCGATATCAATTCTGAGTAGCTGAACTTCTTTCAGTATTGCCTCCATGCCTCGCTGCATCCTGCCTTGCTCAAAGGCCATTCTCCACAGTGCGCCTACAGCGGCAATGCCAATAGCAGCAGCAATTTCGAGCACAGCATTCCGCTTGTGGATTCTCCCTTAATTCTAAATAAAAATCATGGATAATTTACGCGCACCGAAAGCCCCAAAGCATTGGGATCAACGCTTTTTAGTAGTCGCGAGTCACTTTGCTGGATGGTCAAAAGACCCCAGCACCAAAGTAGGTGCGGTTGCAGTTCGCAATCGGCGAATCCTTGCCCAGGGCTACAACGGCCTGCCATCAGGCGTCTCTGATTCAGAGGCAAGATTGATGGACCGTGAGACCAGACTTGCGATGACCGTACATGCTGAGGCGAATTGCATTTGCCATGCAGCAAACAATGGCGTGTCTCTCATAGGCAGCACCATCTACGTGTGGCCCTTGATGACTTGCTCACACTGCGCGTCGTTATTAATTCAGGCTGGAATCGTCAAAGTCGTTGTCCCTAATTTCGTAGAACCTCAACGCTGGCAAGACAGTTTTGAACTAGCTCGAACGATGTTCATCGAGGCTGGAGTGTCCGTCAGTCGAATTCCAATGTCAGGTCCAATCAACCCAATGGAAGAAGAATAAGCGACCTGAGAAAACAACCCACAAAAATTGACTACCCTGTCAGGCAGAGTGCAAGACTATGTTCGATGTTGGCTTTGCAGGTTGGGCACAGGATCCTACATAAGGTCACAGGCCAAGCAGGATTCGTGACCTCCGCTTCTTCAGCCACTGGCTGGAACAAGGGACTGGTCACCGTGACGCTTGAAGGCTCAACACGCACAGAAGATTGGCCTCTAACTCAAGTCCGCCTTCGCCCAAGTTGTGAGCAGCTGGCGATTCATGGCGGTGAGTTCATTCCCCCTAAGGGATTCCCTCTGAACATGTAATGCCAATGCCAAAGCAACAAAGAAAACAACCATCTCGACTCACAATTGGTGATCGAGTTGAGGAGATCAAAAACTTTGGAGATCACTGCATCAACAAGAATCATCCAAAGTTCGACCAGATCACAAGCATGATCCACACGAGACGACGAGGCAATGTCGTTGGATTCACGGTCAAGCGAAATTCTCGCGGCCATACAATCAACTACGCAATGGTCGTCTGGGATCAATTCAAGACACCAACACAGCATCACGTCATGCGATTGAAACGCATGGAAACCCCTGCCGAAGCATCAGCCTAATTCGATACATTCTCGTTATACATTTCGTTATACATGGCTCAGTGGCCCACTCCTCCAGACCTGCATAGCAGGACAGAAGCAGGGCCACTTTGTCCTTTTGCGGATCACTCGCTTGGCTCTAGAGACGGTCGGATCTCTCGATACGACGACAGCCATGCTTGCGTTCGCTGTGTTTCTGCACTTACCGAGGGAAGACTGACTCTCGACGTCCACAGGATTCACCGTAATTACAGGCGAAGATTTCTAGAGTTTTGGTCCTTTGTAGACATCGGGGAACCTGATGAATGCTGGGACTGGCGAGGAAGAAACCACTCCAAGACAGGGTCTCCTTATTTCTCAATTCCACGCTTCTGGGGAAGCGCTCGGCAATACTCCGCTCAGCGTGTTGCTTTTTGGTTTACCTGGGGAGACATCGGACGGCTGCCAATAAAGCCTGTATGCGGAAATAATCAGTGCTGCAACCCGCTGCACCTCAAAGCAAAAGGCGTTCCTCATTTTCACCACAACAGACATATCTCAAAAATTGATTTGGAATATTCAAGCCACAAGCTTGAGCATGACACCCACCTCTTCCTGCAAGCTACCAAGGAGAAGGATATGAAACGCTTTGAGAAAATACAAAAAACAAATAAGCTCTGGATTGACTTTCGAATGTCATCTGATAAGCCTGTCAAGCTTGACGACCTAATCAAAGCAGCTATGAGTGACGACGACATTTCATAGAATGGAAAAATCAGAAGACATTCCAACTAAAGGGAATACGTAAAACTAATGGCTACATACACGGGACCACTTCGCGAAAACTACGGTAGATATTTTGATGTAGATAAAGAGTTTGAAAACAACCCAAGAGCCAGGGCAAATAAATACTGGGGTGAGTCACAACTGGGCGAAAAATTTGGAGAACTCAGGGACGGATATTCATTTGTACCTCACCAGGATGCACCAGACCCCGTTGCGTACACGCAAGCCAGAAAAGGCAAGAAAGGAGGCGGCTTTGACTATGGCGAGAAGAGATACATATACAAAAAGGTCGATAGCCCAAAACCTCAAGCTCAAGAAGCACCGGCTCAAGAAGCCCCGGCTCAACCTGAGCCAGAAAAAGAGCCGCTACCACCAAGGGGATCTACTTTCACAGATGAAACCCAAAGATACAGAGACACGCGGTTGCAAAACCCTGGAAATCAAGCCCCAAGGATGGGCTACACAAACGATCCATACCGTGATGCGATTTCACATGGTGAAGATTTAAACGCTCATTACACCAACAAATTCATTCCTTCCCTGCAAGCGGAAGCTCGATTGACAGGAGAAGAGATTGGCGAATCAGGAAGATTTAACATAGCCCGCTTTATAGGAAAAGTCCCTGAACTAGGGGAACCGAAGGACCTTTTTGCTTACTACTCAGACAAACTCAAAGAATCGGCCTAGACCGTAACATTTCTTTGCCTGATGAGGCGTGCATTCCGAGCGACGAACGTTAACTTGCTTTCAGTTGAATCCAATCCTTGGAAGCACCAGCATTTCAGGCCTTCAAAGCTGACTTAGTCGACGCCACGCAATTCCCTCAGAGGCTGGCGTACCTAGCGCTGCACGCAGACTACAGCGAAAACTGCCATGAAAGTAGTGACCTACCAGAAGATGAAGCAGGCAAGATCGTTGTCAATCGCTTACTAAAAGGAGGTAAGGGACATTGGGGGCCTCTCGAGCACCCATCTCTAAGCCTGATGATCAGGGCGGATCACAACACGATGATGCAGTTGCGAACTCACCGCATCGGCTGCACATTTGATTATCAATCAATGCGATACAGCGGCGAGCGAATTCGCAAGTGCGCTAAGCGTGAACTCAAGCCAGAAGAAGTCTTCTACGTTCGTCCACCTGGCACTTACTGGGATCGCCAAGGTGACAAATACACATGGTCAAAAGATCAAGCAGAAGAGATGTTGGCGTGCTGTTATTCGTCAGCGCTTGACTATGACCGAATGAGGGAAGCAGGTGCATCGGAAGAGCACGCACGAACAGTACTAGCAACTGGCTACCTTCAGCATGGAGTTGTAACCGGCTCCCTCAGATTCTGGCTACATCTGTTAGATGTTCGCGCAAAAGCTGATGCACAAATGGAGATTCGCGATCTTATGAACCTCATCGAGCTGCAAGTCCATCGCTGGGTTCCTGAGGTATGGGTTTGGTATCAGCACCACCGTTATCAAAAAGCACTTCTAGCGCCTTAAATGAAAATGATTCAAGATCAAAACGATCCCAATCATGACCTGATGAATCTGGTCATGACGTATGGCCGAGACAAGATTGACGATACCGACCGGCAAGCAATGCTCGTCTCGGCCTTTGGAGAACTGCAGATGTTCTGCCAAGCGACACAAGGCAAGCCAGCCTACGCAGAACTAAGAGGACTAGCGCTTGGGGCGCAGAACCTCACCGATCAAGCGATCGAAATGTTTGATGCCCTTTCTTTTCTAAAAAATGACACGACCAGCACCGATTGAAATGCTTGCGAGTCTCTTCCCAGAGCTCAGGAAATCAACTAGCAAAGGGGAACGCGAGGCATCACTTAAATACAGCCTTCTTGCAACCGAGGTTGTATGTAATGACCTTATCCGTCTTTATGACAAAGGGATGGATACATACGGCAGGGGGATTCTGGTCATGCGAATGCACAAAGGATCCAGGCACAGCACCTACCTGTCAGAGCTAGACATCACCATGGATTACGACATTGCCAAAGAGGCTGGTGACACCGCAATGGCATCCAGTCTCAAAGAGATAGCAACGCTGATCAAGGATTCTAATCCTGAGAAATGTGCGCTTTTGATGCGTGTTGACAACTCTGGCTTTGCATCAATGCGAATTGATCGCGAGCACCCCACTGGTTGCATCGAAGGAATGTTGGAAGAGATTGCATCATGACTGAGACATCTCTCAAGTATTTCACATTTGGCATACTGACTGGATTAATAGTTTGTTTTGCAGCGGAATTTATTACTGCTCCTCTACAAGCAGATCCGAAACTCGTAGAAGCATTCATGACCTCTTGTCCTCCTTATGGGTCTTAAGCACCGTACCGAACTTGGCCCACCCAAGGACTTGATCGCCTCGGCTAAGGCCGTGATGGGCGCAATCGACTTCGATCCATTTTCTACAAAGGAGATCAATGGTTTAGTTCAAGCAGCCAAGTTCTACGACAGGGGAGCTGGCCCTGATGCTGAATTCGCCCTGGAAGACATCATTGCTCGGCCATGGAACTTACCAGGAGAAAAGAGAACACTTGTCGGCCCAGCACACGGAGCTCAGTGGACACGGCGTCTGATCAACAAAGTTTTTCGGGAATACCGCAAAGGCAATGTTGACCAGGCCGTGATCTGGATTGCCAATAGCGAGACGCTTACCAAGATTCCATGGATATGGAATTACCCAGTCTGCATTCCGTTTAAAAGACTGCGACCAACTTGGTATGACGATGAGCTTGATATGTATAAAAGCATTTGCCCTTCAAGCTGGTCCTGCGTGGTTTATCTGCCGCCAGCAGATGCAAATCGCTTTCACTCCAAACTCTCACTTTTCCATGCATCATTTTTCACTATGGGGCCGATCGTCATGAATGAGATGAGTGGCCACACCGACTGGGAAAAGGCATACGAACTTGGCATGAAAAAGAAGTACAACTTTCACACCTAATGCAACTTTCTTTCTCCGATTGCGAACTTGACGAGCTCACTCTCCCAGACGGCGAGTTGATTTATTCATTTCGTTCAGTTGTCTACGACTCTTGGCTGAACTGGAACGACGCCCTACCAGCCTGTACAGAAGAGCGCAAACAGCTCAATGAAGACGTCTGTTCCAACATCATCAAGCTTGCATCTAACCTCCACTCATTTCATCAAAGCCTCCCCGATTACCGGCAGCTAACACAATCACCATTTAAAGTCACACGATGGTGGGACCCAACTGATCGAGACGAGCGATGGAATAGTGGATCAGCCTGCTTATTTTCGATGACCGATTATTCTGCCACAGATTTAGTACGACTCATCCAAAGGAAAACAGAGCTTGCCGTGACGCCTGTCTCTAAACGCTACGTTGAGGCATATCTACCGGACGCATGAACGCTTTAGGTTTCGTATTAAATTACTTTGGAGCTTTCGTTTCGACAGTCGTTATCAGTTGTGCACATCCCTCGAACTGGAATAGCTGTTTCCCTGTCGATGTATGGCTAGTTCCATTCATTCATGATGCATTGCATATGCACAAAGACGGGGCATATCACTCCGAAGAATGCGCTCTGAATCAATAAGCGGTAAATGAACCACCGCTTAATCCACTAAGCCCAGGTGATTGCAATCCAGTCGAATCGACTTTCACCTTTGTGCTTTCATCTTCTTCGTTTTTGTTGAACTGTTTGTCGATCATGGCTTGCTTGACGGCAGGATCATATTGCTTAGCAATCCAAGATTCAAGCCTGCCACCGAACCGTCCAGAGCCTTCCTTGTCAAAGATTTTTCTATTATCAGCCTGTCTTGCTTGGCGCTGATCAATGATCTTCTTACCTGCAGATCGCCCATCCAAAGATTTTCTACCTCCTTCACTGCCACCGTAATTAGCAGCATCTCTCATGCCTTTCTTAATGTTGGACATATAGGCACTAAGTAATCGCTCTCTACTATTTTCCTGCTTGGTCGATGCTTTTCCCCCACCGTAGAAACGCATCTGGGTATAGCGTCTATCCATTCTCTACGCATTGATTAGGACAATATCCAACTATCCTAGATGCAACGGTTTGAACGCCTTGTCAGTCAAAACCAGATTTGACCTAATCCCCTTCACCGCTATCGGAGAGATAGCCGATGTTCTTGCTTACGGGGCAGAAAAATATGAAGCCAATAACTGGTGCCGGGGGACGAACTGGGGGCGCTATTACGCAGCCCTATGCCGCCACATTTTTGCTTGGTGGCGCGGCGAAGACAAGGATCCTGAGACAGGCTTCTCGCACCTGGCACACGCTGGATGCTGCTTGATATTCCTAATGGAATACCAACGCAATCGATGGGGCACCGATGACCGCTTTATCGGTCCTGACGGCGAGGCCTTTACCAAGCACGATGGAATAGACCTCGACCTCAGTTAAGTCACTCTGCAGCGAACTGATTATTCAGTTGATTCATACGCTCTCCAAGTGCGGCAAGCTGTTCATTGATCTTTCTGTTCATTGCGGCGGGAGTCTGTTCGCCACCGTTAAAAACGGCTGACTGGCGAGCAATCTGTTGCTGTTGCTGCTGTGCCATTCGCTGAGCCTCGATCTGGGCGACCTGCTGGAATGCGCTTTGAACTTCATTGCGAGTGATCAGCTCTGGCACAGACGCTTCAAGAGCTGAAATTCGTTTGCTGAGCTTTCCACCACGGATAGCTGCCGCCATGCCCTGACCAGACAAAACTCCAATCAACGCAGCAAGCGCACCAATTGCGACTGAGCCCATTTGCTATTTATCTTCTAGCTGGAATGTAACAACTAACGACCGAGGCCTAAGCTCCTCAGCTTTGCGAAGACAGGACCAAAAATACTGGAATGCTTTTCTGGCTCGACTTGTTCAACGATTTTTGCTCCAGCCATTCTCGGTTTGCCAGGCGAGGTTTCGATGACTGGAGCTGAGCTTCCCATGTTTTGATATTGACCTCCATACACTGCTTGTAATTCACCAAGAGACTTGCCCCCTTGGCCGTAGTAAGACGTACCTGTTGCTGCTGTGGGAAATGATGCCCATTCCGGGGCCAAGGCATCAGCTACCCTTTCGCTCATGCCATCACTTGTGAGTACATTCAAGCCTCCTAATCCCTGAAGCCGCTGATCCGCTAACGCCAATGCCGCAATATCTTGATTGATTGGAGAGAAATTATTAAGACCTAAGCTTGCTGCTAAGGGCTCGTATGTCGTGCTAAGGAATTGGTATGCTCCCGCCGCATCGCTTGACAAGCCATTGGAAGAATTAATTAATCGTGGGTGCTTACTTAAATCATTGAATTTGGCACCTGTAAACATGGTGTTATAACCATCCGCCCCTGCTGTTCCTTCAGCAAACCGAATCGTCTGCAGAAGCTTTTGCCCCTCAGGAGTATTTCTAAATTGCTCGTAGTAACCTCTACTCATTATCCAGACCTAAAACGATTTCGTCCATATCTAACTCCATTGTGGCAGTTTCATACATGTCCTTGATATAGTTAACTGCTTCTTCTTCGGTGGGCTCGTAGCCAAATACTGCTTCAAGCTCTTCTAAACTGTCAGGCGAGTACGGGCTCCTCTGCTCGTCCAGCCTGAAGTGAATTCCCGCATCCCTGGCGAACTCCATGAACGACTGCTTCAATTGAAACCGCACCTCCCAACAACCCAGCAAGGCATCGATGAGTTCCCCTTTGCTGAGGTCTTGAGCCTCTAGCTCGACTCTTTTGAGGAGGAACTTTTGCTCTTGGGTCAGTTCGTACATTTAATGCCTCTCCAATTGTCCAGTGCGTCGAAATGGGGGCTATCCATGCGGACACCTTTTCGGCTCGCTTTGAGCAATACCAAGGAGTCGACTTCATCCAATCTATCCAACTTTTTGCAGACCCCTTATCTCTATTGCAGCGCACGCAGCAAGCCACAA
>Ga0222715_10001515_pt1 | contig 22083 bp, 21 predicted proteins | sample C33_9DmetaG_FD_165056 | JGI IMG/M metagenome (GOLD analysis project Ga0222715, IMG submission 165056) | Estuarine water microbial communities from San Francisco Bay, California, United States - C33_9D | ecosystem: Environmental > Aquatic > Marine > Unclassified | place: USA: California... | reverse complement strand
CAAATCGCGAACAAGCAGAGAGAGACGGACATCAACCAATGGCTCGTTTGGTCTCCTATGCACTTGCTGGCGTCCCCAATCACATCATGGGTGAAGGACCAATTCCGGCCAGTCAGAAAGCCCTTGCGAATGCCGGGTTATCGGTGGATGACATGGATGTGATCGAATCCAACGAAGCATTCGCAGCGCAAGCACTAGCGGTAGCCAAAGGCCTGAACTTCAACATGGAGAAAACCAACCCCAATGGTGGCGCAATCGCACTTGGCCACCCCGTTGGATGCTCAGGAGCGTTCATTGCCACGAAAGCGCTCTATGAACTGAAGCGTATCAATGGGCGCTATGCCCTAGTCACCATGTGTATTGGCGGCGGCCAGGGAATTGCTTGCGTCTTTGAAAATCTCTAGCGATCAATCACCGGTTGCGATGGGGAGGTCGTCTCGACTTCCCCACTCTGACCAGGATCCGTCATAAAGTTTGGGTTCGAGCATTCCTGCAATCTCAAGGCCTAAGGCCAACACGCAGGCCGTCACACCTGAACCACAACTCACGACCAGTGACTGGTGATCGACACCGGCCGTCACAAATCGCTCACGAATCTCCGCAACCGGCTTAAAGCATCCAGTGTTTGCATCCAGTAAATCTGTAAATGGAACGTTTGCACTCCCTGGAATGTGACCGGAACGCATGCCTGGGCGAGGTTCCGGAGCCACACCGACGTATCTCGGATTCGCACGCGCATCCAAGACTAAGTCGTCGCCAGATTCTAGATTCTCGAGCAAGTCTTCAGCAGTAACAACCCACCCCAAGTGCCTCTTCGATTTAAATGGGTGTGGCGGCGGAATCACTTTTCCGCGACCTGCCTCGAGGTCATATCCAGCCGCGATCCAGGCCGGAAGCCCCCCATCTAAAACCGCAACCTCGTCGTGACCGAAATAACGGAACATCCACCAAGCTCGAGCTGCCGAGAAAAGACCCACGCTGTCATACACAATAATTTGCATATCAGCGCCAACACCCAAATCCTGCATCGCCTGATCAAACTGCTCCGCACTCGGTAACATGTGAGGCAACTCTGACTGATGATCTGAAATTTCATCAATATCGAACCGAAGTGCTCCTGGAATGTGCTGTCCAACAAACTCTTGATCCGGATCTCGCTTGGCTGCCGGAAGATGATACGATGCATCAAGCACGATGACTTGCGCGTCATCAAGGTGCTGATGCAACCAGTCAACAGAAACGAGTGTGTTAGCCATAGCAGTGAATCCTTGATTCGCGATACCATCACACACAGTAAAACGGTTCGCTTTTCTTCTCAATGGATTCTGTATGTCTGTGGTTACCGAATACGCTAGGCCTCGCGAATTTATCGCGCTTGCCGCTTTTTTAATGGCCACAATTGCGTTTGCAATCGACATGATGTTGCCCGCCATGGGACAAATGGCGATCGATTTAGAGCCGTCTGAACCAGCCAGGATCTCGTGGGTCATTTTAGGCATCTTTGCCGGGCTCATTTTTGGGCAATTGGTCTTTGGACCATTATCCGATGCGATCGGCAGGCGAGGCTCAATTCAAATCGGTATCGCGATATTTCTGATCGGTACAGGTGTCTGTGCGCTCACCGACTCTTTTGAAGTCTTGATCGCAGGTCGGGTATTACAAGGTTTTGGCGGCGCTGCGACACGGATCGTCACGCAAGCGATGGTTCGCGATCGGTTTGCTGGTCGCGAAATGGCTCGCGTGATGTCATTTGTCATGACGATTTTTATCCTCGTCCCGATTTTTGCGCCCATGATCGGCCAAGTTGTTCTCTGGTTTGGTAACTGGCAAATGCTGTTTGTCACCCTCGGTGGATTTTCAGCCATCATTCTTGGATGGTTTAGTTTGAGGCAACCAGAGACACTCACGCATCGCCGGACCATCACAGTCAGCCATCTCAGTGAGGCACTTCGGACAGTACTAACTAACGAACAAAGCCTCCGTTTCACTCTGGCTACAGGGGTCAGCTTTGGCGGACTTGTCAGCTATCTCAGCAGCGCACAACACATTTTTCAGGATATCTATCAGACCGGTGAGTGGTTTCCGGTGTTATTTGGTTCAACCGCAGCATCCATCGCGATCTCCTCATTAGTTAACGCCAACTATGTCAGACGGTTTGGCATGGAAACCATTTGCCGCATTGCGTTTGCAGTCCAAATTCTCTGGTCAGCGTTTTTTTTGGCTTTGTATGTCAATGGAAATCCGATCAGTCTTATCGCGTGGCTTGTTTACATCGTGCCCGTTTTATTTTTGATGGGACTGACATTCGCAAACTTGCAATCAGTTGCATTAGAACCGATGGGGGCGATCGCAGGAACTGCATCGACAGTGATTGGATCATTGATGACCGCCGTCAGTTTGTCGGTTGGCATCGTGTTCTCCCAATTCATGGGCAATAGCGCCAATCCATTGATCCTGACGTTCTTCATCACCGGATCAATCGCGTTACTGCTGATCCGTCTGAAAGCAACACGCGCTAGCCTCTGACATCGTTATTTCTGCGGGCCTGTCGGTCCCTGCAGATGATGATCAACCGCGTTCAATGATTGTGCTTTCAGTTCATAAGCTTGACCGAAACCGACAATATATCGGCCGGAGGACGGGGCCAGCAGAAACAAACGAAAATCTGAAAGGGTCGTCAAGGTGTCAATCAACGCTCCGTGTCGCGTCCTTAATGCATTGATTCCGTTCGGCCACAAGGATTCCTTTCGGTGAATTTCAGTCGCGGTCATCTCGTACTGCAACCGCTCTCTGAGGTACATCTGTGTCGAGTCCTGTTCATCACGGAGAATCAGTGTCGAACATTGTTGTTGTGCTGCCAAGTTAACAGCGTGCCCGGCAAGATCACTGACTAAGATCCACAACCCTGCCTGCTGCTCAGAAATCGCAAATGGTGTATAGGATGCTAATGGCGAGCCATCCGAATCGGTGGTTGCGAGGACAGCACTTTTCATCGCCGACAACAGCCTGTCGATCTGATGGGTCAACGGATCGATTTCGTCAGTCATCCGCGCGTTCCTGGCTGCTTTTGCATCTCCTTGGTCATCGTTTCCAAGGCCTCGAGTTTTGTCAGTAATTGCTGGATATCATGACGAGTGGCGGGCTGTTCCTTTGGATTCCCTTCTTCTTCGGCCTCGAGCTTTTGCGCGATCTGCATGGAGTCGACGATGATCCCGATGAAGAAGTTCAACACCGCAAAACTCGTAATGATGATAAACGGCAGGAAAAACGCCCAGGCCCATGGAAAGAGCTCCATGGTGGGTCGAACGACACCCATTGACCAGCTTTCGAGTGTCATGATTTGAAACAACGTGTAGGCCGACGCACTAATGGATCCGAACCATTCTTGCATGTTGGGATCTGGATGCATGCCAAACAATCGAGTCGCTAATACTGAAGAGACATAGAAAATCAGCCCAAGCACACCAACGACTGAAATCATCCCTGGAATTGAATGCCCAATGGCCGAAATCACTCGACGCATTTGTGGAACCACTGAAATTAAGCGAAGGACACGCAGGACACGGAGTGCGCGCATCACTGACAAATTTCCGCTCGCTGGGATCCAAGCGACCCCAACGATGATGAGATCAAACCAGTTCCAGCCTGACTTAAAAAACGATAATCGATAGGCGTAGAACTTCAGCACGAGCTCGGCAGTGAAGACCAGTAAGACCGCAGTATCAAATGCATGCAACTGGGGTCCAATGGACGCCATGATCTCCTGATCTGTTTCCATACCCAGGGTGACCGCATTCACCAAAATCAGTAGGGTGATGAATCCCGTAAAATAGGGATGTTCAACAAGATGTCTCACTACATTTCTCATATCGACCGCTTTTCACTCCTTGGCTCGGCTCGCCTGAATCATCACATACTCGTGGCCAGGAGATCAGATTCTTCCATCCAGATCTTCCCCGCCTGCGTATTCTTTAAGGTTATAAACAAAAAGTTTTTTATTCTTTTTTAAATTCTCCTTAGCTCGGTATAACAGCATTGAACAGGAGGATTTATGAAAAAACTATCCATAGTCATCATTACACTGATCGTCTCATCAGCATCATCGGCGCTGACAATCCCACGCCCACTGGCCGATAGTGATGCATGGCTTCCGCATTGCGAGTGCCTGAACGATGAACAACGGTATTTTGCTTCGCATTTTTAATGCGAGGTCAAACATGACTGGATCCGTCGCGATGCGCCAATGTCACTCTCTACTCTTTGGCCTAATGCTATCAAGTTTTGCCATTGCGGCGGATAACGACACCGCAAATCGCTCTGAGTCGTTCGTGATTCCCGACTGGTTCAAAGCGAGCTTCCTCGATTTATCCGAGGACAACCTGGAGGCGCAGGACGCTGGCAAACATCTGATGGTGTTGTTCACCCAAGATTTTTGCCCCTATTGTGAGGCCTTAATTAATAAAAATCTGACCCAGCAATCGATTCGGGATTCGCTCAAGACCAATTTTGACATCGTTCAACTCAACATGTGGGGTGATCGTGAGGTCTTCGATATCCACGGCAATCCAACCACAGAAAAACAAATTGCTGCTGATCTTGATGTTCAGTTCACTCCGACATTAATTTTCTTTGATCGCGATGGCGAACCTGCCCTTCGTACCAATGGGTATTTATCCTCCAATGACATGCAGGCATCCCTGGATTTTGTTGCAAGTCAGGCGTACCGAACAACCTCGATTATCAACTTCTTAAAAGATCAACCACGCATCAGCGCGAGACAGCAATTCAATCAACAACCTTTCCTTCATCAGTCATTCGATCACTATCAGGCCGGCCAACCCATCGCCTTGATTTTCGAACAGACCGATTGCCATGACTGTGATCGCTTGCACGAATGTGTGCTGTCCAAGCATTCCTTTACTCAACACGCAGACTCCTTCTACACGGTTCAACTGGATTTATGGAGTCAGAGGCCAATCGATCTTCCTGACGGCCGTTCACTTTCAATCAATGCCTTGGCACAGGAACTGAACGTGACCTACACACCGACCATCATCCTGATGGACTCTCGCCAAACGGAAGTGATCCGAGCAGAAGCTCAACTAAGATCGTTTCATGTTGAATCGTTGTTTGACTATGTGTCATCGACAACCTATCTCAAAGAACCTCAATTCCAACGCTTCATTGATGCGCGTGCTGACAAGCATCGCGCCGAAGGGCGTCATGTCTCTATCCTTGGGGATGATCCAAACTGTAACTCTCTGTAGATCCGTGGGAATACTTCATCGATAAACCCTTTTATCTCCAATATCACTCCATGATGTTTTGAGATACTCAATCCATTGAAATCAAACGAGGTATCAACAATGACTGATGAATTAAGCCGTGTTGTCTTTGGAATCTGTTTACTAGCCAGTGCGCTGGTCATCAATTTGCAACTGCCCTAACTGGGAAGCTCCGATGGGCCGATCAACGGCTCTTGTCCCCGCACAGCCGGGGACTTTTTTATAGGCCTGATTGTCGCCTTATATTTATGATCAATTCAAAACCGGCTAAAGTTTATCGGAACATCATCACGTCGGAAAAGCAGTGAACCAAGAAACCCTGAAAGAGCTGATTTCAGATCATGCTAATCACCCGCGAAACAAGTACCGAATCGAGGCGCCTAACTGCAGTTGTCAGGGGAAAAATCCACTCTGTGGGGACGAGGTAACGATCTCTATTAAATTATCCCCATCAACGTCGATCATTGAAGAGATTGCTTTTGAGGGCAGAGGTTGTCCGATTTCACAGGCTTCTGCCTCTTTGGTAACCGAAGTTTGCAGAGGACTATCAAAAACTGAGGCAAAAGCTTTATCGAGTTATCTCAGGAATGTAATCACTCAGACACTCCAAGCTTCTCTTGACGAGAGTCTTGAGGAGGTCTGGGCCGAGATTGAGAGCCTTGCAGCAATTCAAATTAATCCCGCACGCGTTAAGTGTGTGACGCTCGCATGGCACACTCTGAATCATGCCCTTGATGGCGATGTCAATGCTGACATCTCATCGAACTGACTCTTCCATTCTAGTAAAATGCCAAAGCTCTTTCCAATCCTAGGGGATCATCGATATCAATTAATGTACCGCGATCAGTTACTGGGACCTCTTTGATCATATGAGGATAACGATCAATCAAGACTCTCGCGCCCTGATCTCCACTCAAATCAGCCAACTCATCGAAGAATCGTTTTCCGATTAGAACAGGATTCCCTCTTTTACCTTTATAAACCGGATAAACCATGGCTGCACCCGCAGTTGGATCGAAGGCTTCCATGAGCGCAACCACCGTATCTCTTTGAACCAACGGCATATCACCAAGGAGAATAATCACGGCATCAACGTCAGAAAGTTGTGCTAGAGCAAGTTTTAAGGAACTCGCCAAACCAAACTCAGGGTGAGGATTTTGAATAGCGATGACATCAGTCGCCAACCTCTGACTGATCTCAGTAAAGTCTCGGGAACCTACGAACACTTTTTTATCCAAATCAGATGTATTAATCAGATCAAGAACAGGATCAATCACCTGACGATCATCTTTCCAGCGCGCCAGCAACTTATTCGCTTTCATTCGAGACGACAGCCCACCACCTAAAACAATTGCACCAAATTTTTTCGATCCATCGACAACCTGTTCTACTCTTGAGATGCCACGTGCGGGGGAATCTTTCAACAATCCCCCAACCCCCATGCCTTGTATACACATGGAATCGATCGGTAATCGGGCAAACAACCTATCTAAGATCAGATCAATACCATTGAGAGCAGGTGATCTAGCGCACCCGGGCAGTCCTATAATTTGCGTTTCCCCTAAATGTCCAATCAGCAAAAGGTTCCCGGGATCAACGGGCATACCAAAGTGATCGATCGTGCCACCCGAACGGCTTATCGCTTCAGGTAAAACATCGGTTCGGTCGCAAATTGCGCTAGCACCCAGAATCAGAATCAGGTCACACTGACTCGAGAGATCGGAGATCACCGACATCAAATCACCGACTTTATGATCCACTGTGCATGAAGAATTTAGGCTTAAACCATAGTTGGCAAGCCTATTCGTCTGAACGATAACGCTCTTCTCATAGACCTTTTCAGGCAGAGATGGCAACTTAGTTTGAATCAAACTAACGCGCATGGATGTCGACCAAGATCGTAATTCCAGAGTTATCTTGGCTGAGATTGTCAGTGCCTGCGTAAGAACTGTATCCGCCACAAAAAATGGGATAATTTTGAGTGTTGCAACTAACTGCCCCGCTTTAACGGCGGTTTTGTCTGGGAGCGTAGCAATCGTTATACTTTCCGATACACGATTCAAAAGATGGACTTGATTTTCATCAAAACAAAATAATCCATCGTTTTCCGCCACAAGATTAATGCGCCCACCGATGCCTCTCTTCGGCCTTATTTTTACGAGCGTGATGCGTTCAGATATTTGTTGGGCAGCAAGGTCCTCATGACAGTCGTCGGGAAATGACGAAACAACGGTGACAGCCTCAATCTTATTTGCCAGCAAGCGGCTTGCCAGATCCTTCGACAGGAGTGAGCCCTTTTTTAACACCTCTTCCGGAAGCTTGACCGAATGCGCCAAGACGGTTCCAATGGCATCCTCTGGTGCTTTACGGTCGATGCCCATTATGCCTGTCTTCTAGCTTGCACTATTTGCGCTGCTATTGAGACCGCAATCTCTGCGGGGTCTTTCGCCCCAATATTGAGCCCAACCGGCGAACATAGTTTGTCAATCAATGCGTGGTCGAGACTCAAAGAACGAAACCGTTCTATTCTCTTTTCATTCGTTTTCCGCCCACCTAGAGCCCCAACGTAGAACGCATCAGATCGTAATGCTGCCATCAGAGCAGGATCGTCAAACTTTGAGTCATGCGTTAAGGTCACTACCGCGGTGCCGGAATCTAATCCGAGATCTTGAAATGCATCATCCGGCCACTGCGAAATCACCTCAATATTCGGAAAACGGTCAGCGTTCCCCCAAGCCGGACGAGGATCGATAATAACTGGGGTCATGTCCAGTAACTGCAGCATTCCGCTTAACGCCTGCGCAATGTGAACCCCTCCGACGATTAAAACCCTGATGTCAGGGACGAAAACAGAACCAAAAATTTCCTGGTTAGGATCTATATAGCCGTTATTTTTTAACCCAGCCGCTGATTCGTGAGACAACCAGTAACGCCAGCCTCCACCAAAAGGCGTCTTTTGAGACAGTTCTCGCGCCAAGACCCTGTGCTTTCTCTCTTGAAGGGCAGCCAAACACTCTCTAGGGATGTTGTCCGATGACTCGAATGGTTCTATCAGAATCCTGATCGTACCGCCACATGCGAGCCCAACCTCGAAAGCTTCGTCATCCGTAACCCCATACTCCAGAATTCGAGGCTGACCGAGTGTCATGGCTTGTTGACACTCACTGACAACAGCTGCTTCCACACAGCCACCAGACACCGATCCACAAAACTCACCGCTTACATTAACTGCAAGAAAAGAACCAACGGCCCGAGGAGCGGAGCCCCAGGTAGATAAAACTGTTGCCAATGCCACCTTTTTCCCAAGTTTCTGCCAACTCACAATACGGTCGAAAATATCAAGATCACGATGCTGCATTGTAAGTCTCCGGGAAAACAGTTGCCGAGCGCTAAAATCTAACGGTTTCTTCGATAACGCTTAGGACTCCAGATACATCTTATCTAGAAAGAACATCAGGGTTAGATAGTGCCTCGTCGCCATGAGAGCGTTCGCGTTATCGATTATTTCCGAAGAGATATTCTCTTTTTCAAGGATCATAGTGATCACACCACTCATTAAGGAGGATGCATTCCGGAACTCCTCTTTGACGTGCGGGGGAATAGCCTGAATATCTTCGACCCACTCTTCAAGTGTCTTAGAACCTTTGAGGAAATTAGCTAAGAAATCGCGAATGCTAGAGCCACCGGGACCAACTCCTTCGGTGCTTTTGCCCTGCGCTGCATACGCCAACATGTACTCATAAGCTTCTTCAATTTGAGAAATAGCATCGGTCTGGATTGTCATTAGGTGTCCCTGTTAGTTCTGCTCACCGCCTCTCAACATAGATGCGAGAAGTTGGCGATGTTCGGGTAGGAATGAAAAATAGAGGTGAAGTATAAACATCATGATCAGAGCCAAGGCAGTTGCTCCATGTATCGTATAAACCACGCCCCACGAATGGTCGGAAAGAATGCCAGGTATCCTATCCCAAAACCAAGTATCGAGCTTCACTAACATCAACAAACCCGAGACGATCAAGGCAACGAGTAGTGCGGCCGTGGCCCAATGATAGGCCTTTTGACCCAAGTCATATTTAGAGGTGGTTGTGTGGTCATCTTTGTTGCTCGATTGAAATAGATCTCTTAACTCGGACAGATCTCTCCGATAGATCCACATATCAGAAAATTTGAGCCTAAAAAATACTCTCCACAAATGAAAAAGCACGGAAAGCGTCAACAAAACGCCAGAGATCCAGTGCGCATCGACCCAAGCAAACTCTACCCCAAGAATTGGGAGGAATGCAGTAGCTAAGCATACAATGACTGTGACAGCCATAACCCAATGAAACACGCGCTCTGGCAAAGCGTGCCTTTCTGTTGAATGCGATGCCATTTAAATCCTTAGTGGTTGATTAGTCGTCCAGTCTATCGGAGCCACGTTTCACTGAGCGTATAGCTTGGTGTGCAGCAATGATCAGTAAAGCGGCAACTACTGGCACCCAAATCAGGTCCCAAGACACCCCAACTAGCATCTTCTGACCCCATACGGATTTCGAGTAACGCAGTAGCTCCAACTCCAAAACCTACTCCTTCGAGCCTTTATGCGCTAAGAGAGCGAATTGCTCGTTTAGCCAATTGACTCATCAGCGGAGCCTTAAATTGATTATAATTTAGGGGCTTGGCGCCTCTTGCAGCCACCCGCTCTACGAGTTTTTCGAGTTCACCATTGGCTTTCTCACCAACAACAAGCGATTCAACATCTTTTAGCCGCCTTGGCGTGCACTGGACAGCACCACAAGACATCTGAAGCGCCTCAATTGAGCCATCCGCTCCAACCTTAGCCGCCATGGCAACGTTGACTAAAGCAAAGTCCCAAACTTGTCGATCAGCCACCTTTTCAAAGTACTGGCGAGAGCCTGCCCACGTCTTAGGAATCTTAATTTGAACTAATAGATCTCCCTTATCTCTCTCGACTGCAGTCATCCTCTCAATATCAATCTCCGGGCCTACAAAGAAGTCATCGACAGACACTGTCCTCAACTTCCCATCGCGCGCTATGACCATTTGGGCATCCAACACAGACAACGCAGGCGCCGTATCAGCCGGCGTTACTGCGACGCAACGTTTGGCCTCAAACAGCGTGTGCTCTCTATTCATTGCTGTAGGTGTATTCGCGTAACACGTATTTCCACCGGCTCGATAACAAGGGAAGCCATCTCGGTAGTATGCGCATCGTGTATCTTGACAAATGTTACCCCCAATCGTACCCGAATTTCTGATTTGAGGACTTGCCACTCGTCCAGCAGCGTCAGCTAATACTGGGAATAACTCCTTCACTAACTTGTTTTGATTAAGGTCAGTCAAGGTCACCATTGGGCCAATAGCAATATGGTCACCCTTATCCTCAATCCCATAGAGTTCTTTTACTCCAGAGATATCGATCAGGTACTCAGGTTTCTTAACTCGGTCTTTAAACCAATCAAAACTATCTTTTCCACCCGCAATCACCCAACCATCTTTACCGTGCTTATCTAACAAGGCCACAGCCTCATCAAGTGATGTCGGTTGGAGCATTTCGAATATGTGCATCATATCAGTCATCATCGTTCTCCTTACTGGCAGGCAATTTGAAGTGGCTTATGGCTCTGTGGGAGCCCGTTGACATGGTTGATAATCATGTCAGCTACCACTGGAACACGGTTGAATGTGTGGCCATCCAACGCCTCAGTTATCGCAGCCAAATATGCTGAGGAGGCCGCACCTTGGATTGGCTCACCCACCCCTTTTGCTCCCACCGGATTTTGCGGATCAGTCGCACCTTCGACATAAACCGACTGCATCGCGGCAGGCACATCAAGCCATGACGGTGGCTTAGCCTGATAAAGACCTCGAATTTGAGGACGTCCGTACTCTGGGTCGTATACGATCCGTTCGAGAGCCGCTAGCCCAAACCCCATCACAGCCGCACCCCGAACCTGAGCTGCAAGTCCTTTAGGATGTAGTACGGTACCGACGTCTGGGATACCCAAATAATCGATGATTTCTACCCGTCCAGTTTCCACGTCAAGATCAATTTCGATGAAAGCTGCGGCAAGTCCAGGAACTGTTCCTTTCTTTGGTAACTTGTCTTTGGCCGCCGCGACCAAGCCCGTGCCAGCCAAAGCTGTAGCCGACGCTTTGGTCATCGGATTTAACTCCTCATCCAATTCAGCGCCACTGAACTTGCCACCAAGCTCAATTGCCTTCTTGGCAGCATCTGCGAAGGTCATCGAACCATTACCCGACTTGGCAATCACCTTCTCGTCCTTCAGATCATAGTCCTCAGGAGTTCCTCCCATGACCTGTGCTCCAATTTCAAGAAGAAGGTTCTTACACGCTGTACCCGCCGCAAAATTCGTACGTGTCATAGTGAACGATGTGTTTGAACCAAATTGACCAAGATTCCAAGGCATATTGGCCTTAGTTCCACCACGTTCAATGACACAGTGATCCCAGTTGTACCCCAATACCTCCGCAGCCACACGAGCGGTATCCATGTAAGAGTAAGTACCTAAATTCCCCACACCCGTGTGAATATGCAATACACCGTCAGGTGTGATCCGTACTAAGCCATCAAAACCAGCGGCGCCAGCTGAATGGTACGCCTGACCAATCCCGACCGCACGAATTTTGCTGCCGTTGCGCTTACCAGAATTTTTCTTCTTCTCAGCATAGCCGAAAGTCTTAGCTCCCTGCTCCAATGCCTCTTTCAAATATGCGCTAGTAACAGGACTCTGTTTAGCACCTACAGTTGCGTTTTTACCGCCCTCTCCCGGTGAATTAACGAGACGAAGATCAAGTGGATCAATACCAAGCTTGCGAGCCGCCTTATTCATTATCGGCTCCATGATGTTCGCAGTCTGATTTTCACCAGGACCTCGCTGAGGACCCTTTGGTGGTGTATTCGTCAGTACAGGAATTCCGCGGTATCGCATTGCCTCAGGCTGAAAAACAATAGAACTTGCATCACCAAAATTTTGGAAATCCCAAAAACCACCTGTTGGACCATTGTCTTGAACAACGAACGCATCAATCGCCTTAATCCGGCCATTTTTTCCGAAGCCAACCTTCACCCAGCCTTGGAATCCAGCTCGCGCCGATCCGTTATAAAACTCTTCAGCACGACTCATCCGCATCATGACTGGCCGACCACCCAGCTTCTTGGACATAAACGCTGGTATAGCCATCACCGGATACGCATAGCCTTTACCGCCGAATCCGCCACCACAGAATTCACTCACCATGACAACGTCCTTCGGCTCGATACCCACATACTTGGCCAAGCTTGGAACGGCAAATGACGAAGATTGAGTCGAACCCCAAAGGTGCAGTTTTCCGTTTTCCCAATATGCTGCAGCTGATCGCGGCTCTAGCGCGTGGTGAGCATTAGCCGACGACACAAAGGTTTCCTCGAGCACAAGCTCTGATTCTTTGAACTTCGCCTCGAGATCACCCCAAGACCAATCGATCGGTGCTGCGCCCATCGGAAGAGCATCATCGCCAGCTATAGCAAAGTCTTTTCCACTCCATTTTATTTCCTGGAACTTAACACCTCGTCTATTAGCGACATTTCCACCATCCAAGGCATTGGGACCATCGGGTTTGAGACTATCCAACGGATCAATCACGAAAGGTAGTGGCTCCAGACTAACATCTACAAGCTCGATCGCTTCAGCTGCAGCCTGCTCTGTCTCCGCAGCAATTGCGAGAATTGGCTGCCCGACAAAAGCAGGGGTGCTACTCAAGATCGCATGACCAGCATCTTTCGGCTGTTTGAGTTCATCCGCAGTAAGGACTCCTACAAACCCTGGTACCTGCTTGGCTTTCGATAAATCGATACCAGTGACTTTAGCGTGAGGCATCGGTGAGGATAGAACCTTAACGAACACCATCCCGTCTGCGCGAAAATCTTCGGCGTAACGCGCCTTCCCAGTGACCTTCGACTCGATATCTGGAGGAGTTAGGTCTTTACCAATAATTTTATAAGACATCTTTAGACCCTCTTAGCTGCGCTCATGACACCGTTCAAATAATGCTCATAAGCACCACAACGGCAGAGATTTCCCGATAAAGCCTGACGGACGTCGTCAACACTTGGATTTGGATTCTTCTCGAGTAAATTAACGGCCGACATCACCTGGCCGGGGGTACAAAAACCGCACTGCGGTCCAAGTTCATCGATGAATGCCTGTTGCACGGGATGCAGTCGCCCATTTTGGGCCACACCTTCGATCGTACGGATTTCTTTTCCCTGTACCCGCATAGTCAGGGTCGAACACGAATACTCAGTCTGTTCCCCGATAATTACCGTACAAGCACCACACTCAGCCCGGTTGCATCCGATCTTAGTTCCTGTCAAACCGAGTCGATACCTTAGTGTATGAGCTAACGTCTCATTCGGCGGCACGTCCAGCCGATGCTTTCGACCATTAACGCTCAGAGTGATTAACCGATCCGTCTGCTTCGCGGCGGCATGCGCCTTATTAGAAGAAAATAGATAACCGCTCGAGGCGATGACCACTCCAGAACAAATGACGCCTCTTAAGAAGGCCCGACGAGACATCGTTGGTGGACGCCAGGACTCGGGTTCACCCGGTACATTGCCCGCTATCCCAATCGTCCCCGGCTCGGGACCAAAGTCATCAGCGGGATCTGGTGGCATCATCATGCCAACGCCATTGCTCTCCGCATCTTTAACTTCCCAACTCATAGTCAATACCCCCTTGGTACAACAAGCTCGAGGCGCTGCGTCGCGATCACGGAATGACTAGATGTTGCTTTCGTTGCTTTAACCCTGGCCTTCCGTGCCGAGCTTTTTATTATTTTTTAGACTATATTCAATATTCAATCTAACTGTACGCGGTTCGTTTTCGCTGAAAACAGTTATTGTTTACGAATTTATTGCGCACAATGTTATTAGTCTTTAGTGGTATAGCTACAGCGGTGCGAGTCGGATTGGCTGAAATGCTGGGCTAATCTCATAAAATCAATAGAAAGTGTTTTTATCTATGGGCCAAGTTCATTTCGTTATACCCGGGCCGAGCGTCAAGAATCACTCGTTGAAGACATTAGGATACCTCGGTCTTCTTATCAGCCTCCACGTCGTTACCCCAAAGATCGCAGAGGCTGACGATTGGGCAGCCACTCTCTCACGTCTCCAAATACTCCCAGCTGGATTCGTGGCGCAATGCGAATCAGGTGACTTAGTGCTTAAAGGCCCTCCGGGTTACGCAAGATTTCGGGTCGAAGAATCAAAACTGTGTAGCGACAAGAGTGACCTTCATTTGATCTGCATAGCCGGTGCCGCGGGTACAGACGACTCCGGCCGCTCTGTACCAAATTGCAAGGATCTATCAGGTGATTTCACTTAGTTTCCTTAGGATCAACCTCGTCAGTTTATCAATCGGTTTGATGATCATCATGCCAGAACAAGCACGGGCCGACCGTCATTGCTCACTGGGTATCGGATTAATTGAGATTGCAATCGCTGAGTTGAATAACTTAGGCGAAATGAAAGATGCCTGCTCTACAACCCGAGAACAGGTTTCAGAGTGGCTGATTACAATTGTTGAGGATTTCGAGGTATGCGGTTGTGCTCTCCCAAAATCTGTATCAAGTGAGGTCAAACGCTTCAAAACACTACCATGTAAGGAATCAAGACAACTTCAGCTTGAGACCCTCAATAACCTTGATCAAGTCGCCAAAAACAAATGCGGCTACTGACTTGTCTTTATCGCTATCGATTATATGTTGACCCTAGTTGTTACGTGTTCGAGTAAGGACTCACCTGGTCACCATTCGACTTCCTGTGGATACTCGCATTAAAAGACACTATCACCCGGTCAGTTGATCCCTCGTATGCCATCGCTTGATGAGAGAGCCAAGACGGGAACACGATCAAACGACCCGGAACCGGATCAAAATCAATCACGCTGTTCTGTAGGTAGGCGTTACCGAAGTCCATGAAGGCACCCCCTAGGCGCTCAAATAGTGGACTATAGAATCTCGTCGCTCCGTTTAGACGTCCATACACCGGGTGCTTACACCGCTTATCATCTTCATCAACTGATACAAGGTACACACCGGACCAAGAGCAGTTCCCGTGGGTATGCACATCATGACTAACACCACTGTTTGATATTTGAAACCAGATACCCTGGATTCCAATCTGAAGATCGACCTCCTCAGCAGGCCATATACCCTGATTGGCGACCTTCGCAGTATCCCTTAGAGATGCCACAATGAACTGAAGGAAGTCATTCCACTCGGACAGCTTAACCCGATGGAGAAGATCGTCCCGACTAGCGTAGAAGTGCGCCTGCTCGCCCGAGGAACCCTCACGATCGGTAGCCCGCATTGTCTTGAATATCCGATCAAAAAGTGGATTTGTTTTTTCTGCACGACTGAATGTATGAACGCCAATGGACGTCTTCCATTGCTCAAGATGCTCAGCCAAAAGGAAGCACTCTTGACTCTGGGATTCCTAATTCTCTTCCTAGTCGATGCTCTACGTCGCGAATATCTTCCCGCGTGTCAAGATCGATAAAGTAGCGATCATTATCCGTCTTCCAGGCGAGACACTGATCTGGATTCTCCATCCACCACCGGCGGCAAAGCGGTCGTTCGTCCGCAGTCTCATCCAACGCGATTAGCTCACTATCAAAGATGACCGGATTACCCAAACGATCCCCGTTTAAAGGGCGCACGAGACGAACTCCCTCTGGACGCTTCTTATATGCGCCGATAAGGTCAGTATAGTCTTGGGTACCGAGAAGCGGCATATCTGAGGGCACCACCACAATCGCGTCTAATTTCCCAGTCAACCCAGCAAGGCCTAAATCTAGGGAGGTTCCTTGAGTTGAATTTTCTAGTTCATTACTTTTAGTTATCGTAATTGGGAACCCAGCTATCTCAGCCTCGATCTGCTCATTGTAGTGGCCTGTCACAACCACGAGCTCATCAATACCTGCACCCGAGAGCGCAATCAGTTGCCGCTTGATCAATGGTATGCCAGCGATCTCAATCAGACCTTTCGGGATGGACCCCATCCGTCGTCCCTCGCCAGCGGCCAGAACGACCGCTCCTACTAAGAGACGGCTGTAGAGACCGCCGCCGCCCTTGAGAATACAACCCACTAAGCAACCTCAACTTTCGAGACCGTTGCCTGACTCATGACCACCCGTCTCTTTGTCGAAACAAGTTGGCCAAGCAAAGAAATCACAATCTCTTCACTCGTCTCGGCACCAATGTGAAGACCAGCAGGCGAGACTAATCGCTTTACATCAGACGGATCTAACTCTGTTTTTTTGAGCTGCGCCAGCATTTGATCAGCCTTACGTTGACTCGCAATGAACCAGACCTTCGATGTCGTTCTGCTCAACGCATTGGAAATGGATAGTTTGTCTTTGCGCCCCTGTGTAGCAACGATACAGTACTCGTATGTTTTTGCCAGTTCATCACCAGAGGCATACCAATCGACCGGGATACCAAGCTGTGGTCCAATCGTCGATAAAAGCTCTGCGACTGGTGTTTCCCCTACAACTGCGACACTTTCGGCGGGCTTAAACGGCTCCACTAAGAGATGGATACTGCCCCCAGAGTGACATGCCATATGAACATCTCTGACGCGATCAACTGTCTTAGTTTCACCGGTGGATGGCCGGATACGTACCGTCATCTGATCACCAGACTCCATGGCGTCAGCCACTGCTTTCTGGATCACGGGCTGGGTGCAGCCGCCACCAATCCAACCATGAATCGTCCCGTCAGATGCTACTACTGCCTTATCACCAACAGTCGCAGATGATGGTGATTCAACCTCGATGACTGTGACAATTGCATAAGGCTCCTGTCGTTCCTCGTATCGTTGCAGTGCAGCGATCCATTGGTTTGAGACGGATTTACTCATTCGCATTCTCCCATAATAGTCACTTTAAACCCTTAATGGAGCTCTCTAGTTCCGGTAAATTTGCCGCGCTATACCAGTTTTTGACCAGCGGCTTGATCAACTGAACACACTGGCTCATCCCTGCAACAGTTTTATTCGGATAGAACCAGTCAACGGTCGCGCCTTGGCCTCGAATCCGACGCAAGACATCCCTCAGATCAGTCGGTTGATCCGTATCGTAACCGTCGGAAAATACCCAGACGCGCGTCCTGCGGTTTAGGCTGATGGCGTTATCTTCGAAGCAAATTTTTCTAACGCACCAAGCTATCTTTGTGCCACCTTGAAAACCTGCGGTAACAGCGTCGATCTTTTCTTGAACCTTTGGGTTATCTCGCAACAAGAACTCGGTAATCTCCGAATAACGGACATGAAAAACAAAAACCCTGACAGGTAACCAACGTGAAAAAGCTCTTGCGAGACGCAAATAGAAGGCGGCGTACGCCTCCATGGATCTTGAAACATCAATCACTATAACGATCCGCGGAGTCTCTCTTCGACGCACCTTCCAGTACGGAATCAGACCATCTCCAGCAAACCGAAACATACTTTGCGCGGTTTTTCTAATATCTAGATTTCTACCACGGTCTGAGGGTCGCCACCGCCGGGTTGGAACGTTTAATAACTGTTGCCGAACTGAGCTGGCCATTTGCTCGAGCAACGTTAAATCAGCAGGCATCCATTGCGATTCATAATCACGATCAAGGGGGTCAACAACACTAGCTCCACCTGCAGATTTCGGCCGTTTATCTTGATCTTGCATCTCATCAGAAACCGCAGGTGTGTCACCAATAACCGGAGCACTCCCTGGTCCTGATTCTGTCATTGATTGAGACCGATCAATCATCTCTCTGAGGTGACGTGAACGACGAGTACTTCCGGTGACTTTCACCGTACCCTTGGTCTTATGAGGGAACCAAAACAATTGAAAGAGCTCCGACCAAGCTCGCCAATCTTTCAGCGATCGACAAACCACCGGACGCCAAAGTAACTCGACTCGTTTTGAAGACACTGCGCCTCCGGCAAGGACCAAAACTTCCGTTAACAATTCAACGTCGTGAGTCGTTGTTTGCATGCCATTCTCACGCAGGTAACGACAAAATTCTGTGATTCGCTCAGATGGGAGTAACGACTCAAGCAAGTAGTCGTTGGAGTATGTTGTCGTTGACATCGACTCGATCCCTCGCAGTTTTTATCAGGCAACTGAGCGACCCTCGAATAAGAAGAGGATCGTCGGGCATCGACTGAAACCCACAAAGCATGAGAGCTTTGAGCCAGTCAATTGATTCAGCGATCCCCGGTTTTTTCTCCAGGTCTTCTTTACGAAGGGAATTCACAAACTGGGCAGCCTGCTCAATCAAGCGACGATCCGCATCCGGTACTTTGAGACGCAGAATATCGGCCTCACGAGACACGTCGGGATATTCAATATAATGATACAAACACCGCCGCCGAAGTGCGTCTGAAAGGTCACGTGTTCCGTTACTAGTTAATATCACAATAGGTATAACTTCCGAGCGAACCGTTCCCAGCTCAGGTATCGAAACCTGATAATCCGACAGAGCCTCGAGTAGATACGCCTCAAACGCCTCATCGGAGCGATCAATCTCATCAATCAGTAAAACGGCACCATTTAGTTCCTGAAGAGCCTTCAGAATCGGCTTTTGAATCAAAAATTCTTCCGAATAAATTGATGAGGAATCGACACGCTGCGACGCCGCTTCTGCCAACCGAATTTCGGTCAGCTGGCGGCCATAGTTCCATTCATACACTGCATCGTGATGATCAAGGCCCTCAAAGCATTGCAAACGAATTAAGGGACGACCGACCATCCCGGCTAAGGCTTGGGCAAGCGCCGTTTTACCGACCCCTGCATCTCCCTCGAGCAGTAATGGCCGCCTCAGCTCAATTGCAAGATGGACTGAGCTAGCCAGTTGCTCATCACAAAGATAGTCAGACTCGAATAGCTTGGTCCGAATCGACTGCAGCGCTACTTGGAGTTGATCAGCCATTGAGTTCGATTAACCAGCTGACTTTTTACCAAACAAACCGCCCAACCAACTCTTGATCAGCGCCCAAAAAATTGCCAATCCGTTCAACTCATTCGCTGGCTCAGAAGCTGTCTGGACTGCTGGCTTATCTGATGACTCTTCCCCACCGCGAGCAGGCTCTTCGCCAAGCGCTTGCGCTTTTCCGATGAAGTTATCGACAAACTGTTTGAGAATCACGTCAGATACTTGGACCATCATCCGCCCACCAAACTGAGCAAACTTTCCGTTCACCACCACGGTCGCCAAGCCAACAAGAACGGACTGTCCGTCAGCCTCTTCAATTGATGCCTCAAGTTCCATCGAAGCAGAGGAACCACCTTTATCAGCACCCTTACCCTTGAGAACCAGTGAACGATTCGCAGGATCCATCGAGAGGATTTCCACTTCTCCTCCAAATTGAGCCGTTGCTGGACCGACCTTGACCTTCACCGAACCTTTGAAGGCATTGTCACCTGTTTTTTCACCGAGGCTCGCACCTGGCATACAGGATGCTACAGACTCGAGATCCGAAAGGATCGCCCACGCGTGTTGCGCAGGCACCCCAAGTTCGTAACGTTTTTCCAGTTTTACTTCCACACCATTCTCCTAGAGCTGGACGCCCTCTTCCTTCAGTTTTTTCCAAATACGATATGACGTATGTGGCATATCAATATGCGTGACCCCTAAGTGAGCAAACGCATCAACAACAGCAGAAGTGAACGTTGGAATCGACCCGACATGCGGTGACTCTGCTACACCTTTTGCACCAATCGGGTGGTGCGGAGATGGGGTCACCGTATAGTCAGTTTCCCAGGTGGGCGTTTCGACAGCTGTTGGCAGGAAGTAATCCATCAACGTATTACCCAATAAATTCCCCTGCTCATCGAAAGGCATTTGTTGGCCCATCGCCACGGCAAAACCTTCAGTCAGACCACCGTGGATCTGTCCGTCAATAATCATCGGATTGATTCGGGTTCCACAATCATCAAGCGCATAAAAACGTCGAATCGAAGATTCACCTGTTCCCTTGTCAATATCAACGACGCACAAATAGATGCCAAATGGATACGTGAAGTTCGGTGGATCGTAATAATGAACCGCCTCGAGTCCCGGCTCCAAACCCTCAGGCGGTTGCTGATAGGCCGCGAATGCAATGTCTGCCATGGTCTTAAACTGTTCGTCATTACCCCGGACCTTGAAACGATCGACTTCCCAATCAAGATCTGCTTCCGAGACCTCTAACAAATGTGCAGCGATTTTCTTGGCCTTCGCATGGATTTTCCGTGCAGCCATTGCGATCGCAGCACCAGCAACTGGAGTTGATCGAGATCCATAAGTACCCAAACCGTAAGGAGCTGTCGATGTATCACCCTCCTCAACCTGAATCACTTCACTCGGAATCCCAAGCTCACTAGCGATGATCTGCGCATAAGTAGTCTGGTGCCCTTGGCCTTGAGTAATCGTCCCCATCCGCGCAATTGCGCTTCCTGTGGGATGTATCCGGATTTCGCAAGAATCAAACATACCAACACCCAAGATGTCGCAAGTCTTACTCGGGCCTGCCCCCACAACCTCGGTGAACGTGACAAGACCAATGCCCATCAATGTTGGACAATTTGGATCAGCCCGCTTTTGCTCCTGTTCGGCTCGAAGGGCCTTGTAGTCAACGGCATCGAGAACTTTCTCAAGTGCTGTATGATAGTCGCCCGAGTCATATTCAAATCCAAAAGCACTGTTATACGGAAACTGATCTTTTCGGATGAAATTTTTCCGTCGAATTTCCGCTTTATCCATGTTTAGTTTTTGTGCCAACACGTCAACCATTCGTTCAATCAGGTAAACAGCCTCGGTGACGCGGAACGAACATCTATAGGCAACGCCGCCTGGCGCTTTATTCGTGTATACCCCTTTAACGCTGCAATGTGCCGCAGGAATGTCGTAACTTCCGGAACAGATATGGAACAAGCCAGCTGGGAATTTTGTCGGATCCGCACATGCGTCAAAGGCGCCATGATCTGCAATCACGTCAACCTTCAACCCAAGGATTTTCCCGTCCTCAGTCGCTGCTAAATGCCCATCCATGTGGTAATCGCGAGCAAATGCTGTACTCGATATATTCTCCACGCGATCCTCAGACCATTTCACTGGTCGCCCGAGCACAATCGACGCGACGATAGCGCAAACATATCCAGGATAGATGCCGACTTTGTTTCCAAAACCACCACCAATATCTGGGCTAATAATTCGCACCTTGGATTCTGGAACACCACTGAGCATCGAAACCACTGTCCGCACCACGTGCGGGGCTTGAGAAGTCATCCAAGTCGTCAACTCACCCTTAATTGGATCGAAACTCGCAACACAGCCGCAAGTCTCGAGTGGGCAGGGGTGAACACGAGGATAGTGCATATGCTGAGATACCGTCACTGGCGCATGATCGAATGCAGCATCGGCAGCCGTCTTATCCCCGGCCTCCCATGTAAAAATGTGGTTATGATGATCGCGCGGGCCATGTGCGCCTTCAGTCTTTCCTTGAAGATCTTCGCGAAGCACAGGGGCGTCAGGCTCAAGCGCCGCGTAAGGATCAATGACCACGGGAAGCTCTTCATATTCGACTTCAACCGCCTCAATAGCGTCAGCCGCAATGTATCGGTCATCAGCGATCACAATCGCCACTTCCTGCATCTGAAAATGGACTTTCTCGTCGGCCAAAACAGCAGCCACGTCGCCTGCTAAGGTTGGCATCCAATGAAGATTCAATGGCTTAAGATCATCGGCTGTTAGGACAGCATGAACGCCCGGGATT
>Ga0222715_10001514_pt1 | contig 22086 bp, 16 predicted proteins | sample C33_9DmetaG_FD_165056 | JGI IMG/M metagenome (GOLD analysis project Ga0222715, IMG submission 165056) | Estuarine water microbial communities from San Francisco Bay, California, United States - C33_9D | ecosystem: Environmental > Aquatic > Marine > Unclassified | place: USA: California... | reverse complement strand
GGATTTTTAGATTATTTTGGGTTGGCTTCCCTTGCCCAGTTACCGGATGCGGATAATTTTTTATCGGCACTGGATAAGGCACAAGAGCCAATAACGTTGGATGAAGCATTATCCGACTCTGCGTCTACAGTGGATACACCACATGAAGATGAAACTGATTTACCTTCAACTGAGCAAATACATTAATGTCAGATAAATTACAAAAAGTCCTAGCCAACAACGGTGTTGGGTCACGTCGTGAGATGGAATCATGGATTGAACAAGGCAGAGTCTCTGTCAACGGAGCACTCGCTAAATTAGGCGATAGAGTAGAGCCCACGGATCAAATTCGTGTTGATAATCATCTACTCAAGCGCGATCAAAGCGCACCTGTGTGCCGAGTTTTAATGTATAACAAACCTGAAGGTGAGTTATGTTCTCGCACTGATCCTATGGGGCGACTGACTGTTTTTGACCGTTTACCTATTATTAACTCTGGTCGCTGGATAGCGGTGGGTCGTTTGGATTTAAACACCTCAGGATTATTATTATTTACTAATGACGGTGAACTTGCCAATCGTTTAATGCACCCACGCCATGAAGTAGAACGTGAATATGCTGTGCGTGTATTTGGTGAAGTGGATGCCAAAACATTAGTGACATTGCAAAAAGGCGTTGAACTTGATGACGGCATGGCAAAATTTACTGAGATTGTCGCACGCCCAAATGAAGAAGAAAGTATCAACTCTTGGTTTAATGTGTCTTTATCCGAAGGCCGTAACCGTGAAGTTCGTCGTTTATGGGAATCTCAAGGTGTACAAGTATCACGTTTGATCCGTCTTAGATATGGGCCTTTGTCATTACAAAAACGTTTACCTCAAGGTGCGTGGATTGAATTAGAGCTGACGGATGTGAACGCATTACGTAAGCAAGTTCAGTTACCAGTTGAAACCGAAACGGTCGTGGGTATTGGTGATAATAAACTAGACCATGTCAAACTACAACGCATGCGCCGTTCTGTTAAAAAGCACAAAGCCCGTGCAGGCACACCTAATAAACCCAATGCAGATCGTACAGAAGCCGATGGTGCTGATGGGCAGCGTACTCGTAAGCCGAGTGCTGGGCGACCAGGAGTAAATGGTGGTAAGGGTAAAGGAAGTCGAGGTAAACCTAATGCAGGTAGAACTCGTGCAGGTACTAGTGATGTTCAATCTAGTAACAATACTGGTGGAAAACTAGGTTCTAAGCCTAAGCGCACAAATCCAAACAGAAAAAAAACTACGCGTCAGCAACAAGGTCAGTGATCATTTAATAACGCTTCTTTGTGCGAGAGTGCTGTTGCCCTAACAGCATCAGGTAGGAGCGTTAATTTCCTTTCAAAAATGTAATACCTACTCTTGCTCATCTAGGTTTTTAGGTGAGCGCTTTAAATCAAATAAAATCAATCGCTTTATCCGTAATTGATAAGTTGCTTATGTTTTCACTGATTGGTGCCTCTTTTTAATTAAATTTTTAGTAATTTTAAAATATTTAGTTAACAGGTATTTGATGATTTTTCATAAGTAGATAATTGTTTTATATAGATAAATATTAAGTTAGAGTACGGGGTTAATATGCATGTGTTCAAATAACACACAATATTCTGGAAAAAATAATAAAACATAGTCTAAGCTTTACAATAGAATTGATTATGAAGTGTTGTTTGATGAATGTTTATTAATAAGTTGTTAGACAACTAGTGGATTAAGGTATAGCAATGAAATGTATCGAATTACCGCAAAAAGCATATACAATTTACCGAGTATCAAATAACAATGTTAAATTAACTACGATAAATTTATCATAGTGTACTGCTTGGGTAAGAATCGATAAGGTTAATGGTGTTGCATTTTTGTGCCATTTTGACACTCCATTGAGTTTATTCTCAGTGCCTAGAATAATGTCACAAATACTAAAATCAGTCCCTGAAGTACATGAGTTTGAATCGCATATCATAAACAGTACTTGGTGTCGTTTTCCCTATAGCTTGCTTGTTGCAATGTTATTGCGAATACAAATATCCTATCAGAAAAAATCAATTATAGGGCTATATACCATGGCTTCAATTGGTTACATTTACGCAAGATCGTAATAGTGACGATCAAGTCAAAATCTATTATTTGGAATACTATAACCCCGTGGCCAAAATGACTTGACCACTACACTTATTATCTGCGGCAACCACCTGATATCTATGGTTAATCCACCTAATTTCGCTCTATGTCGCTATTGACTATACTATCGTATTCTTCTTGAGAGATATAAATAGGTATGTATAAGCCATTAGCTGCTTTGATTTGTCTATCAAATGAACGTAAATGATTACGCGAACCCTTTAATAAATTTTCATAAACTAAAATCATATCAGGATTATCAATAATAATTGCGATTTGATTGTGTAAATCGTGAATATCTAATTCTTCGATTTGTGCGCCAACATATAAAGCATCGAGTAACGAATTGCTACCAGCTGCAACTAATGCATCGTAAATAATTTGTAAATCGTTGTTCACAAATGTACCTGCTATATCTGTTTGCATAGGATCGAGTAGATCATAACGAGTAATTAATAAGCCAACTGCATCAGTATGAGTTTGCTCACTTGCTGCAATATTAGAAAAAATATTCATAGCATGACTTTCGTATAAGGATAAATATACATCTCGGGCAAGTTTTTCTTCTTCACGCATAAACAATAAGCTATTTTCTTCCTCAGCAGAAAGCACTCCAGCAGCAATACCATATAAATTAAAATTTAGTGAGTTGCTATTGATTGATGTTGAGCCAGCTGAATCAACTTCAACAATAGGCATTAACTCGTCAGAACCACCACAAGCAGTTAAGACTAGTAAACTCATTACGAAAACCCAGCAATATATAATTCGTTGCATTATGTATACCTCTATTTAATTTCTAAAATGGACAAAACATCAAAAATAAATCTTAAACTAGTTAAATCCTGATGGACTTATAGATGATTAGCAAAGGTTGTGCCATGAGGGAAGGTAGCTGTGAAGGTTGTTTAATATATTGATTATATTGGGTTTTATTGGAGTGGATTTAGGTTTGAACGTACAGCAAGTCGACGGTGCTAAATAATCGTTGTCAAATGTGTCTTTAAAACTGTCAATAATGTCAATTGAATGTATGCATCTTTTGATAACTTAGACACTTCTCAAGTGTCTTGTAATAAACGGTCAATTCGTTAATCTTGTCAAAGTATGGAACTATTCACTTAATAATACAACGATAGATTAAGCCGAAATAGCAGGTGAGAGTCATGAGTTTACACCAACACAGGTTAGAAACCTGAGATTAAAATACAATCTATCGCAGAGAAAAAAGGACTTGAAGTCATAGCTTAAGAAAAAGCTAAGTAAAGTAATAAATCGGACAAAAATACAGAGCAATTTTTACTGCTTAAAAAAACATTAATCTCTGCATTTGTCCTAGCCAATTATTGGTCAAATTGCTGAACCAGCCTTACTAGCTCAACGGAGTATTAAACTCTGGATCAAGTTCAAAGTCACCGTCTACTTTGGTGAGCTTGTTATCACTGAATGTAATAATCAATTCTTTGCGTAAGTCTTTACCACGACCTTCCATACCACGTTTAATTTCGTACACGTAATACCAAGTATCAGGATCAAAGCTATCTTTAATCACAGGCTGACCCAAAACAAACTGTACTTGTTCTTTGGTCATTTCAATGCGTAATTTTTTGACATCACGATCATCAAGGTAATTACCTTGAGGGATATCAATTCTAAAAATCCAATTTGAACAACCAGATAACGTAATCGTTGCGACAAGACACAATATTAAAGGAGTCAGTTTCATTAAAAGCCTAGTTAGTATTTTTTTGACAGTTGAATGCTATATTAGTGCTTATGACCATTCAACCGTTTATTGGTTCAATTAGTGTTTATTTACACAAAATAGGCTTAACTGACTTTTTTTAATAACTCTTGTGCGTTTGCGATGGCAGTATCGGTCAAACTATCACCAGCTAACAACCTAGCAAGCTCTCTGACGCGTTGTTCACCATCCAGTGCGCGCATGGTCGTCTCTGTCGTCGAACCATCGGTTAGTTTATTAACAAACAGCTGTTGATGTCCTTGTGCGGCAACTTGCGGTAAATGCGTTACACACATGACTTGAGTCGTTTCACCTAATTTGCGTAACAGGCTGCCAACGATAGAGGCTGTTGGACCACTGATACCCGTATCGACTTCATCAAAAATAAGGGTAGGGACATGATTCAGGTGAGAAGTGATAACTTGGATAGCTAAACCAATACGTGATAGCTCACCCCCTGATACAACCTGCTCAATGACATCCATCGGTTGACCTGGGTTGGTTGTCACTAGAATTTGGATAGCATCTAAGCCAAGCTCATTAATAGGAGCTTGGGCATCGTAATTAACGGCAAACTCTAACTGAGTGTATTGCATGTTCATTTGTGCAACCGATGCAACGATTTTAGCAGCTAGTTCTTTACCGGCCTTACGTCTTGATGTACTTAGTGCTTCTGTTGACTGCATATACGTTTGGTAGCATGCATCAACCTCAGTGGCTAACGCCTCAAGTGATCCTGAGTCTTCTTGTAACTCCGCATACTCTACCGCTAACTCTTGATGGGTAGCAAACAGCTCCTCAGGCATGACATTATGTTTACGCGCAAATTCCATGACTTGCTGATATCGCTGTTCCGCTTGTTGCATGCGTAACGGATCAATATCTAACTCATCACAATAATTGCGTAATTCATTTGCTGCTTCTTCGATATTAATTGCACTGTCTTTTAAAATATCAACGATAGGTTGCAATGTCGCATCATGGGTTTGCAGGTGTTCTAGTTCGCTAACACATTTTTGCACTAATGAAAGGGCATTACTTTCGTCATTGTCGTATAATCGATAAAAACTTAATTGCGCTTCTTCTAATAATGTCTGTGAGTTCGATAAGCGTTTAAATTCAATTTCTAATTGTTCAAACTCATTTTCTTGCAGGCCAAATACATCTAGCTCTTCTACTTGATAACTCAGTAACTGACAACGATCTTGACGTTGTTGCTGTGATGCGAGTAAGCCATCGTAATGTTGTTTGGTCTTTTTGTAGGTTTGAAAACTCGTTTTAACCGCTTGTAATAATTCAGGGTGGTGAGCAAATTGATCCAGTAATGACAATTGCGCTTCTGGTTTCAATAATTGATGATGGGCGTGTTGCCCATGAATGCTGACTAACCAATGCCCTAATGTCTTAAGTTGGGCAAGAGTAACGGTTTTACCGTTGATAAATGCCTTTGAGCGGCCCTCAGCTGAGATCACTCGTCGAATAACACATTCGTTAGGGGATTCTTCTTGATGTAATTCTAGTTCGTTTAACCATTGCTGTACATGAGGTAATGCTGCGATATCAAACTCTGCAATGACCGAGGCTTTATCACAGTTTTTACGCACAGCATTGGCATCTGCCCGTGCACCCAAACATAAACTTAAACCGTCGATGGCAATTGATTTACCTGCGCCGGTTTCACCTGTGACAACAGAGAGCCCATGCCGAAAATCAACATGAACCGATTTTACTACTGCAAAATTTTCAATAGAGAGAGCCAATATCATAATCACAAATAACTGGTTAAATATACATTACGTGTAAATATATACAGTATTGTGAATTCATGCAAGATCAGTTTTAATAAAGTTTACTGCCCCAGTTGAGTTTAGTACTCAGGACGTTGAAGTAGTCGTAACTAGGTGGGTGTACGAGATTAAGCTGGTTCGGAGATTTGCGGATGACCACTTCATCCCCTGGTAAAATGCTCAACATGATATGGCTATCACAAGAGACTTGGAGGTTATCCGAGTTTACCTTGGACACCCTTAAGTTGATTTTGCTATCCGCATCAACCACGATTGGGCGTGAAGTTAATGTATGTGGAAACATCGGCACTAACGTCAACGCGTTTAACGATGGCATTAAGATAGGGCCGCCGCCTGATAATGAATAAGCTGTCGAACCTGTTGGTGTTGCTACAATTAACCCATCGGAGCGTTGTGAAAACATGAATCGACCATTTACATCGACTTCAAACTCCATCATGTGCGCCACTTTGCCATGGTGCAACACGACTTCATTGACTGCGACATTGGTTGATTTTAGTGATTCGTGGCGAAAGACATCCACTTCTAATAAAAAGCGCTGCTCGATGATGCCTTTTCCATTAAAAATAGCATCAAGATCTTCGGTGAATGCTTCAGGATCAATATCAGTCAAAAAACCCAAATTACCGCGGTTAACCCCAACAACATGGATAGGAAAGCGCGCTAATACGCGTGCCGCGCCTAACATATTACCATCACCACCCACGACGATGGCCAAATCGGCTTCTTGTCCTATCGTGACAAGTTCTGCGCTAGTGAGCCTTTCATCATCCATTTCTGCGTGTAGGCGTGACTCAATGAGTACCTTACAGCCTTTTTCATGCAAATAATGAGTGAGAGCCGTTAAACTAACATGCGTGCCTTCATCTTGCGGCTTTCCAATTAATCCAACGGTGGCGTATTTCATCTGTTACTTCCTTTGAGCAGTATGCAGTGGAATGTACCATTAACCGCATTTTTTGCCAACTAACCAATTAGTTAGCGTCTTTATCGTGCAGTCCAGCCGCCATCCAGAATCAGCGTTTGACCCGTAATGTTTTTAGCACCTGCCGAAATCAAAAAGTTGGCTGTTTGCGCCAGTTCACTGATCTCAATGAAGGATTTTTTCGGCATAGGTTCAAGCATGATTTTGTTTACTACGTCTTCTTCTGAAATCCCGTTTTCAATCGCTTGTTTGGCTATTTGCGCTTCGACTAATGGGGTTTTTACATAAGCAGGGCAGAGTGTATTAATGGTGATGTCATGCTCACCCGTTTCTAATGCGATTGTTTTGGCAAAACCGAGCAAACCGTGTTTGGCGGCAACATAGGCCGATTTATACGGCGATGCGATAACTGAATGGATTGATCCTACGTTGATAATACGGCCAAAATTACGTTCGCGCATCCCCGGCAAAAAAGCCTGAGTAAGCATAGCTGGGGCAACGAGCATAATATTGATCAACAGTTGCCATTTTTCAGGCGGGAAGTCTTCGATTTTCGCCACATGTTGGATACCGGCATTATTAATTAAAATATCAACATGTTCATCGTGCAAAGTGTCAGTTAATTGGGCAATAGCCGTTGCATCGGTAACATCCAGTACCACTGGGCGGCAGCTAATGTTTTGGGCTGATAATGTTGTACATGCTGCAATCGCGGCTTGTTCATTAATATCTGCAATGAGGATCCTATGACCTTGTTGACCTAAAAATTCTGCTATCCCAAAACCGATACCGCTTGCGCCACCGGTAATAAAAACTGTATTTGCCATGTGTATTTTCCTTAACATTTATTGATTTGCTTTTGCTAATATTCTGTCCAGTGCATTTGCAAATTGTTGTCGTTGAGTTTGTGAAATGGGAGGAGGCCCTCCGGTTTGCACGCCGCTAGAGCGCATGGTATCCATAAAATCACGCATATTGAGTATGCTTCTAATATTATGCGTGGTGTATAACTCTCCACGAGGATTTAACGCTATGGCGGACTTTTCAATGACTTCTGCAGCTAACGGAATATCCGCTGTAATCACTAAATCATCCGCTGTCACGCGCTGCACAATCTCATCATCGGCCACATCAAATCCTTGTGGTACCTGTAACATGTGAATAAACGCTGATGCAGGCTTTTTTATAGATTGGTTTGCCACCAAGGTTAAATGTGTTTTGGTGCGTTGTGCTGCCCTAAATAGTATTTCTTTAATCAGATTAGGACAGGCATCGGCATCCACATAAATATGCATATTGATTGTTTCTCTTTATCGCTTAGTACGTTTTATCAGTAATGAGATGATGCCAAATCACTCCCTAGAATGATATTTATTTTTTTGGAAACTTATGCACAAATGTATTAATCATTGTATGAATAGCCTTGATTTGAGGCCCTTTTTGGGTGGCATAATAGCGGTCGGTGTAGCCCCACCAATCCCAACAACCTTGCGGGTTAAGGGGAGCAAAGATAGAGCTCTTCGTTTGCGGATAAAGGATGATAAGTCGGTTAGTATCGGCCCATTCATTGAGGCCTGTATCTTGAATATAAGCCATGCCTATAGCATCTTCATTTTGTTTACAGCCGTGAAAACTGATGTGCAACTGACATGCATCACCGCTTGCACACTGTTGCGGTATATAAATATAACCGTCATCAGCTAAGCTCTTAGCATCATCGCCTCCGTATTCTCGTTGGTCAAATTTAACGATTTTACCACTGGCTTGTTTGATTTTAGGACGCAGTGGGCCGATTAAATGAGTGAGAAGTTTACCCGCAGCATCATAATTACATTGGCCGATAAAAGGCGTTTGTGAGAGTCCACACTCTGTTCCTTTGATATCCGTAGGAAATTGATGACCGAATGGTTGGTCTTGTATGTATTGAATATTTTGCGCTGGAACCATACCGCTATACTGAGTATACAATGCATCCGCAGCCAATCGGTTGACAGTTTCATCTTGTTGGCCATGTAATAGCCATACGTTGTCGTCTTTTAGATTAGTTAAGGCATCAATCCAGCCTTGTTTTTCATAATAATCCAGTTGCTTGTTTAATAAGGCTAAATCAATGGGACTGTCGGTTTTGGTCACACAACGAGCAAGTGCGGTGCCAATGTTACCTTGGGCGCAATAATAAGGTCCCGCTGCTAAAATTGCCGCTCCGTTGATACTGTCGGAGTGAGCAATATGCATTTGCGTCGCCATATATCCTCCGGAGGATAGTCCTGATACGGTCACATTATTCGGATCATAATTCAGCCCTGTTGCCGTGCTCTGGGCATTAACCATACTGCTATTGAGATATAGCATGGTAAATGGAACGGAGCCCAACGCGAATAATCCCTTACTGAGCCTATTTTTCATAAACTTAATCATCATAAACTTAATCCTCAACCGAGTCCTTTAGGCGTAAAAAATGTGAGATGGTGTCGCTGTGTTGTGCAATGCCTAACACGCCGTTTAGATGACCATATGGCCCTTGAAGTGAAGCATAAGCAATGTGAGGTGGGTCGGTTTTGGTTGCTGCATTGCTTCGCAATTGTGTATTCGCGTCGCGCGCATGATACGGCATTAATAACAAGTCATCATCAGCAGGGATGAACAGGACGTTAGCGTTGATTTTGGCTAAGCCCTCTTCAAGTGATGTGCCTTGTCCGGTCAAAAATAACTGACATGCCCGAACCAAATACAATAGATGGTTTGCATCCATCTTACTGGCTCGGCTTTTGGCGCGCTGATACAGCCATTGTGTGATCTTATGGTCGGCTAAAATATCATGCAGTGGGGCAGTCTCTAATGCGTGGTGATTAATGCTCTGACCTACTTGATTGAAATACTCTGGATGCAGCGCGATTTGGGTAATAAACATCAACGCTGCGGTTAAGCCCTCAAGCGGCGGTGCATTTTTGCTATATTGTCCTTGTTGCCATAATGGATCGAGCTTAATCGGGATAGCCCATTGTTCAAGTGCTGTCGTCGTCCACGCATCAGACTGAGCAGAGCCAATAACGGAAATCACATTGCTAACCCATTCAGGGTAGGCACTTGCCCATTCAATCGCTTGCATTGACCCCATTGATGCACCCACCACAGCATGTAATTTTGTGATCCCCAAGCTTTCGAGTACGGATTTTTGAATATTGACAAAATCACGCATTGTCACGACTGGAAAGCTCAGTCCATAAGGCTTGCCTGTCTCAGGGTTAATAGAGGCGGGACCGGTAGTGATGACATTGGGATCATACGCACTGATATTAGCCAATGTATCGACACTGATCACAAAATAGCGATCCGTATCGATGGCCTTGCCCGATCCGATAATACTGTCCCAGTAGCCGAACGCCTCATCATCGGGGTGATATTTACCCGCAGCATGCGAATTGCCAGTAAAGTAATGCGTAATTAAGATCACATTCGATTTGTCATGATTAAGCTCACCATAACTTTCCCAGCCAATATTAACTTGCTTAAGTGTTTGACCGTTAAAGGTAGTAAAACTATCAATGACATGCCGTTGCTTGGTCGTGAGTAATGTGGGTGTGTCAGTGATATTCGTTTTATCATTGGTGTCTTTGGTGTTATTGGCACTGTTGGCATAAGCGATGACACTTGATAATAAAGACAGCATCAACACAATGAATGCAGCCATTACGATAGCAACACTGCCGCGAGCAATTGAGGTAGGGTTGAGCCTGGTATGTGTGCGCATGCTGATCCTTAAAATAGTACGAATAGCGAGATGGCGATGCATAATCCAATTAAAGGGACGACTACAGTTAATGCTGCCATCGGCCCATATGCGGCTTGGTGGGTTTCTCCACAAATTGCGCGGATGGTTGTGACCACGTAGCCGTTGTGCGGTAACGAGTCTAGCGCGCCTGATGAAATCGATACAATACGATGCAGCTCCTCTGGATCAACGCCTTGGTCGAGATAATGCGGTCCAACTAGGGGCAGGGCAATCGCTTGACCACCTGAGGCAGAACCGGTTAAACCTGCAATCACACTAACCGCAATCGCAGCACCAATGAGTTCATGGCCAGGTAGCTGAGTCATGACTTCAACGGTTTGGGCAAAGGCATCCGTCGTTTTAGCAATTGAACCAAAGCCGACTACGGCAGCAGTATTGCCTATAGCTAGCAACGCGCCTGTTGTACCGAGATTAACGGCTCTACCTAAGTTAGTAAAGTATTGAAAATTCATGACCATCAAGGTTAATACGCCGCCACCTAAAGCAATAATCAATGCCAGTTGTGCTAATTTTTCATGTAATAGAAAAGATAACACCAAGACCACGGTTAACGGAATAAAGCCGGTAAAAGGGTGAGGTAGTTCACGCTCGGTAATTAAGGGATCATCATCGCGTGTGACAAAGGTTTCTCCTTGAGTAACGGCATTGCCAATCATGCGTTTTAGCCACCAATAACCAAATAACGCCATAAATACAGCGACAACCAAGCTCACTTCCCAAGCTGCAAAAGGAGAGGTGCCTAAATATTTAATTGGGATCCAGTTTTGGATCTCCGGCGAGCCTGCTGATGTCATAGTGAACGTTACCGAGCCAAAGGCCATAGTCGCAGGGATAAAGCGACGCGGTAAATTAGCATCCTTGAATAAGCTTAATGCCATGGGGTATACGGAAAACGCAACGACAAATACGCTGACTCCGCCATAAGTTAAGATTGCACATGCTGCTACAACCGCGAACACGGCTTGTTTGTAACCTAACTTAGTTATAATCCAACTCGATAAGGAGTCCGCTGCTCCCGTGTCTTCCATAAACTTACCAAACAGTGCGCCGAGTAAGAACATAAAAAACCAAGCAGCAATAAACCCGGTAAACCCTGACATATACGTCGTGACAAAATTACCTTCGCCCAAAAATATGGGTAATCCATTGGTAACCGCAACAAACAATGCGCACAAAGGGGCAGCTATAAATAAATTCATGCCCTTGAGCGTTAGGTAGATCAGCAGAGCTAACCCTGCAATGAGTCCCAGAAGACTTAACATAGATATAGTCCTATTTTTATTAACATTCTGTGACTGCAGATGTTTCTGGTTTGGCTAAAGCATGGCTGTAAATCATTGATTTTCAAATAGTACGATGGTACTACAGATATAATTTATTGAATCTATTACAGTTTGCTCCGACTGCAAGATGTTTACAAGGTATATACATTTTTTTAACGGAGACACAAAAATGAATAACACTGTATCACACAAAAATTATAAAAATAGCCTCTGTGCGTTAGCGGTTTCAAGTGCATTAATGACCGGTTTGATGGCGCATAATGTTGCCGCACAAGAGGTCGACGCACAAGAGCTGACTAACGATAAAGGTTTAGAACGAATTGAAGTCACCGCTCGTAAGACCGTTGAGTCATTACAAGAAGTCCCGATTGCGATTACTTCTATCGGTGCCCAAGAGCTTAGTGAGAAAGGCATAGAAGTAATCACTGAGATCCAACAATTTTCTCCTAATACGACACTGCAAACTTCACGCGGTACTAATTCAACATTGACTGCATTTATTCGAGGAGTGGGGCAACAAGATCCGTTATGGGGATACGAGCCTGGTGTGGGGATTTACGTAAATGACGTGTATATTGCAAGGCCGCAAGGGGCAGTACTAGACTTGCTTGATGTATCGCGTATAGAAGTATTACGCGGTCCTCAAGGTACGTTATATGGCAAAAACACGATAGGGGGTGCACTTAAATACGTTACTAAAGAAATGAGCGGTGACACTACGGTTAACATAGAGGGCTCGCTTGGCTCATACAAACAGCAAGATTTAAAATTAACGGGACAAACGCCGTTAATTGAGGATAAGTTATATCTAGGCTTTGGTTTGGCCAAATTAACGCGTGATGGGTTTGGCGAATACTTAGAATCAGCATTACCTAATCAAGATTTAGAAAACTACAACAAAGATCTCACCGCAGCTCGCTTGGATTTAGAGTATCAAGCTTCTGAAGATCTGTTCTTCCGCCTAAGTTGGGATAAAACCACCGATAACTCGAACGCTAAAGGTGGCTATCGATTATTACCTTCGCTGCTAACTAATGCACCCGTACCTGATAGTGTGTATGATTCGTACACCAGTATGCCAACATATAACAAAGTAGAATTAGACGGTGTGAGTTTACTAGTTCGTTATGACGTCAATGAAAATTTAGAAATCAAATATATCGGTTCAAGTCGTGAAGGCTACTCACCGACTAATATAGACTTCGATAATACCCCGCTAGATATCTTTGATGTTCCTGCCGAATATAAAGATGAAAACACCACACATGAGATCCAAGCAAATTATGATAACGGAGCTTACTCTCTGGTATCAGGTTTATATCTATACGATGGTGAAAGCTGTGGTAATTTTGATGCGATTTTAGGTGTGCTAGGGCGAGCTGCATTTTTTACGCCTGGATTAACTCGAGAAGTCACAGGCTGTAATAACTCTGAAAGCTGGGCGTTGTATACCCAAGCTAATTTTGATTTAGATGAACAATGGTCTATGTCGATTGGCGCGCGCTACACGGATGAAAAGAAAACGGCGGTCGTCAATAACGGTTTAGTGTTTGCGAATGTCTATCCTTACAGCGGCTGGATTGATGGTTATGTTCGTCCTGAAGGAGCATTAGTGCCACAAGTACTTGGCACTGACAAAGATGGTGATGGCGTATTAGATGCACCTAAATCTGATAGCTGGTCTCGATTTACGCCCAAAGTGAGTGTCGAATATCAAGCCAATCGCGATCTGATGTTTTATGCTTCCTATGCACAAGGGTTTAAATCAGGTACGTATAATCCTCGCGCAACGATTAATGAACCTTCGGTTAACCCTGAAGTAGTTGATTCGATCGAACTAGGTATGAAGAGTGAGTGGAACGATAATCTTCGGGCTAACGTAACAGTATTTAATCTTGATCATAAAGACCGTCAGTATATCTCAGTACTACCGGGTGAAAATTCAACGGATTTACAACAGATTTTAGGCAATGTCGGTACGTCATCCGCTAACGGTGTCGAAGCGGAAATAACCTATCAGGCCACCGATAACTTGACAGTTGATGTTGCACTGGGGCTTATTTCCAGTGATTTTGACGAGGTCATTGAAACGACTGCTGATAATGCTGTGATTGATATATCGGACCGCTTTGAAATCTCAAATACGCCAGAGCGAACCATTAACCTAGCGTTTAATTATGTTGCAGAGACACAATTTGGTCCAATGGTGCTCAATGCTAATTACTATCATCGCAGTGGCTATTCGTTGTTTGAACAAGATAATTTACTCAACCAAGATGGTTATGGTTTGATGAATGTCAGTATTAATTGGGAGCATCCTGATGGTAACTGGTACGCTGGGTTACATTTGAAGAATGTTTTTAATGAAGAATATCTAGTGGGTGGTTATCAGTTTGTTACGCCAGATCCGTCAGATCCAACCAATGTCAGTCTCTACACGCCTGGTTTAGGTGGGGATAACACGTTAGTTGGCTATTATGGTGATCCGGCAACGGCACACATAAAAATAGGTTACCGCTTTTAACTACGACTAATAGCGTGAGTAATTAGGCATAAAATGCGCTTCTTAATCGGGCGCATTTTGTGTATCTTAGGTTATATAAATTGTCATCTTGTCAGAGGCATCACATCATATGCAAGCTGAGTTAACCGGTACATCTGTGTCAACCGCGCTGATAGCGGATGATCATCCCTTGTTTCGTAGTGCGTTGATTCAAGCATTGACGCCAATTTTTGCTCAGCACATAGCGCAAACTAGCGATTTAAACACGACGCTGGAATATTTAACCGCATATCCTGATACTGATATCGTGTTTTTAGACCTAAATATGCCTGGTAATGATGGTTTGAGCGGTTTAATTACTGGTGTGCATCAATTTCCTAATACGCTATTTGTAATTGTATCAGCATTAGAAAATCCCACCGTGATGCAACAAGCGATACAATTGGGTGCAGTTGGCTTTATTCCCAAGTCAGCAGGATTGGATACGATCACCGATGCCGTGCGCCAAATTTTAGAAGGCGATATTTGGTTACCCGCAGGGCTATCAATAGAACAAACCAATCAAGACACAGAGACACAACAATTTATAGCACGTTTGGCATTACTTACGCCGCACCAACTGAAAGTTTTGCGCTATATGGCTGATGGACTACTCAACAAACAGATTGCCCATGAAATGGATATTTCAGAGTCCACCGTCAAACAACACGCTTCAGCAGTCTTGAAAAAACTCCAAGTTATAAACCGCACCAAAGCCGGTGTGTTATATAAACAATGCAGTGATGTGCTGGAGTAATCAGTTCAAATTGATGTGAAAAGTGCTGTAAGTAAAAGCAAGGATATGCAAGGCTAAGCCAGGAAGAATCGGCTAATTTAGCGCCGTAACAAATGCTTCAACGCAAGCGGTTTAATCGGTTTGGGTAAATACAACATCTCATATTCGCTTGCAGACTCACGTATTTCGGAACTGCGATCTGCTGTCGTTAAAATCGCTTTGTGTGTATTTGTCAGTTTTGCGGCGATACTCGCATAGACATCCAGTCCATTTTCACCCAAATCCAAATGATAATCACATATTACTATTTCAATGTCAGCGAGGATATCACTGTTTAACTCCAGCGCTTGAGCTTGTGAACTGATGCATGTCACCACATATCCCCAGTCACTCAACAAGCTGACCATTGCCTGACTAACTTGAAGATCATTTTCAATTAGTAATAATGGTGCAGCGTTAGCACTCTGAGTCTCGGCATTTATTTGTTTGATATGTTGTGGCAATGTTGCCGGTGGCAGGGAAGCGGATTGAATAATAGGTAAAATCACCCCAAATCCCGTGCCTTTGCCAATTTCAGACTTTAAAGATAATGGGTGTTGTAGCAAGAGAGCCATTTTTTCAACAATCGTTAACCCCAAACCTAACCCTAGTTGGTTGGTAGATGTATTTAGTTGGGTGAACTCGCCAAAAATCTCAGTTTGTTTATCTTTGGGGATCCCAGGGCCGGTATCACAAATCCATAATACGATTGCATTAGATTGCTTACGAACGCCGATGAGTACTTTATTGTTTGATTCAGGATGCGCTTGGTGATGCAAACCTGTATAGCGGATCGCATTAGCTAACAGGTTTTGTACAATGCGTTTGAGTAACAGTTTATCGGATAACACCCTATGCTTAGAGGGCACATAACGCAAATTGACATTAGCTTGCTGTGCAATAATTGAAAACTCTACTAACAATGGCGCTAACATGTCATCCAGATAAAAAGGCTGGATAGTGGGCGTAATCACACCAGATTCAAGCTTGGTGATATCCAATAACATGGTAAGCAATGTCTCTGCATTATCCAATGATTGTACTAGTCCTGATGTGGCGGGATGTAGTGCAGGATCGGTATTTTTGTCAGCCAGCATAGTGGCAAATAATTGCGCGGCGTTAAAAGGTTGCATTAAATCATGACCCGCTGCCGCCAAAAATTTAGTTTTGAGAACATTTTCGCGAATAGCTGAATCTTTTGCTTGGGTTAATGCCTGTGTTTGGGCAATCCATTCTCCTTTTTCAAAGTCTTTATCAGGCGAATCGGCAATCGTATTAAATAGTAATTTAGCGGTCGCAAAACCCACTTGGTTCGCCACTAACGATAACACCTGAGCAAGCTGAGGATGTGGCACATAGGCATCTTGGTTGAGTGAGTTAAATAAACTATCAATATCTCTACCGGGTAATAAGCGTTGACATAATGAGCGCAGTTCACTGCTGCGAATAAATAGATTAGTTAAATCATCAGTGCTAGTGGTCTTTTGTAAGATGTTTGAAGTGTTAATGATGCTGTGAAAAATAACACTGAGCATATATAGACTAACATTGATGGCTAAGGCTAAAATCAAGCCTTGGACAAGTTCCTCAGTGATCAAGGTATCGACGAGGCTAGGTTGGAGTACCCAAATGTACCACGCCATACTGCCGGATATAATGGAGATTATTGGCGCGCTAACGGGGGGTTTAGGTAGTACATTAGTCAATACAAAACTTGGGAACAGTTGAGCAATTAACGCCAGGGCAATAAAGCCAGAGTTAACTAAGGGCATCGTTTGGGAAATATTAATATGATAAAAGTAGGCAAAAAGCAGCACTATCACCACAGTAAAGCGTCGAAACCATAAAATAGTCACGCCTTTTAGTGCCACAGTTTTACTCGGTTTGAGGCTAAAGCGATGGCCACGTTGGCGCAGTAAAAAATATAACGGCGTCGCCACATTATTACCCAGCATGATCCCCAAAGCTAATGTTGAGACAATAATCATTGCTGTCGCTGCCGCTAAACCACCAACAAAAGCGACAATGGCAAGTCCAGTTTGGTTAGCATACAGTGGCAAAGCAATCGTAAAAATATCCGAAGATACGGCTTGGCTATTGAGTAATATATTGCCGGCTAGGGCAATGGGTAAAACGCCCATGCTCATCAACAATAGATAAAAGGGTAATACCCAACGAGCCGTGTTAAGCGCTTGCAGTTGTGGTAGCTCAACAAAATTCATATGAAATTGTCGTGGTAAGCAAAATAGTGAGACCACGCCGAGTAACACATGCACACAATATGTATACCATGCAAAAGGTGCGGTGAGCGTTTTACTCGCTACTGGATGATTAACTGCTTGTATAAATAAATCATAAACACCATCAAATACGCCATAACAAACCCACCATGCGATAACAGTTAGTGCACCAACTTTTAATAGAGAAGTAAAGGCAACTAACAATAACAACCCTGGATGTTTAGGGGAAAGGGATTTACTTCTAGTACCAAAAAATAGTGCAAATGCCGCCATGCTCATAGCGACTAACCAATTAATATTATCTGATACGACGCTAGAAGCCGGGAGTAACAGCTCTGCCGTCGTCGTAATTGCATCCAGTTGCAACGCGATATAAGGAATGACGCCAATGACACAAACCAAAGTAATTAAGGCAGGAAGACCAAATGAGTGTTTAAACCTAAAACTCATAAAATCGGCAAGCGAAGCAATATTATGGCTGATACATAACTGGGCAACTTGTTTCACACCAGCAAAGCCAAATACCATTGCTATCATCATACCTATGTACGTCGGGATCAAGCTCCAGCCATAGTGGGATGCTTGCGATATAGTGCCAAACATCGCCCAGGTCGTACAATGGATCCCAAGCGCTAAGCTATAAGCAATATGTTGTTTTTTTTCGCTGAGAGTAAACTTTTCCCCGGCTAACGCAACGCATAACAAGACAACTAAAAAGGCAACAACGATAATCGCGAGGAGACTGCCAGTAAACATAGCTCACACTTCCTTAGTATCAAGAGTAACGCATCCGTAGAGATGGTTTGGTTACATTATCATAGTTTAAAGGCTGTTCTAGCATAGTTCTAGATTAGTCATTAAAAAATCTAATAAAAAACGATCATTTCCCCTTGAACCGCCATTATCTATCCCCATTAATAGTCGTATTGAATATTTACTGTGACACACGCGGAGGACGCATGAGCGAACAACACGACAATACTGATGCCCAGAATAATCCTGAGGCAACACCGATTGATGACAATCAAACACAAACTCAAGAGTCGGTAACGATTGATATAGATTCTGCAAGTGTAGAGACACTTACTCCAGAACAAGCGCGTATTTTTGAGTTAGAAAATGAATTAGCAGCGGCGAAGCAAGCATTATCCGATCAAAAAGATGGTGCGTTACGTGCAGTTGCCGATGGTGAAAATGCAAAACGTCGTGCTGCAGCTGAAATAGAAAAAGCGCGTAAATTTGCACTAGAGCGTTTTGCTGGTGACTTGTTACCGGTTATTGATAATTTAGAAAATGCGATTCGTTTTGCCGACCGTGAAAACGAAGCACTAAAACCCATTTTAGACGGTATTGATATGACGCAAAAGTCGTTTATCAGTACAGTTGAAAAAAATGGATTAGAAGTGATTAACCCACAAGGTGAGACGTTTAATCCAGAACACCATCAAGCTATGTCGATGCAAGAATCTGCCGATGTTGCACCAAATACTGTATTAGCAGTAATGCAAAACGGTTATATCATTAACGGTCGTTTATTACGTCCTGCAATGGTGATGGTATCGAAAGCACCTGAGAACGATGCGCCTGCGGTAGACACAGAAGCATAAATATTTTAAGAAATTTTTAATGCAGGTATTGAAACTCACAACAATAACCCCATTAAAAGTATAGACATTATTGAACATTATATTCGGAGAAAGACCATGGGTAAAATCATTGGTATTGATTTAGGTACGACCAATTCATGTGTTGCTGTATTAGACGGCGGCAAAGCAAAAGTTATCGAAAACGCGGAAGGCGATCGCACGACTCCGTCGATCATTGCTTATTCAAGCGAAGGTGAAATTTTAGTAGGTGCGCCGGCCAAACGCCAGGCAGTTACTAATCCTAAAAACACATTGTTCGCAATTAAGCGTCTTATCGGGCGTCGTTTTGAAGACAAAGAAGTACAAAAAGACATCGACATTATGCCATTTGATATTATCAAAGCAGATAATGGTGATGCATGGGTAGAAGCGAATGGTGAGAAAATGGCACCACCGCAAATTTCTGCTGAAGTATTAAAGAAAATGAAGAAAACTGCTGAAGATTTTCTTGGTGAAACGGTTACTGGTGCAGTTATTACTGTTCCTGCATACTTCAACGATGCACAACGACAAGCAACTAAAGATGCTGGACGTATTGCGGGCTTAGAAGTTAAGCGTATCATCAATGAGCCAACTGCTGCTGCATTAGCATACGGTATGGATAAAAAATCAGGCGACAGCGTTGTTGCAGTATATGACTTAGGTGGTGGTACTTTCGATATCTCAATCATCGAAATTGATGAAGTAGATGGCGAGCACACGTTTGAAGTATTAGCGACTAACGGTGACACTCACCTAGGTGGTGAAGATTTCGATAACCGTGTTATAAACTATTTAGTAGACGAGTTCAAAAAATCTCAAGGTGTTGATTTACGTAAAGATCCACTTGCGATGCAACGTTTAAAAGAAGCGGGTGAAAAAGCGAAAATCGAATTATCATCAGCACAACAAACTGAAGTCAACTTACCGTACATTACGGCTGATGCTTCTGGTCCTAAGCATTTAGCGATTAAAGTAACACGCGCTAAATTAGAATCATTAGTTGAAGACATGGTTAAAGCAACCTTAGAGCCGCTTAAACAAGCGTTATCTGATGCAGATTTATCTGTTTCTGATATCAACGACATTATTTTGGTTGGTGGTCAAACACGTATGCCATTAGTACAAAAATATGTTGCTGATTTCTTTGGTAAAGAGCCACGTAAAGATGTTAACCCTGACGAAGCGGTTGCAACCGGTGCTGCTATCCAAGCGGGTGTGCTTGCTGGTGATGTTAAAGATGTATTATTACTAGACGTAACACCTTTATCATTAGGTATCGAAACAATGGGTGGTGTAATGACTGCTCTGATTGAGAAAAACACGACTATTCCGACTAAGAAAAGTCAAACCTTCTCAACGGCTGAAGATAACCAGGCTGCGGTTACTGTACATGTATTACAAGGTGAGCGTAAGCAAGCTTCTGGTAACAAATCACTAGGTCAATTTAACCTTGAAGGGATTCGTCCTGCAGGTCGTGGTCAACCACAAATTGAAGTGACATTTGATATCGATGCCGATGGTATCCTACACGTATCTGCGAAAGATAAAGATACGGGTAAAGAACAAAAGATTACAATCCAAGCGTCTTCTGGTTTATCTGAAGATGAAATCAACCAAATGGTTCAAGATGCAGAAGCGAACAAAGATGCCGATGCAAAATTTGAAGAACTAGTGCAGGCACGTAACTCTGCTGATGGCATGGTTGGTTCAATCAAGAAGCAAATGGAAGAAGCCGGCGAAGCATTACCAGCGGAAGAAAAAGAAAAAATTGAAGCGGCGATTGCTGATCTAGAAACAGCAACTCGCGGTGAAGATAAAGCTGAGATTGAAGCAAAAACTCAAGCCTTAATCGAAGCGTCTTCAAAGTTAATGGAACTAGCTCAAGCACAAGCGCAAGCTGAAGCGGGTCAAGCTGAAGGTGAGCCAGAACAATCTAACAAAGCTGATGACGACGTTGTTGATGCTGAGTTTGAAGAAGTAAAAGACGACAAAAAATAAGTCGTTGTTTACTGCGCTAAATGTTTAGTGCAACTGAACCAAAAAAGCGCAATAGGGTCTCCCGTTGCGCTTTTGTATGTAACCAATTAGAGTAAAATACACTATGTCAAAACGTGACTACTACGAAGTGCTTGGAGTGAGTAAATCCGCTACCGAACGCGAAATTAAAAAAGCGTACAAGAAATTAGCGATGAAATATCACCCTGATAGAACTCAGGGCGATAAAGGCATGGAAGAGAAGTTTAAAGAAATTCAAGAAGCGCATGAAATCTTAACTGATGACCAAAAACGCGGTGCGTATGATCAATATGGTCATGCTGCATTTGATCAATCCCGTGGTGGCCATCATGGTGGCGGTGGCGCAGATTTTGGTGATATTTTTGGCGATGTGTTTGGTGATATCTTCGGTGGAGGTCGTCAAGGTGGCGGCGGTCGCTCGCGCGCACGTTCTGGCAGTGATTTACGCTACAACCTAGAACTCAGCCTTGAAGAAGCGGTTAAAGGTAAAGAAGTTGAAATTCGCGTACCTACCTTAGTGGAATGTGAGCCGTGTGATGGTTCTGGTGCTAAGAAAGGTTCAAGTGCTAAGACGTGTTCGACGTGTCATGGAAATGGCCAAGTACAAATGCGTCAAGGCTTCTTTGCCGTGCAGCAAACCTGTCCTACGTGTGGTGGTAAAGGGAAAGTTATTACTGATCCTTGTACTTCTTGCCGTGGCCAAGGTCGTGTTGAAGAAACTAAAAAGCTATCGGTTAAAATTCCACCAGGCGTGGACACCGGAGATCGCATTCGCTTAACCGGTGAAGGTGAAGCCGGCGAGCAGGGTGCACCTTCTGGTGATTTATATGTTCAGGTCAATGTACGTGAGCATAAAATCTTTAAGCGTGATGGCAATAACTTGTATTGTGAAGTGCCACTGAGCTTTACCACTGCGGCATTAGGTGGAGAAATTCAAGTTCCTACACTAGATGGTAAAGTAAAACTTAAAGTGAGCGCAGAGACACAAACAGGACGTATGTTCCGTTTACGTGGCAAAGGCGTTAAATCAGTACGCAGCTCATCGACAGGTGACTTGATGTGTAAAGTGGTGATTGAGACTCCTGTGAACTTATCAACAAAACAAAAAGCATTGTTGGAAGAATTTGATAGCTCAATGAGTGATTCAATTAAGAAACACCGCCCTAAAGAGCAAGGTTTCTTTGATGGTGTGAAAAAGTT